>Ga0007804_1000722_pt1 | contig 11712 bp, 33 predicted proteins | sample CryBogCBE25Aug07_FD_60367 | JGI IMG/M metagenome (GOLD analysis project Ga0007804, IMG submission 60367) | Freshwater microbial communities from Crystal Bog, Wisconsin, USA - CBE25Aug07 | ecosystem: Environmental > Aquatic > Freshwater > Lake | place: Crystal Bog, Wisconsin, USA | collected... | reverse complement strand
CACAGTTCAGAACAGCTTGCGCAAGTTTGTGAACCCAAACATGACACTGAGCTTTGATGCCGCTAGTCCCTTTGTGATGGTTGCCAAAGGAACTGCGTATTATGGATATGAATTAACTCATGATCGTTTGGGCTTCAAAAGTGGTAGCATGCCCGATGACAAAGGTCTTAAAGGTAGCACTCAATTATTGAATGATTGGATTGCCAGTGTTGCTAAGAAAATAATTCCGAAACCCAGCACAGTTGGAAATATGGTCACTGTGGGTGATATGTGTATCAGAGGGTACGAAGATTTGGACTATAAAAAGATTCCTTGGAGCAAAAAGGAATTGGAATCAGATGAATATAAAAACAGCTTGGAAGCTGCGGTAAATGACAAGTTTCGTTGGAGTCAGGCCTACAAAGATTATTTGATGCATGGCCCAGCTAACCAAGGATTGTTTGAATGGAACGATGGCGCCAAATTTGAAACTGAATACGAAAAGTATCAGGTCAAATGGCCCAGCAGCTTGGATGGGTTCAGCTATCTATTGGCCATGAACCACAACACAGAATTGCACATCAATGCCATTCAAGCAGCATGTTATTTTCAGAGCCAACCATTAAATATCGCCAACCAATACATTCCATCAGACCTACTAGAATTCAAAGATTTCTGTGATGATATTTTTACTTCAGAAACTCCCATGGACCTACTTGCAAAACATGAAAAAATGTTGCAGAGTATTACTGGTATTGATGCCACAAATGAAATTCTTCTTGATATGGAGAATCTGGAGGACTAATGAAGCGCGAATATGAAAATGGCACCAGTGATCAAATCGTGCTGTTTCGAGGGTTGGAAATCGAACGCACACCAGCATATGGTCTGCAAACGCTGTTTATCTCTGGTTGCTATGATGTCACAACACTGGAGTTGATCATGAACCCCAATTACGCATATGCTCGAGGTGTTGAGCATGTGTACCTTGGTGCCAACCAAAGTTTTGATCCAGGCGACTGGCGTCAAGGTCATTTTGAGCTCACAGATCGTTGGACCATTATGATTGAATGGTTTCTTAAAAATTTCAAAGGTCTTGTGACGTTGGATTTTGATGTGAATCACATCGAATGGGTCCTAGACGGTGGGTTTACTGAACATCATAATTTTCCTCAGGTTTCTGTCAAACTGCCTTACATTCAACAATTGGGTTACAATGCAGTGCTCAAAATGGATGATCGAGATTTCAATAGTACCAACCCAGGTGTTTGGTGTCATAGTGTGCACGAACTCATGGATCGTAACAATTTTACTGATTGGACTCGGTATGGTAAGGATGCACCCTTGCTAACACAATCTGAACTAGAAAGACTGATCGACAGTTCTTTATTTAAGCCAGAAACGTAAGGAAAAAGTTCAATGAAAACAACAGCTTGGATTTTTATTTTCAGTGTGGTTACTGCATTAGTGTTAGCGCTGTTTTGGACATGATTCAGTCATGCAATTACCAGAGTTTCAGGTCAAACTAATCCAGTCAGATTTTGATCCAAACAATATTGCTTGGCCCATCATTCCTGGACCATACCTAAGATATGATCCTCCATGTTGGCAAAACTTTGTTGATCATTTGCGTGGCATCAACAACACAGCATTCAGCGATCAAATGGTTGAGTTAGCTTTGACAAAATACAATGCTATATATTATAGACGAGCAGCGTATGAGAATCTCAAAGGTCAAGAAGTGTTGACCACTGTGCCATATGTGATCTTCAATACCATGGAAGACATGATGGAGTTTGTGCTGACATGGAGTTGAAACGCAAAATCTTTTTGGAATTTGATGTTAACCAATCATATATCAAAAATTTTTTTGAACATGTAACTGATCAAATGCATCGAGACCAGACCAATGAATTTGACAGTGCATTGCATTTGGAATTGTTGCGATATGGCGCATATGGACAGTTGGGCAGTGGTATCCGTTTTCCATATGTTGCATGTATAGTATTCACAACCGAAGAAGACAAGCTGGCATTTGTATTGGAGTGGTCATGACTGAACACAAATTGATAATAGCAGAAAAATCAGTAGATAATTGGTGGAATACCATCTGGTGGATTAATTTTGAAACAAATTGCTTGGAAAATAATCCAGAAAGTGATGCAACAGTAGACTTCATAAACAAACATTTGATTTCATATAATGCTAGGTATGTCATTAGTTTTAATAACATGCCTGGGTATGAGTCTAAGTATGAGTTAATTTTTAACAGCATTGAGGATTATCTAGCATTTGTGTTGGAGTGGTCATGACATATGTATTAGATCTTAGACGAGAGGGAGACGGTTGTCATTGGGATTCCATTTGGTGGTCGAATTTTATTGACACATGTGATTCAAATTACGACCGTATCAAAGGACGTTCTATTAAAGAATGGGATGCCATATATAACGATAAACTCAATGAGTATGATGCACATGTTAATCGCAGCATATTGACATTTGAATCTCAAGAAGCATACTTAGAATTTGTTTTGGTTTGGAGTTGATATGAGTACATTTGAATTAGTTGTCACACCATATAGTGCTCGCAATGATGGGTTGCCCAGTAGCTTGAATAATACACCTGCTTGGTCGGCATACCTCACTGACTTTTATGCTAGGCCAGATGTGGTGGAATTAAGCACGGAAATTGATCCGTCTGCTCATGGCATGCCTTCAAATAACACCTCGGGAAACAGAAAACTTGCTATTAAATGGTTGTTGAACCAAGACCTTAAAAATAATTGGAATGCTGAATTAAGGATAGTGAACCGTAGACCTCCATTTGACAAATTATTGCCCAAGCATGAGTTGTCATTCCATAGTGAAGAAGATTATCTGGCATTCAAGTTGGCTTGGTTATGACTTTTAGAATTAAATCCTTTCGAGGCGAAGAAAACCCATGGTGGGTGACAAACAGATGGTGGCGTAACTTCACTCGCTCGTTTAATACACCATCACCAAATATACCAATGACATACTCACAACAGTACTCAATTATACATGATAGTATCAATCAACATTTAGAAAAATATGATGCAAAGATAATCGATGAGGAATCATGTCATTCAGGTGGTCTTGTTAGAACCGCTGAAATATTAGAATTTAAAGATGAAGAGTCATACGTGGCTTTTGTATTGGAATGGTCATGAAACCAGGATTTAGAATATCCAGTTGCATACCATTTAGGTTGGGCATGATGGAAGGCGGCCGTTGGATAATCGACGACAAGATTGAATGCAGTTCTACCTATTGGAAGAATTTTTCCAATCCATATTATGACACGGTGCAGTTTTCCAGCAATGCACAAGATCATATAGACACAGATCAAAAGGTAGCGAAAGTATTAAAGGTCAGATATGCTGCTGAAATACAAACAGTGTTCAAAACTGACATGCATGGATTGTTAAAAGCATTCCGTAAAGAGTATGTGACCAAGAAAGATCCACTGCATGACAAACTAATACGTGCCTACCCCAAAGCAGAAAACATTCCAGAAATCTGGGTCTTGTTTGACACACAAGAAGACTTGATGACATTCATGTTGGAATGGTCGTGATGTTCAGAGAGCCCACCGCTTGGTACATCAGTCAAAAATCACATAGCACAGTTTATAAGAATTTTATCAACTTATCATTTGATGATTATAGAACTGCTAGGTATGTACACGGTCTTAAAGATGGTGATTATCAAATGACCGTGAATGAAAAAATTCGAGACACTTTATGGAATCAGTACAATGCTTGGATAGTTCTTGTGCCCAATGTTATGGATTTTGTGCTGTCTGAACCAATACCAGAAACAGTCAAGACTTTGGATCTTCATCATATAATTTATTTTTCCACACAAGAATCCATGTTGGAGTTCCTCTTGACGTGGAGTTAAGATCATGAACCATGTGTTGAGAACTGACCCAGATCTGAATAGTTCGGAAGACCAATGGATTGATAGTGCATGGTGGGGACATTTTGTGGATCAGTTGGGTAATGACGAACCCATTACCCAAAGTGTATTCCTAAACATGTCCAATGAAGAATGGGTAGATTTGGCTAATAAGTATTTGGCTCCATATGATGCTGTGTATCATGAAGATTACGACACCATGATTTGGTCACTGACTTTCGTTGACTCACAATCTTTTATGGCATTTGTATTGGAGTGGTCATAATGATCGACGAATACTCTTACATAATACCGATTAGGGATACTATTCAGGTTGCTATACCAGATTGGTGGAGACTGTTGGTTAATCGAATATTTGATATATACAACTTCAAAACGTCTAATGAATTCAACAATTATATGAAAGAAACATATGGTGCCGTTTATTATGTAAAGTCGGGCAATGCATATTTAATTTTTGAATCAGAAGAAGAAAAATTTGAATTTATTCTTAAACACACATTTGAATAATTCTGTCTTGACATCAAAATCGAAATATGTTCTAATTACTGTATGGCTCATTTTGAACGCACATATACGGTACATCCAAACACTGATGATAAATCACCCGTCACAATATTCTTGCAGTCTGTCAATACGCCCTATGTTGCTCGAGCAATTCTCAAGCCTTGGTGGCTGAATTATGTTCAGAATTCAGCAAAGTATAATGATACTGTATCTCAAGTTAAAAATGTAATGTGTTTTGATTTAACTAATCAAGGTATTAATCTTTTGACGTTGGATGACCCAAAACAATCTAGAAAAATTCCTGCGCCACCTTATGCTTCTAGAGGTTTTTTGGCGTGGATATATGCCCTGGAGTTTGAATCACAAGAAGCTGCTATTGAATTCATATTGAGGTGGTCATGACTGGGGTTCGATTAGAGGTAGCTAAATGCATGACCTCACCTGTAACAATTAAAGGTGTAACATCACCATTCGTTCCCATGTCAAGAACATCTCAGGAAATGCATCCAGTTTGGGAAAAATTTGAGCTGCATTGGTTTACTTATTGGTGGCGCAGCAGCAAGCAGGTCGGTGGACGTCAACTGACCAAGAGGTTGGAATTATTTAACAAGTACAGTGCTGTTGTTCAAGAACAACAATTATCTGAATCAGACTATCGAGTATATTTGGAATTTGAATCTGAACAAGACTTGATGACATTCATGTTGGAGTGGTCATGAGCGAATATATACTGACATTACAAGGAAATAGTCTTTACTCTTGTCCAATATATTGGCAAAATTTTGTATATGATGTAAATCCTACCGGCGGTAATGAAGATCAGGTTGATATAGTTTTGATGGAAAAATATGATGCTGAATTTGTTGAAGGACGGGAATTCGACGAAGTTATATTTCCAGATTTAGAAACCTACGTGTCTTTTTTATTGGAATGGTCATGACTGATTATATCATGCATGTTGGATCATTATTTTCGGCTCTTGCCTGTGATAATGAATCTCCTGACCTACATCGACGATGTTGGTCCAACTTTCTAACAAGTATTTCTGAACAGACTGAACGATCTGGTGATTTTGAACGCATGCGATTGGGCAGAAAAATTTCAGAAAATATTCAATCATATTTTGATGAACATAATATTGTGCGTGTTTCCCATCGACTTGAAAATGGGCCTACCATAGCCAGTTTGCATTTTAAAACTCAAGAGGACATGCTAGCATTTATACTGGAGTGGTCATGATTGCAATTTCCAGCAAAACTCATCCCACAGTTTGGCGCAACTTTTGCAACGTGTATCTTCCCAAACCATATATGAGAATCACAACTCGTATCAGGGATGAAGTTGCAAAGCATGGATTTAGATACAGATATACAGATTATCAAGGAACTTGGGATTATTGGATTGAATCTGATTCTGAAGATTTATTGGAGTTCATATTAACATGGTCTTGAAAGACACTGATTTAGAAATTTATTATGAGGTTCAACTACAGGCGCCCTTGGACCGTGATGAATTTGTTTGGGATCCAGCCCGAATAGTTTTTTCTAATAACGTGCCTCAATGGTGGATTGACCTACAGCAACAATGGCCCAACCCCAAAGATCTTAAAAAATATTTGCGACAAGAATATGGATGCGGTCATACTAATCATACAACTCCTTTTAAGTTTTCAGATATAGAAACCGACAAATCCGTTGACGGATTAATCAAAAGACATTATTTGTCTTTTAAAGACAAGAATGAAAAACTTAGATTCATAATGGAACGCACATGACAGAGTATATTGTGGAACTTGGTTCAGAAATGAGACTTGCACCAAAATTTTGGAAGTCCTATGTGGATTCTTTTGAGGTTGCCGCAGGACCCGAGCTAAGTGCCAAGGTACGAACAACATTGGAGTCTGAATGGAATGCTCGACTAGCAGAGCGATCGCCATATGTGATTGGTTTTGGAAAGCCTCCCGAGTTCGTTTTATATTTTGCTGATGAAGCATCTTACCTTGAATTCTTGCTGTACTGGGACACATGATCGTGGTTCAGCTATTAGTGGTTTCTAGGATAGTTGTAGAGTTTGAAACTGATCCTAATATTACTTATGGACCTGTCCGAACATCTAGGTATATTATTCATCCAGCCTGGTTCAAGTTTAAAGATCATTGGATCAACTCAAATTTTATAAATTGCAGCAAAACATCTTACCTTGATGTATTACGGAATACATATGGTGCTAGGACATTGACCGATGACACGGATAAAAACCATATCAGAACCTATCTAGTGTTTAGCTCTCAAGAAGAGTTGGTGGCATGGGTATTGGAATGGAGTTAATAAACCAGATTCGCAAAGTTTGTGTTTGGTTATTAACGCTGCTATGGTCCGGCCATCGCCCCAAACCCAGCAAAAAAGTTGTGGTTTGGTTGGGAACATTTTATACCAGCGATTATGAACCTTGGGCCAACTTCTTAGCTGACCTGATTCAAACTAGGCATCGCATTGGGATTAATCAGTATATTCTGAGAAATATTACTATGAACACAGATTCAATTGACAAAGCGTTGTCGCAATGGAATGCTAGAATTAGATTCAGGGTTGCTGATGCGAAATATGAATACGAATTGCCCACATCGTGGTCCACGGCTCAAGGGTTCTTTTTGGAATTTCGAGATGCAGAGTCAATGTTGGAGTTTGTGCTGACATGGACCCATTGACACAAGATGTGATACTATGGGTGCCTTGGGCCTTAGTCGGGTCACGCACTGCACCTCCTAATACTTGGATCAGCTATCTTTGCAATTTACTCACTTCATTTCCCTTAAAAATAAATTTGGATACTACTGACTCTACATACTATGAGCAATGGTTAATGTTTATCATCGAAGACCTAAGAGATTCTTGGAACATCACATTGGACCTCAGACAAGTATATGATCTAGGTCGACAACCTCAACGCACATTCAATGTTAGATACATAGGGCATGCCACATTGATTTTTCCCAATCAAGAAGTTATGCTTGAGTTTAACTTGAGTTGGTCTTGACGTGTCACATCGTTTGATATTAGAAAAGAAAATAAGCAAATCTCCTTATTGGGAGATAAATGACGCTTGGAGAAAATATATACATCATATGGCCGCCGAGGGGTCCCATACTCAAGATATTCAGTATGATCTTAGAACAAACCATAACGCAACATATCAGTTTGAATCTTCAACGCCTAATTTGGCATCACACGACATCACCGTGATGTACTTTGACACTAAAGAAGACATGATGGCTTGGTTATTGGAATGGTCATGATGACTAGGTTATTAATTCAGCATTATCAAGGCAATGATACTATTAAAAATACAGTTTGGCTAAATTATTGTAGTTCTTATTCTGATCTGGATATTAAGGCAAGTGACGGTGTTGATATCATAATTAATCAAATTAAAAAGATTAATTATAGAAAACAAGACCTACTGGAAAACTATAATGCACGAATTGTATATAATTATGAAGGTCTCACCACCTATCTGGAATTTGATACTGCTGAAGACATGATGATATTCTTGTTGGAGTGGTCATGATAGATTTAGAATTATGTATCATACTTTATGACAATCGCAAGCCATTGATAACCAGTCCAATCTATTATAAAAACTTTTGGGATGCCAAAGTATATACTTCGGAGTTGAATTATAAAATGAACAATGAGTTTGATGTGGCATGTGCGTTGCGGCCTTATAATGCCAGGCCAGAAAATATCACGCTGCGTGACGAAACAGGACCATATACATTAAATTTGGTCATATTCGATACCATGGAAGACAAGATGGCGTTTATCTTGGAATGGTCATGACTCGTAGATTCGAATCAAAAACCGGCGAGGTTTCTGCCTGGTGGATACAAAGCATATGGTGGATTAATTTTATTGACTCTGTTTGGGGTTCATCTTTAGAAGGCAGATCGTATTCTAGAATAGACAATCGATTTGAAATTATAAATTCGCATTTAAAAAAGTACGATGCATGCCTGAGTCAGGAAGAAGACCCGTCTTCGGATGATACTTTTTTAAAAATTCATGTATTAGAATTCAAAGACGAAGAATCATTTTTGGCTTTTGTTTTGGCCTGGAGTTAGGCAATGCACTATCATATTAGAGTGGAGTTAACGCATGCCTGATCTGATTATTTCTACTCGGATTCAATTACCGTCAATAATTGAAGTCTATAATCCAAGACTTGGTAAAAGAGACAGATGGGTAGACCATCCTGCTTGGGAAAAATTTTCAACTGAGCCCACCACCTATATAATAAACACCCCCGACCCAGTTCGAAAATATTTGATGACCAGAGCACAGAGGCTCAAGGAAAAATATAATGCTGAAGTAAAATTTGATCATGATCGAGGTTTGGGCATATTGACATTTGATACTGATGAAGATATGATGCTGTTTTTAATGGAATGGTCATGAAGGTTCGAGTAAAAGTTCTTCACCTACAACCTAAATCTCATCAGTGGGAACCATGGTGGAGTAATTATATTGCTAACATGCTTAAAGATTGGAGTTCGACTAACAACACAATAAATTTTACCAGTTCAACTGATTACATAATAGAACAGCTGAATAAAAAAATATTCATGCAGTTGGTGAAAAATTTGGATCTGCTGCTATCATCACCCACCTGTTATTTGAGTCAGAAGAAGACATGGTGGCATTCGTATTGGAGTGGAGTTGATCATGGTCAGATTAGAAGTAAGCAGTTCAAAAAAGACAGCTGATAATAATGGAGTATTGCGTACTCACATAATTGTTCATCCATTATGGAAGAAATTTTTAGATTATAGATTTACACAAATGTGGTATGGACATATTGGCGAATCATCACTAGACAAGGAAGCCATGTTGCAATCCACATATAATGCTGTGATAACCAAAGAATATAAAAAAGATAGCAAGCATGATGATGTAATGGTATATCTTGATTTTGATTGTGAGGAAGATTATTTTGCATTTGTATTGGAATGGTCGTGACTTATACATTAGAATTATACGAACCACCTCATTCAGAAAAACCCAACAGTAGAAGTGCTACATCACTGTGGATCAATTTTCAAAACCACGTGTCTGAAAAACTTAGGAATCATGTTGTGCATCACACAGCAGGTATTGTGATGAGTGACATTTGTATTGAAACAGCCGCTGAATATGATGCGCATTTTGTTTCTTATGACACAGATATAAAAAATGAAAGACCCATTATGTTCAATGCAATTGCCATGGTATTTGCAAACGAAGAAGATGCTGTTGAATTTATTCTGCGATGGAGTTGATCAAATGAACTCATTCTCAGAATCTAAAATCAATCTGAGGCTCGGCAATGCTGATTGGAGTAGAATTCTTAAAACGGTGCCAGATGCTATAGATTTAAAAATTCACAGTTCCGGCAATACATCACATAGTTTTGTATTAGAACTTGACTTTATTGAGCAACTTAATCAAAGGTATGATTGTTTTATTAAAGATTTTAATGACCGTTATAAAATAGTTTACTTTCGTTCAGAACAAGACATGCTAGAATTTAAATTAACCTGGCTCTTTTAGAGCTTGACCGTATCATTTAATCATGCTATATTGAATTATTGTAAAGGAACATATCATGGAGTTTGATCGTCGATCATTTCTAATTTCAGCAATTGCAGTTATCACGGCTGGAACTACAATGTCAATTAGCAAAGCAGCATTGGCCGATCCAGTGGTTGGTCGATATGCGATGGTTGTTAAAATGCAGAGTTTGGTTTTTAAAACCAATGACATGTTTCAAAGTCGAATGAATACTGTTGGAATCAAAAGCATCTGGGCTATTGATTCCTCAACTGATTTGAGGGTGTATGAATTGGATCAACAATTAAACAACTCAGTTGACGTACTACTTGGTTATATGTTGAAAAATTTTACACCTACATATGATGATACTACTGTAGCTTTGATTGATGATCTTTTTAAAAAGAGGTTGATAATCGACACTATGGATATTAACGATCTTGTACAGCATGTTGATGCAGTAGTGGTTGTGGCAGTAGTACGTAATTTATTTAAAACAACCCCTGTTTCTGATCTTCGATTAACCCCATATGTTTGGTTTAACTTTAGGAAAGTACCGAATTGGGCAGAATATACAAGACAATATCTGAAATTAATCTAAAAATATTAATCAAATGAAACCCAAAAACCCAGTAATATATTTTTATTGGCACGGTGAACATGATCCTAGATCAACTTGGGAGACTGCGGTTCTTGATCAGCTCAAGGGTGTGCTCACAGACTCAAACGTCAAAGTCATGGCACACAAAGATTATATATTGGTCAGAGAATATCTTCAAACCACATATAACTGTTGGGTCAATTGGGCAGGCCTCACTATTGGTATCACATTTCGAGATTCTGAAGGATACCTAGCTTTCAAGCTGACATTTCTATGACCAATACAGTTTGGCATGCATGCATTCTTCTTGGTCTTCAAACCCCACATATGCAACCTTGTTGTGTAAATCGCCATCCCCATAATCAAACCACCAACCCCATTTGTGAGTGGTATTTTTTCTAAGCCAAGCCACAACATGTAATGGCAAGAAATCAGACTCAAACGTCCATATGTGTTGCAAATCTTCTCTGGTCACGGGATCATTGTGATATGAATAGATGTTTGATTTCTGCATTTGATCCTGACCCATAAGAGCCACGGAGAAAGATTCTTCTAACCTTGCTTTTTTATCTAATATGGATCGCCTCAAATCTTCTATGTCAACTTTGTCACTCATCGTTTAGTATGTGTTCCAAATCGTGACACTCACGGTTTTCTATCATGGTTTCTAATGCTTGAATTATTTGTTGCTTGTCTTCCAACCTCTGGATTCTATGTAATATGGATCGCATGGCGCGAGTATATGTGCGTCGTCTCATGCTAATGCTGGATGATTTAAAATCTATATGATGCTCTATCAATTTGATAAATTGATCAGTTCCTTGGCTCAGCTTTCCAGTCCAAATCACATCACCGTCTCGTGTGATAGACAACAAGGTATTCTTACCGTCAGTTATTGTGATAGCATTAGAAGAAAGAGTACAATGAGTACTCAAGCTGGTGTATGGTCCAGTATTGATCACATTGGTCTGATTAAATCCATTGGCTATCAATGACGTCGTACTCACAGTGGCGTTGGCATAGCTCACAGTGGTACTGGTATATGTTGTTGGAGTACTATTAGCGGGAAACACCACGCCGCATTTGGAAGAATAGC
>Ga0007804_1000721_pt1 | contig 11721 bp, 10 predicted proteins | sample CryBogCBE25Aug07_FD_60367 | JGI IMG/M metagenome (GOLD analysis project Ga0007804, IMG submission 60367) | Freshwater microbial communities from Crystal Bog, Wisconsin, USA - CBE25Aug07 | ecosystem: Environmental > Aquatic > Freshwater > Lake | place: Crystal Bog, Wisconsin, USA | collected... | reverse complement strand
TCGGACTCATCAGCTACCCGCTCTACCTCTTCCACTGGCCCGCTCTTTCCTTCGTCCACATCGTCAAGGGGGAGAGTCCCAAGGAAGGATACATTCTCGCTGCTCTTGGTGTCGCGCTACTACTCACCATCCTGACCTACTACTTCATCGAGAAGAGGATCCGACATCACAAATCCCGTTGGACCATCCCGATGTTGGTGGCCGCTTTCATCCTCGTCGGGATAACGGGTTATGTGATCCGACAAAAAGGCCTTCATCCCCGTCTTTCCGGAAGCCTCTTGCAAGAATTCTCTAGCGCATCCCAAGAACATAATTTCTTCGATGGGTACTCATCATCCCGTTTCAGTGATCATATCTGGCTCAATGAGGCTGGGGGAAATGGTTCCAAGACTCTCTATATCGGTGACAGTCATGCCCAGCAATGCATGCCCAGAATCCTCAACTTGCTTAAGTCGGGTCAATGCAATGACCGCGGGGCAATTTTTCTCACTATTGGTCTTGTGATCCCGATTCCGGGAGTAGTTGGCCCATTGCGGGCTGCTCAAGAGGAAATGATCGAAGGAATGCGATCGTTCGGGAATCGAGACGATGTCGATAGGGTTGTTGTCTCGGTAAACTGGAAGTACTTTTTTGGAATCGGGGGTGACAAGTATACGGTCGATGGGATTCCTCTTGGCACAGATCAAGGGACTCGGCGCGCAATCAAGTCTCTGATGGATCAGCTTGGCAAATATGTTCGTGCTGGAAAGAAAACCTATCTGATCCTGAGCATTCCTACTGCGCAGGCGCTTGACCCCAAAAACATCATCGAGCGTGGCTTTGATGGTTCATTTGTCGTGAATCGCCGCGATCCATTGTTAAAGGAGCTATTGGCTGAAAAGACCCCTGCTTCACTAAGCCATGGAGAGGTGATGGACTTGCTTCTCCAAGAATCAGGCCGCGCAGGAGTGGAGGTGATTGATCCCACGCTTCAACTCTCCACAAACGGGATCTGTCCCTCTCTCGACAATCAGGATCGCCCCCTTTACTGCGATCCTCATCACTTGCGATCAAGTTATGTGAGGGATCATGCGAGCTATCTCGACAAGACTCTCCTTCCCTGAAGATTATTCGGCCTGTGCAGCAACCACTTATTTCCATCATCACGCCAAGCTTTAATGCTGGCGGTACGATAGGCGAGACAATGGAGAGTTTGCTTCCACAGCTTTCCGGTGATGTTGAGCATCTGCTAATCGATGCCTGTTCCAGCGACAGCACCCTTGATATCGCAAGGAAGTATCCTCACCTGACGCTACTCTCGGAACGTGACCATGGGATCTACGATGGAATGAATAAGGGGGCCGCTCTGGCCAAAGGGGAATGGATCCTTTTCCTTCAGGCCGATGATTGGCTGCCTGCCGGGACGATCGAAACTTATCGCAAAGCCATTTTGGAAGACCCGATGGCCTCGGTGATCTGCGGCTCCGCGGAAGCAGTCAAAGAAACTCAAGGAGGTTGGTCTGGTGTTTGGTCGGTGACAGAGACCAGTCGCAAGCTTCTTACTGCGGAAAACATTGCCCTTGGTGAGCCGATGATTAATGCCCGTCTTTTTAAGAAGAGAGCTTTTGAGGAGTTGGGAGGATTTTCATTGGACTATACCTTGGCCTCCGACAGGGATTTCTTATTGAAGGCTTCTGCCGCTGGAATGAATCAGCAGGAGGTGGATGTCATGACCTATCGCTACCGTTGGCATTCTGGATCCAGCACCATGACGGAGGGGAATGCTCTGACCGCGAGGCTCTCCCAAGAGAATCTTGCGATCGCAAAAGCACATCTCCAAAAATCCAATGGACGGACCAAGGGCGTACTACGCCAGTGGTACGAACGTCTCACGATTCAAGCCGCGATGAATGCTCTGGAGGAGTGCAGATGGGGTGATCTGCTGAAGTGTTTTAAGGAGGGGAGCTCCGAGAATCCGGGATGGATGGCTTGCTTCACTGCTGAGATTCTTCGGTCTTTGCCCGGATTTGTGTCACGTGGGGGAAGAACTAAAAGCCGGATCTTGAAGCTAAAAGAGCGCTCGCTTCGATAGTTGAAGGAAATCCTAAAAAGCCAACATGCACCGATGAAGGTTACAAGATTCTTAAACCACGTTTCATCCCCGCTGATGATCATCCTCTTCTGCGTGGCAGCGTGTGAGCAATTCTACAGTCCCTGACGTGGGGCCATAATAATTGGTGCATGAATGAATGCCTTATTAACTACGCCGGAGGTTTTGTGCGGCGAGGCTTCTTCGGGCAACTGGTGTTTACTCTGTCAGAGATCACGGGCTTTCCAGCCAATCTTATTGTCATCGGCATCTGCCTGATCATGCTGCTGGCGTTAATCGCATTCTTCTGCTGGAAGTCCTCTGGAAGACTGCCTGCGATCATTATTTTCTCTCCCATCCTGTTGGGAGGACCAACATTTCAGGATTTTTTGATTAGAAAGGATACCGTATGCATCGTTCTGCTCATTGCATCCCTTTTTGTGGAAAAAAGCAAAAGCGGGCTCTGGATCAGGAATCTTCTCATCAACCTCATCAGCATTGTGGCCATCCTCTGCCATGAGGGGTTCATTTTCTACGGTTTTGCCGCCATTCTGGCGGCCAGATATTTTTCGGCACAGGAAAGCATCTACAAGTCGCTTGCCGGTTTTTCACCGATGATACTCGCGTTTCTTCTCTCCTCTTATTTCCACGGGAATGAATCAACCGCTGAGGCCATCAATCAATCACTTGTGAAGCTCTGGCATCACATCGAGCCAAACAATTGCGATATCTATCATCCCTCCTGTGCCATCTATAGCCTCAAATACAATTTCAGTAATTGTCCGTGGAATGGTTACAGCCTGCTTTGGGAAGTCAATTACCACGTCTACACCCCGTTAGCCTGGGTTGGCACGATACTACTCTGTTTCATCTACCTTCTCAGCGCCATCCAGGGCGACAGCAAAAATCTGACTCTATCTTCAGGTGCCGTGGAGATCGAAAAGGGGCGATTCTTGGTGATTCTCCTCCTTCAACTCCTCTCTATTTTTCCCCTGTTCGTTATCGGATGGGATTATGGACGTTGGATCTTTCTATGGACCTCCTCCTCCTGTGCGCTTTATTTCCTAGGATTAAATTGGTCACACCCTTTTTTGGAACGTTCCACTAGGGAAGTGATCCACTATTATCAAATGATCAGAATTCCCTGGGTTCCGCAAAGGTGGCACCTCTTATTCTTTGGGATCCCGCTTTGTTCCTGGAGTCTCTTTAGCTATCTTCAAGCGACCCCTTTCGGTTATCAGGCTGATTATTTCTTGAAACTATTTTCTCATAAAAGTCTCTTCGAAACCATTTACCCCTTGGTCAAATTGCAGGGATAAACTCACATGAAAGATAGCAACTCATGAGTGATCATATGATCACGGTAATGATCTCCTCCAAGGCGGGACGTCTTGGTAACAGACTCTTCCAAGCTGCTTATTTCATGGGTAATGCCTTGAACAAAGGGTATCGCCTCCTGAATCCCTCTCTCGGCGAGTATGCCAACCTCTTTGAAGGGAGCGCACGCGATCCGCTTTGCGGATTTCCTGCAACTTGGCGGGATGTTGATCCTGAGTTTGCCGACCAATGCAGGGAGTTCTTATTTCCCTGGATTCACCTCCTCGGTCTTGCTGCTAAGTCCGGAATTGTCCCAGGCGCGACGACCATTGATATCCGTCAATTCGATACCAAGGAGGAGGGTGATATTGATCTGAATGGTGAGACCTTTGGAAAGTGCCTTGCTTCCGGAAAACTTCTCCTCCCGATGGGATGGAAGTTTTCCGATTATGCGGGAATCAGGAAGCACCGAGAGGAGATTGCGCGCTATTTCACACCTGTGGTCCCAGTCAGAAAACCAGTGGAGGCACTGATTTCAAAAGCGAGGACCATGGGCGATCTGCTCGTTGGTGTGCATATTCGTCAGGAGGATTACCGTAGTTGGAAGAACGGCATCCACTTTTATGAGACTGAGCGCTATGTGCAATGGATGCGTGAGATCGTCGAGAGCCACCCCGGCAGAAGGGTTGTGTTTGTCGTTTGTGCAAGCGACGCGCTAGATGAGTCTCTTTTCAGGGGGATTCCTTCTCTGAAGGGTCCCGGATTTCCCGCTGGTGATCTTCACGCGTTGTCCCTCTGCGATAAGATCATCGGACCTCCCAGCACATTCTCGGCTTGGGCCTCCTATCATGGAGGGGTTCCTCTCTGCGTGCTCCGTGATAAGAACGCCTCCGTGACCCCGGAAAACTTTCTCGGCTTCTAGCCTCGTGCCTTAGCTGTGAGGTAGAAATCTTACCACGATGGGGGCTTTTGAGCCTCCCGCTGGAGAATCACCATCTTCGGCATCAAGGCATCGGATTGCCTCGGGTAGGCCCAAATGGGGGCTTTGATGACGTGCTTGTCGAAGACCTTCACATACCCCAACTTTCCTTCCTCCAAGTCTTTGTAGAACCGGAAGGTTTTCGGGTCACTGGCATTCACATACGTAACCCAGCTGAAGGCAATGTAGTCGGGATTCCTGAGCTTGAGTGATTCAGCGGTAAAGACATCGGCCGGATCATGCGTCTCGCAGCCTTCAAGTCCTTTTTTAATAATCGCGTTGTTCCCGAAAATCTTCGTGAAGCGCTCTTGGTGTCCATTTTCACACGTTAAGACCGTCTCCTTGACTGAGACCCCGGGGAGAAGATTCCAGTCCGGCGCATAGCTGTTTTCGACCGTTGCATTACGGGGGAAGTGTTGCTCGACGAAGAGTTGGGCATCCATCCTGGGGTCGGAAAGAAAGCGCACTCCCAAGATAACGCAACAGATCAAATTATAGATCAGTAGCGCCATGATGAGACGTGAGGGCAATTTGTCCGTCATTCGGATCCTCTGCAAGGCGGGCGCAGCAAGCATCAAGGCAAACGGTACCACGGGCAGAACAAAGCGAGCCTCCATGCGGGGAAAACTGCCGATGTTGAGATAGTACCCCACAAAGACAATGCCCGCACAAGCCAGAAGCGTGAACTCCCCGGAAGCAAGGGCTCTTTTTTTGAGCAGCGGAAAGTTAGCCATCACCGCAAGGGCCAGGAGGATTGAGGCAGGTAAGCCGATCAACTCGGGAAAGGATGTCAGAAAGTCGAGATAACCCAACCGATGACTGCTGCCGTAGTAGACCGGGGTCGTGTAGAGGTTGTAGAGAAACTGCTGAACGAACCGCTCGTGTTCCAACACTGCCCCGGGACAGCCGATGACAAATCCAATCGGCACCGCAAGACATCCCAAGATCAAAGGCCCCCGATAGAGGGCCCTCCACCCGGAGTGAATTAATAAGGCGACAGGGAGGGCCGCAGCAACCCCGAGTCCATTGTACTTATCGGCTGCAGCAAGGCCTGCCAAGAGGCCTGCCATAATCGAGTCGCTCAGCGCGCCGGTGCGAGATGCCCGCATGGAGAAGGCAAACGAGGCCAGCATCCAAAAGAGAAGGGGGGAATCGACCGTTCCCCAGTGGTTGAATTGAATCAACCCCGCGCTTGTCGCCATGACCAAAGCGAGCACCGAGGCGGATTTCTCTCCGCACGATTTTTTGACATTGCTATAGAGAAGGGCAACGCTTCCGCAGAAGAGCAGGATTGTGAATAAGTGACCGCACACCATGGTGATCGCAAGCCAGGTACTCGGAAGCAGCGCGTTTGCAGGGAAAAGTTGCGAGATCAGATGGATGGGCCTGATGACAAGGAATTCGGTCAGGTAAGTGTGAAGCGGCGGCTTGAGATAAAGCCATGCCATGCCATTCGGCTTGATGCCGATGAAGGCGATCTGATCGAAGTGCCAGTCCTGATAGCGCCCCCAGGTGATGCCTATCGTGGAGAGGAGGAGTGCCAGCAGCAGGGCCAGTTTCAAGAGATGGCTTCCTTGGAGTAATCCACGGCGCTGGAGTAGGGTCACGATCCTCATGAATGCCATGGATTGAAGTTGATTGCTTGAAGCGTCAGCAAGGACTTTATGAAAAAGATGGTCTTCCCGCACGATCATCGCCCAATCTTTTGCTCATCATGTTGATCAGCGTCATCATCCCTGTCTACAACCGCGCCCACTGCATCACTCGTGCATTGGAGAGTGTGAAGGCGCAGGGGATCAGGGATCTGGAAGTGATCCTCGGGGATGATGCCTCGACCGACTCCACGCTCGAGTTGGCGAGGTCCATCCTGCCCGATTTTAAAGTCGCGCGCCTCCCCTCTAACCAGGGAGCATCAGCGGCCAGGAATGCTGCGCTGAAGCTGGCGAAGGGAAATCTGATCGCGTTCCTTGATTCCGATGACGAATGGGTGCCAGGCAAACTTGCCTCCCAGATTAGCTTTCTTGAGGATCATCCCGAGGTGGGGCTCTGTGGCTCCGGACATCTGCTGATGAGCCGTGATGGAGAGCCCATTCCTCATCCCGGCAGAAACCCTCCCGACTGGAGGAGAGAGCTGCATACTGCCGAAAGCTTTCACGGAGCCTCCACCTCGGTCGTAAGGCGGGAAGTTCTTGAATCTGTGGGTACCTTTGATGAGCGACTCCGAGTCCTCGAGGATTGGGATTGGCTGCTGAGAGTATCACAACATTACCCGATCCATATTCTTCCCGAGCAATTGGCGATCATCCATGAGAACAATCCCTCGGATGCGGATCAAACGGCGATCAGTCTTGAGCATTTTGTGAACAAGCATCGTGCTGAGTTCCGCATCTATGGCGACAGGCATGCCGCAAATGCGATTTCTCAGCATTATGAAAATGCCGCACGGACATTCCTCAGACATGATCGAACCGGCGAGGGGTGTTCGCTTCTTCGGAAGTCTTGGACAATGGCACCACTGAGGAATCCCCGAATGCTGGCCGCCTTTCCTTTGGCGGCATGTGATCTCCTTTTGGGCACGAGGATGCTCTCCGGGATTGTTGCCGGAAGGAGTCGCCGGAGACTACGCGCGGATACCTGATGAAAATCCTCTTTTTTTCAAGTTTTGCTCATCTCGTCCTGCAGAAAAATCAGGAACGAACGTCCGGGGGAGCTGAGTTACAGGTCGCCCTACTGGCCAGGGAGTTGGCTGGACTGGGGCATGATATCGTTATTGCCGGAGGTGATGTGGGTCAGGCCGATCGCAGGATACTGGAGGGGGTGCTGACCCGAAATGCGGGGAAGTTTCACACGGGGAATCTTCTCGAGATGCTCAGCGCGATTCCAAGGGTCGTGCAGGTTCTGCGAGAAGAGCGTCCGGAGTGGGTCGTGGTCATGGGGTGGACGGCCTGGCTTTTCATCCTCTGGGCTTTGAGACCATTTCTCGGCTTCAAGCTCGATTTCACCTGTTCATTGGATTCCGAGATCAATGGGGAATACAGGCGGGAACACCCTGTTTTTGGTCGGCTTTTCGAATTTGCCGTCAGGCATTGCGATGCCCGGCATTCCATCACAAGCGACCAGGAGAAAGTATTCCGAAACCGGGGAATGACCGCCACCTTCTACAGGTATCTTTTGATGCCGAGAAGCACTCCTCGGAGCGCTGGCAAGAGTGTTGACCTTCTCTGGGTATCGCGCTGCCAGCAACTCAAGCGCCCCCATCTCTTTCTCGATCTCGCGGAGGCAGTGCCATCGGCGCGCTGCCAGATGATCTGCCCATGTGAGGATCTCGCCTTATGGGAGTCGGTGAAAAAGAGGGCCTTAACCATCTCAAATCTCGAGTTCATCGAGAGGGTTCCGTATCATCAGATACAGGAGTATTATGATGCGGCGCAGATCTTTGTGAATACATCCACTTATGAGGGCTTTCCGAACAGCTTCATTCAGGCGGGCCTTGCCGGGACGGCGCTCCTATCACTGCGTGTCGATCCGGATGGGATGATCGGGTTATTCCACTCCGGGATCCTTGCTGGTGACGACATGAAGGAGTTGATCAAAGGTGCCGAGACGATGCTATCCCGGCCGGAGTTGCTGGATGAAGCGCAGCAAGGGAATGCTCGCATGGTCGACGAGTGGCTCGATAATGAACGCAACACCCATATCTTCCTCGAGGGCCTGACCTGACAGCACGCGTTGCAAGTCTCCGGGTGACCTGTCATAACTTGATTCTCCAGAAAGTTTTTGGAACCTACCTGTATGCCTGACCACCTCCGCATCGAGCCCGCCACGATTGATGATCTGCCCCAGCTGGCGGACCTGCTCCATGGGTTGTTCTCGCAGGAGGCTGACTTCATCCCCAACCGGGAGAAGCAGATGAAGGGGCTTCGACTGATCCTCGAGCAGCCTAGCCGAGGGCGCATCTTTGTACTCCGCAGCGGCACCAGGATCATTGGTATGATCAATCTGCTGATTACGATCAGCACAGCCGAAGGCGGGTTTGTGCTGATGCTTGAGGACTTGGTGGTCCACTGCGACCATCGTGGCCAAGGATATGGTGGACGACTTCTGGAGCATGCCCTTGAGTATGCCAGGACCAAGGGATTCCTGCGTGTGACACTCCTCACCGACAAGCTCGAGAATCGGGCCCGCGACTTTTACGAGCATCATGGTTTCCGCCAGAGCGGAATGGTTCCCATGCGCTACTACTTCTCCTTGCGCGATGGGTCCAAAGAATCTGAGGTGTCGGGGAATCGAGAACAATCCGCGCATGAGTAGTGACTCCAAGGATTCCTGGCCTGCCGAATCCGGAGGTGTTGTGAATCTCGGATTTGCCCGTGTTGATTCCGCTCGCAGGGAGAGGTGCGGACGTCCCGAAGTGATCTTCGGCGAGGGAAAGACAGCAGAGGAGATCGCTCGTATCGCCAGTGTGATCCATGCTCAGGAGGGACACGTGCTGGTGACCCGTGTCAGCCAGGAGCAGGCCGCCGCAATCAGCATCCACCATCCGGAAGCACGTTATCATGCGAGGGCCCGCTGCCTCACTCTGGGGACGATGCCGGAAAAACATCCTGATACCGCATCCCGTCCTGTCGGGCTTCTCTGTGCCGGCACTTCCGATCTCCCCGTTGCCGAAGAGTCTGCCATCACGCTCGAGTCCTTTGGACGTTCCGTCGAGAGGATCCATGATGTGGGGGTGGCCGGTATTCACCGGCTTCTTGCGGAGATCGATCGTATCAGATCCTGTGCCGTCCTGATCGTTGTGGCGGGGATGGAGGGAGCCCTCCCCAGCGCCGTTGCGGGACTGGTGGAGATCCCTGTGATAGCCGTCCCAACCAGCGTCGGTTACGGGGCAAGCTTCGGAGGACTGACCGCCCTGCTCGGCATGGTCAATAGTTGTGCCAACGGAGTCACCGTGACCAATATCGACAATGGGTTCGGGGCAGCCTGCGCCGCCGACTCCATCTTGCGACTTGCCGAGAGGAAACAAACGATTCGCTAGTGGAGCCTAGGATTCCGGCCTTCATCCTTGCTGCCGGCCTTGGCACACGTCTCAGGCCACTCACCGATATTCTGCCCAAGCCTTTGGTCCCTGTTTTTCACAGGCCCCTGGTCACCTATGCCATGGATGCTCTCATTGCGGCCGGAGTCGGAACGATCGCAATGAATACCCATCACCTTCCCGGTGCGTTTTCAGAGACCTTCGGGACCGATCCCTCTTACCGTGATCATCCACTCCGCTTCTTCCATGAGCCACTCCTCCTTGATACGGGCGGAGGGATCCGAAACGCCCGAGCTGCTTTGGATCGCTCCACGTTCTTTCTCTACAACGGCGATATCCTTGCCGACCTCCCGCTGACGGAGGCTCTTGAGAAGCATCGATCGTCGGGTGCCCTGGCCACACTCCTGCTCAGACCTCCTGCCGGGGGAGGGGCAGCAAATGTGCGGTTCGATGAGGGCACGGGTGGTGTGTTCGATCTGCGTGGTCATCTGGGATCTCAGGAGGGAATAGAGTGCGTCTATTCAGGGGTTGCCCTATTCGAGCCCGGGATCTTCGATTGGATCCCATCGGAGGGCCCCTATTCGATTATTGACGCCCTTCTTGAGGCGATGCGTGCTGGGAAAAAGGTCGGCGGGGTCCTCTCAAGCCACGGGCACTGGAGTGATCTCGGTACTCCATCCTCCTATCTCGAGGCCCATCGCCTGCTCTCCGATCCAAACGGCCACACCTTTGCACCGAGGCATGAGCATCTTCCCTCCATTCACCCCGAAGCCCATCTTGAGTCAGGTGTCACCCTCGATGGGATGGCCGTGGTTGGGCCACGTTCCCTTGTAGGATCGGGCTCGCATCTTGAGGAGACGATCCTTTGGCCGGATTCAGTCATCCTCCCCGGGGCCCGCCTCAAGGGATGCATCGTCACCGGCAAGAGACCGGTGCAAGGGGAGCATGAGGGGGCCATCCTTTAAGGAATCGTCATGACCGCTGCCGAACTCCTCCGGAAGACCGCCTCGGCTCTCCCCGATTTCACCCCCACCTCCCTCACCGCGATCGAGAAGGGGGGATCGAGCCGTTGTTTTTTTCGGGTTCTTTCCGCGGAAAACAAGAGAGCGATCCTCGTTCAGGATCTGGGTGAGAAAGAGGAGAACAAGCACTACGCAGCGCTTGCCGACTTCCTTGCCTCTCGCGGCGTGCCCGTCCCGGGAGTCTTGGCGAAGCAGGATGACGAGGGGCTACTCTGGCTGGAGGACCTCGGGGAGTTGGATCTTTGGGCAACGCGCCATGAGCCTTGGGAGATCCGGCGTCCCCTCTATGAGTCGGCCCTGCGTGGCATCTCGTTCTTGCATGAGATCACCCCCGAATCTGCCGATGCCGAGGGACTCTCGCTCCAATCCGGATTCGATGAGCACCTCTATCGTTGGGAGCAGACGTACTTCACGGATCACTGTCTTGGGGATATCTTTGGCGCGGGGGAGGAGATCAGGAGAGAGCTCCTGGATCATCCCGGAATGAAGCGGATGGCCAGCGATCTCTCCATACGACCACGTCATCTCGTGCACCGTGACTTCCAGTCGCAGAATATTCTGATTCGCGCCGGAGAGGCTTGGTTTATCGATTTTCAAGGGATGCGACTGGGGTTGCCCCAGTACGACCTCGCCTCCCTCCTCTGCGATCCCTATGTCGTGATCTCGGCGGAGGAACGCGAGCATCTCCTCGACTACTATTGTGAACTTCGCCGCCTTGCCGGCACCCCTGTTGGTGAAGATTTCAGGCGCGTCTTCTGGCAGTGTGCTGTTCAGCGCCTGATGCAGGCCCTCGGAGCCTACGGCTACCTGAGCATTCATCGTGGAAAAACCTCCTTCCGCTCCCACGTCCCGTCTGCTCTCTCTCGCCTCAGGGAGGCCCTTGGGGCCCTTCATCACGACGATCGTCTCGACGAGTTGGGTGCTTTGGTGGCAGATCTTGAGACATCATCCTTTTTCTGAACCTTCCCTTCTCATGAAAAATCGCTTCCCTTCCGTTGTCATTGAGAACCTCTGGCCTCTCATTGAGGGAGGTCGTTATCCTATCAAGCGGATTCCCGGAGAGGAGGTCTCTGTCTTCGCCGACATCTTCAAGGAGGGGCACGATGTCGTTCGGGCCGTCGTGAAGTGGCGCACCCATGGAGAGAAGAAGTGGAAGGAGTCTCCCATGACCATGATCGAGGAAGACCGCTGGAATGGCCGATTCCCAGCCGGGCCCGTCGGATTCACGGAGTTCACTATCGAGGCATGGAACGACGACTTTTCCTCCTGGGTCGAGGAGATCGGAAAGAAGGTCAAGGGT
>Ga0007804_1000720_pt1 | contig 11755 bp, 7 predicted proteins | sample CryBogCBE25Aug07_FD_60367 | JGI IMG/M metagenome (GOLD analysis project Ga0007804, IMG submission 60367) | Freshwater microbial communities from Crystal Bog, Wisconsin, USA - CBE25Aug07 | ecosystem: Environmental > Aquatic > Freshwater > Lake | place: Crystal Bog, Wisconsin, USA | collected... | reverse complement strand
CCTCAAAGACGATCATCGCCTCCTTAGGAATCAGCTCCCCCTCGGAGTCATAAAGATCCTGGGTGGCGTAATTCAAGACGGAGAGCACCTTCGCACCCTCGATCTCCGCAGGAGGAGTACCTGAGTAGGAGTCGACGAGCTTCTTGATCTTCGCGGCTCCCTCGGCCCCCTCGAAGGTGAGTGATTCGCCACGCTCGAGATAGAAGCCGTATTCCGAATAAATCCTATCAAGCAGGGTGATGACGGTGATGCCTTCATTGGCGGCATAAGCAGCCACCTCGGCAAAGCAGATGACGGCGGCATTGCCATCCTTATCGCGGACGAAGTCGCCGGTGTTGTAGCCATAGCTCTCCTCGCCACCAAAAACAAAGAAGAGGGAATCCTTGAGCCGCGCCTCGCGAGTCTCCTCCTCGGAGAGATGACGATAATTCGCCTGAATCTCAGCTGGGAGCTTCTCCTCGTAGGCACGCTGCTTAGAGCCGATGTACTTGAATCCGGTCAGGGTCTCGACGCACTTTACGCCAAAGCCGAGCGCAATCTCCTTCTGAAGATCCGTAGTGACAAGGCTCTTGATCACGACGGCGTGCTCTCGGTTCACCTCGGTCAGGATGCCTTTCTCAAAAAGACGCTTCAGACGGTACCAGACCATGAGCGATCCAATTTGATTGCCGGTCAGTAACACCAGCTTGCCGGAGGCATCTCGGGCAGCAACCCCCATACGGTCGTCATCAGGATCGGTCGCCTGAACAAGGTCCGCCTTCTCGATGTCGGCGAGTTCCATGCCGAGTTTGAGCGCCTCGGGATACTCGGGGTTCGGGGATTTAACCGTTGGAAAGAGGCCATCAGGAACCATCTGCGAAGGAACAGGCCAACATTCGACTCCAAGACGATGAAGCATCGGAACAATGATCACACCACCCACTCCATGAAGAGGGGTGAAGACAGTCTTGAGTGCTGGCTTGCGGTGAAAGAGTTCTGGATCGACGATCAGTTTCTCGAGGCGCTCCATGTAGGCCTCGTCAATCTCGCGGCCGATCTTGATCACCTGACCACACTTGGCTTCCGGAAGAGCCTCGTAGGTATCGTCTCCGGCATTCACCAGATCAATGATTCCCTGATCATGCGGAGCGACCACTTGCCCCCCATCATCGAAGTAAACCTTGTAGCCGTTGTAACCCGGAGGGTTGTGACTGGCCGTGATGTTAATGCCGGCCGCAGCGTTCTTGTAACGAACAGCAAAGGAAAGCTCGGGTGTCGAACGGGGCCCCTCAAAAAGCAGTGCATCGCAACCGAGATCGGTCATGACCTTGGCTGCAAGATCGGCAAATTCCCGGGAGAAGAATCGGGTGTCGAAGCTGATGGCGATGGCAGGCCGGCCGGGGCGATTCTCCCGCTCATGCCACTGGCGCACATAGGTGGCGAGTCCACGGGTGGCGCGGGCGATGTTGTAGTCATTCATCGCGTTCGTTCCGATGCAGGAGTGCTCGGGACGACCGTCTGGACGACCGGGGCCCGCCTCGACAGTGGTAATCACTTCACCAATGGTCTTGCCTCGGAGGCCTCCGGTACCGAAGGCCATGGTGCGGAAGAAGCGGTTGTTTAACTCATCCCAACGACATGATTCAGCCAGTTCGGTGATCACGGCTTGTGCAAGGGGTGAGTTACCTTTCGCAAGCATCGCGCGGATATTCTCCGCGGAGGTCTTCAGAAGGGAACCGCCGGCCTCGGCCTCGGCGATGGATTCAAGGAGGGTCGACATAAGTGAAGGTTTAAACCCACAATCCCGTTAGTAAATCCATAAATCTTCAGAAACCCAAAACTGCATTGCCGATGCTCACTTTCGTTCAGGAATTTCGAAGCCGGCATGAACCGGCAGATCCTCGGAGGAAGAGCCTGCTGCAGCAGTGTACAATCCCGGGGTCAAGTTCCACCCCTCTGATATCGGGTTCCAATAAGCAAGATCTCTGTCACTGAACGGGATCGTGACCTCCCGACGTTCACCCGGCTTCAGCACCACTCGTGCAAATCCACGAAGTTCCCTGATCGGGCGAGGCACGTTGGCAACCGGAGGCTCCACATAAAGCTGAACGACTTCGGCACCTTGCCTCGACCCGGTGTTCTTAACCGTGACGGATGCCAAATAATTCCCTGCCTTTCTTTTATCAGGGGCAACCTTCATAGTGGAAAACTCGAAAGTGGTGTAACTGAGGCCAAAACCGAATGGGAAGAGGGGTCTGATTCCTTTAGAGTCAAACCAACGGTATCCGAGGAAAACTCCCTCCCTATAATCATTGTTGGGAAACTTGTCCTCGTAGGATGGATAATGACCGTAAGCGGCGGAATCCTCCAGCCTCCTCTCCCAAGAAAAGGGAAGTCGTCCTGAGGGATTCGTTTTCCCGAAGAGAATCTCGGCAACAGCGAGACCTCCATCCTGACCAGGATAATATGCGTGCAATAAGGCAGGCACACTCGCGATCCATCCCTTCGTGGAAACGCTTCCCCCGGCATTCAGGACAACGATCGTCCGTGGATTAAGTTTTCTTGCTTCCCAGATCATCTCCTCTTGTCCAGGCGGCAGTGTGTAAGGTCTGTCGGATTCTTCACCCTCCTGGTCGAATAGCTTGGCACGAGCCCCGACATAACGCGGAGGGGACTGACTGAATCCGACACAGACGACCACCGCGTCGGCTTCCTTCACCGCGTCGACAAACTCTGCCGGAATCGGAGGTGAATTTTCCGCACCGTTGGCATCGAGTGCCGGAGGACGGTCTTCGCCGTTGAGTTGGGCAGGCCTTTTCCAAGGAACAAGAGTGACTTGGGCTTCAGTACCTAGGACATTGCGAATCCCCTCGCAAACGCTTGTTGTATGGAACGGCTCAACAATGGAACTTCCGAATCCTCCATAGACTGCGGGATCCGCATTGTGTCCCAACAGGATGATCTTCTTTGTCTTTCCTGCTTCCAAAGGTAGCAACTCTCCCTCGTTTTTCAATAGAGTGACCGATTCGCGAGCTCCCTTGAGGGCAATATCCGAGTGTTGGGGGGGATCTTTCGGGATCGCTTTGTCCTCCTGCACACGGTCGAACCATCCCATGCTGAAAGCCACCCTGAGTTGACGCCGGATTTTGTCATCAATGACTTTCTGGGTGACCTTCCCATCCTTGAGAAGGGGCAGCAGGTTGTTCGTATTGAAATAGACTCCCCTTGGCATTTCCAAATCGAGTCCCGCATTGGCCATTCCCCGAGCGTCATAGCAGGAGACCCAGTCCGACATGACGAAGCCTTGGAAACCCAATTCTTTTTTAAGGAGTTGATTCAACAGATGTTCGTTCTCCGAAGCATGAATCCCATTGATGGGGTTATAAGAACTCATCACACAGCGAACCCCGCCATCCACAGCCATCGCGAAGGGCTTGAGGTAAAGTTCCCGCAGAGTACGCTCATCAACATCCGAGCTGATTTTGTGACGCTCTACCTCTTGTTCATTGCAGAGAAAATGCTTGGCGGTCGCCGCAACTCCCTGACGCTGAACACCGGCGATGAAAGCCGCCGCTAGGCTCCCGGCAAGATAGGGATCTTCCCCCATGTATTCGAAATTCCTGCCGCAGGTGGGGGAACGGTAAAGATTTATGCCCGGACCTAACAGGATGTGAATTCCACGGGCTCGGCAGTCGCGGCCTATTGACTCACCAACTTGGCGGGCAAGCTCATTATCCCATGTCGCAGCCAGCGCAATGCCATTGGCATAGGCCGTGGATTTGCCGTGCCCCCTCACCCCCATACTGGCATCAGACATCAGGAATGCAGGAATCCCCAGTCGACCAACAGGTGCCGTGGTGAAACCATTGCCTCCCAGCATCGAGATTTTCTCCTCAAGAGTTAATCGGCCGAGCAAATCCTCAACGCGCTTCTCCACAGGAGCTGACGCATCCTTATAGGTAAGACCAGAATTATCCGCAAAAACCCGACGCGGCATCTGCAATACCGCGGAAAAAAACATAAGAAGCATCAGGCAGCTTCGCATGAGCAGCGATTTTTTAGCTCTGATGATCGATTCAAGGAGGGTCGACATGATGATAGATTTAGGCGTGAATGGCTTTGCCTTCAAAGCGTTTCCAAGACCCAGATGCAGCTTCACCGGATCCTTGACAAATACCGGGCTATCTTCTCGATCGGCCTGCAAAACACCTTTGTCTATCGTTGGAATTTTCTGTTGCGCTCACTTTTTGCGCTGATTCCGCTTTTCGGCACGGTGTTTGTCTGGCGATCGATCTACGGCGACACCTCGGGAACCATAGCCGGTTATGAGTTTGGAGAGATGGTCTTCTATTTTCTGATCGTTCTGCTCGTTGATAATCTCATCACTCCCACTGAGGATGAGTGGCAGATCGCCGCCGAGATCCGTGAGGGACAACTCAGTTCCTTCCTACTCAAGCCGTTTGACTTCCTTGCCTACCGCTCCTGCATTTTTGTCGGATCGCGCCTGCTCTACACGGCAGTGACACTTCTGCCCGTGGTGGCTGTCTTCTGGTGGTATCGTCAATACCTCCAGTGGCCCACACACTCCTCCACTTGGGGATTTTTTGCCCTGAGTCTGGTGATGGCCGGTGCGATCCAGTTCCTGATCGCCTACGCGCTTGCGATGCTGGCCTTCTGGATTCTAGAAATATCGACCGTGGTCTTCATCCTCTACTCATTCGAGTACTTCCTGAGCGGCAAACTCTTCCCCCTGGATACGGTGCCTGGTGTTGCGGGAACAATCCTGCGACTACTCCCATTTCCCTACGAGCTCTACTTCCCCGTCGCGGTGCTGATGGAGAAGATCGGAGGCCCGCAACTCTGGCATGGCCTGATCATTCAGGCGACCTGGGTACTACTCTGTTACCTGCTGGCTAGAGTGCTCTGGCGCTCGGGTGTGCGACGCTACGAGGGCGTGGGGATTTAAGAAATTCATCAGCGCCGACTCATGGGAACTCGGCAGGTGGTCGGGAATGATACGAACGGTGGCACCGGTGGAGACCCTGTCACAGAGTGCCGCCACATCGGCGGAACGCATCCGGACACAGCCAAAGCTCGCGGGGCGACCTAGGAGTCTTTCCTGCGGCGTACCATGGATGTAGATGCCACGATTAAAAGCATTTCTATTGCCGGACTCTTCACCCTCAAGCCAGAGGATGCGGGTGACAATCGGATCGCGACCGGGGGCATTTGGCTTCAGGACTTCGCCGGTCGGCACCCGTGAGTGAAAAACCGTGCCCAAGGGTTTGCCCATGCCGATCTTCATTCGAACCAAGAATTTTCCAAGAGGAGTGGCGTAGCTTCCAAAGCGGTCACCGATCCCAAAGCGAGAAGTGGAGACCGGATAGATCGCCTCAGTCTTCCCATCGGTCTTCAGAAGCAACTGCTGATCCTTCACGCTCACGATGATCTCATGATGGGTATCCCCGGTGGTGATGGAGAGCGGCGAGGCGGGTAGAACCCCCTCCGCCCGAAGGGTGGCTATCAGAGTAAAAAGCAGAAAGGGATAAGTAAAATGCCTCAAGTCGATAAGTTGGCCTTATAAGCGCAACTCGTCAACACACCCTGACGATTTTTTAAAGCCCGGTCTTGTTGAGATGTCCTTCGGTCACTAGGACTTCGGCACCCGTACCGACCAATTCATAAAGTCTTTTCACATCAACGGACCGCATCCGGATGCATCCATAACTGACCGGGGTTCCAAGGAGCGATTCCTGGGGCGTACCATGGATATAGATACAGCGGCTGTAGGCATTCCGATTGTGTGCCTCAAGACCATCCAGCCAGAGAATCCGGGTCACGATTGGATCGCGTCCCAGGGCATCGGGAGACAACACCTCACCAGTCGGCTTGCGTGAGTGAAAAACAGCCCCGAGCGGGGCACCGGATCCAATCTTCTTGCGGACACAAAGATGTCCGAGCGGCGTGGCATAGCTTCCGTCACGATCACCTGTTCCGTATTTCGAGGTCGACACCTTGTAGATGGCCGCTGGCTTCCCATCGGTCAGGACGAGCATTTTCTGATCTGGAACACTGATGATCAACCGATGATGCGTATCCCCGGTGCACCCTGCGAGAAAAAGCAGTACCCCGAAAAGAAGCACCCATACTCCGTCAGTCGCCGCTCTACGCATCATCTCAGCGACGCCGCCACCTCTGCGGCAAAATAGGTCAGGATCATGTCAGCACCCGCGCGCTTGATAGCGAGGAGAGATTCATCACGAGTCGCCTCGTAGTCGAGCCAACCGAGACGAGCGGCGGCATGGATCTGGGCATACTCTCCGGAGACTTGGTAGGCGGCCACCGGAAGCAGGGTGTGTCCTCGCACAGCTCGGATGATATCCAGATAGGGACCTGCGGGCTTCACCATCACAATGTCGGCTCCCTCCTCTTCATCGAGTTGAACCTCTTGCAAGGCCTCGCGAACGTTGCCCGGATCCATCTGATATCCGCGTTTATCCAGCTTTTGAAGTTTGCCGGACTGTCCGGTGCCGCTCTTCACGGCATCACGGAAGGGACCGTAATACGCCGAGGCATATTTTGCCGCATAGGCCAGGATCCCAATCCTTTGAAAACCAGCGGCATCAAGGGCTAGACGAATCGCTTTCACCCGGCCATCCATCATGTCGGAGGGGGCGACAATATCGGCCCCGGCCTCAGCCTGGGCAACGGCCAACTGCTTGAGCGACTCTACCGTGGAATCGTTCTCCACATCGCCGCGCTCATCGAGCAAACCGTCATGGCCATGGCTCGTGTAGGGATCCAAAGCAACATCAGTGATCACGGCAAGATCTGGAGAGGCCGACTTCACGGCACGGATGGCGGCAAAGAGAATATTTTCCGGGGAATGGGCATGGGAGCCCTCTTGGTCTTTCTTCGAGGAGTCAATGCACGGGAAGAGAGCGATCGCCTTGATGCCGTTCTGCTCCAACCTCTGACACTCCTCTGTGAGGGTATCCACCGTATGACGCACTATCCCGGGCATCGATTCCACAGGTTCGGGAGTTCCTTCACCCGCACGAACAAAGAGCGGTTGGATCAGATTCTCAGCACGCAGAGCAGTCTCCTGAACAAGCGAGCGTACTGCAGGGGTAGCGCGATTACGCCGCATCCTACGAAGAAGATCCTGTCCTGTTCGTTGCGTATTCATCCCCCTATCTTCCTTGATGAAGAGCCTGAGTCAAGGAAGTGGCGTCCCTAGAATGATCAATAGAGAGATTGACGATGACTCCCCGGGGATTCATCGCCCTTTCGGTCACGCTGTTGAGTGATCTGACTCGGTCGTTCCGACGACCTCGGCTCAAACCCTACGGGTTCTCATGTCCTGGACTCGCCAACAAAGTTGGCGACCCTAACGGGATTCGAACCCGTGTTACTCCCGTGAAAGGGGAGTGTCCTAGGCCACTGGACGATAGGGTCGTTAGTGGGAGGGAAGAAAATGCCCTAAGCAGGCATAATTTCAAGCAAAGTTATGAATAAGCTTCTTTATCCTTTACCCTAAACGGCCCGCACGATTTCCGATCAGAACAATCACGGAGCGCTCGGTAAGCGTGATTGTGGACTGATCGACGATGAGTTGCTCGGACCCAGGTTCGTGAAAATCGTCGGGTGAAGGACGGGCGGTATCGACCACAAGCCTCCACCTCATTCCGGATGGAAGCTTTGGCAACCCGAAGGAAATCGGCTCATGCCACATATTAAAAGCGGCATAGATGAAGTCGGCTTCCGGGCCGTAGGTTTGATCCATGTTGCCGGCAATCATGAAGGCGAGGGAGCGACTGTCGGCACCCCAATCGGGTTGACGAGGTTTTACCCCATGCCAACCGATGTCGGGATATCCGCACCCCTGAACATCGTTACCGGTAAAAAATTCTGTCCTGTGAAGCTGACTATGACGGCGACGGAATTCGCCCATCAGACCGACAAATCGCTTCAGCCCCAAAGCCTCCCCACCCTCGTTCTCTGCCGTCCAGTCGAGCCAGTTCCACTCATCGTCGTGGCAGTAGGCGTTATTGTTGCCGTTTTGGGTGCGACCGAGTTCGTCCCCCATGGAGAGCATCGGCACTCCCTGACTCAGGAAAAGCAGCGCCATGGCATTGCGCTGGAGACGTGCCCTGAGGGCATTGACGACGGGATCATCGGTTTCCCCCTCGATGCCGCAGTTCCAGCAATTGTTGTCATTGGCCCCGTCGCGGTTCTCCTCCCCGTTGGCCAGATTGCGCTTTTCGTTGTAGGTGAAGAGATCCCGCAGGGTGAAGCCGTCATGGCAGGTCAGGAAATTCACGGAAGCAGTCGGCTTGCGCCCCGAGGAAGCGTAGAGCCCCGGAGAGCCGAGAATCCCCTGCACAATCTCGCCGGCAACGCCGGAATCTCCCTTGAGAAAACGTCGGGCCGCATCACGGAAATGGCCGTTCCATTCCATCCAGCGGCCATAGGCAGGGAAGTTCCCGACCTGATAAAGTCCACCCGCATCCCAAGCCTCAGCGATCAAATCGCATCCGGCCAGGATCGGATCGAGAGCAAGTGACTCGAGCAGGGGAGGATTCGCCAAGGGATGGCCATTCCGATCTCGGCCAAGCACCGAGGCGAGATCAAAACGGAACCCGTCGATGTGGTATTCAGAGACCCAGTAGTGCAGGCAATCAATCACGAAGGAACGGACCACGGGATGATTGCAGTTCAGTGTGTTGCCACAACCGGTGTAGTTCGCGTAGCTCCCGTCGGGGTTAAGCATGTAATAGGTCTGATTATCGATACCCCGGAAGGATATCGTCGGTCCGCGCAGATCTCCCTCGGCCGTGTGGTTAAAGACCACGTCGAGGATCACGGAGATACCGGCGGCATGGAGCGCCTTGATCATCCCCTTGAACTCCGAAACCTGATTGCCGTGATGGCCAGTCGCAGCATATCCGCTCTTCGGCGCATAGAATCCGACGGTGCTATATCCCCAATAGTTGCAGAGACGATTGCCGGTCTCGGGATTGATCCGCTTGTTCTCGTACTCGTCGAACTCGAAGACCGGCATCAGCTCAATGCAGTTAACTCCGATGGACTGGAGGTAGGGAATCTTCTCAATGATCCCCTCGTAGGTGCCCGGATGCCTCACACCAGAGGAGGGATGACGCGTGAATCCTCGAACGTGCATCTCGTAGATCACCAGATCCTGGACGGGAAGATTGATCGGCCGGTCATGCCCCCAATCGAAATCCTCATAAGGCATTCTTCCCCGATGCGGGAAGACTTCCTCCGCGGGGGGCTGCGAAAGCCAGACGTCACGCCCACCGATCTCACGGGCGAAGGGATCGAGCAGAATCCTCTTCGGGTCAAATAAATGGCCGGCCTTCGGGTCATAAGGCCCCTCCATACGGAAACCGTATTCCGTCTCCTCGTAGTCGAGATCATAGACGATCATCGTGAAGACATCCCCAATCTTACACTCCGGTGGGAATGGAATCTCCGCATACGGTGCAGGCTCTCCCTTGCGGAAAAGCACGAGCGTGCAGGAAGTCGCGTGGGCCGAATAGATCGAGAAATTCACACCGCCCGGCACATGGCTCGCCCCGTAAGGAAGGGCGTGCCCGTAACGCAGACGGAATCCTCCGTACTCGTGAGTATGGTGAAAGGCGGCGCGCATGATCGTTACGCGATCATACCACGGGCAAGGCCTTGAATGGAGAATTTATCGAAAGAATTATTCCTGCGGTGGGATAAGTTGGAAGGTAGGGATCCTTGCCATCACCGCCTCGCCTGACTCGCTCATTGCCAGATAGGATCCCTCGGCCACAGCACGGCCAGCCGTGGTGTGGTAACTATTGTACGAAAAATGTTCGCCCGGCTCGAGACGGGGAAAGCAGCCGACGACTCCATCCCCCTCGACGGCGATGACATGTCCATCCTCACCGCGGACGACCCACTTGCGCCCCTTCACCGTGATGGTCTGGTCGCTGCGATTGTGGATGGTGATGTAGTAGACAAAGGGATGCGGCTGATCGGTTGGTGCGGGAAGCTCGGGGGCATAAAGAACCCGGTCGACCGTCGCCTCGAAACCCAGAAGGAGCTGAGGCTGCATCGCTCGATCGCTCGACCCCGCTTACGCCACGTGTGCTCCAGGCGCTCCAGGCACCCCGGCTTGCTTCGGCTTCACCGTGGAGGAGATGTAGAGCTCCCTGAGTTGCTTCATCTCGGCAGGCGCGGGGGATCCGGTGAGAAGTTCGGCTCCGCGATTGTTCTTTGGGAATGCAATCACCTCACGGATCGATTCCTCTCCCGCGATGAGCGCCACAAGGCGATCAAGCCCGAGAGCAATACCTCCATGCGGAGGGGCTCCGTGACGGAAGGCGCGCAGCAGGTGACCGAAGAGTTCCTCCTGCTCCGCTTCATTGATGCCGAGTACTGAGAAAGCCTCGGCCTGAAGATCACCTTCATGGATACGAATGCTGCCGCCGCCGATCTCGACACCGTTGAGCACGATGTCATAGGCCTCGGCACGAATCTCACCGAGTTTGGACGGATCCTTGAGCAGTTCGCGATCCTCGCCCTTCGGGCGCGTGAAGGGATGATGGACGGCATTCCATTTGTTCTCCTCTGCATTGAAGGCAAGCATCGGAAAATCAACGACCCAGAGGAAATTGAGCTGATTCGGATCGACCGCAAGTTTCTGAACTTCGGCAACGCGGAGACGGACTCGACCGAGCACGGTGCAGGCACCCTCCCAGGCGTCTGCTCCGAAGAGGACAAGATCCCCTTCCTGCATATCAAGGCGGGCGGCAAGGGCGGCCTTCTCCTCCTCGCTGAAGAATTTCACGATTGGCGACTTCCATTCGCCGTTCTCGACCTTGATGAAGGCGAGTCCCTTCGCTCCGGCTGACTTGGCGAGTTCCGTGAGCTCCTCGATCTGGCCGGTCGTGATACAGGCAAATCCCTTGGCGTTCATCGCCTTGACGACACCGCCAGCATCGAGTGCGGCACGGAAGACCTTGAACTGGCTCTGGGCGAAGATGTCTCCGGCATCGACGATCTCCATGCCGAAGCGTGTGTCCGGCTTGTCGCTGCCGTAGCGGTTCATGGCATCGGCGTAGGTCATGCGGGGGAAGGGCACGGGAATCTCCACACCGCGCGACTCACGGAAGATACGCTGGAACATCCTCTCGATGAGATCCTGAAGGTCCTGAGCCTTGATGAAGGAGGCCTCGATATCGACCTGCGTGAACTCTGGCTGGCGGTCGGCACGTAGATCCTCGTCACGGAAGCAGCGCGCGATCTGGAAGTACTTGTCGACACCGCCCACCATCAAGAGTTGCTTGTACTGCTGAGGGGCCTGCGGAAGAGCGTAGAAGGCTCCGGGCGTTAGGCGAGATGGAACAAGGAAGTCACGAGCCCCCTCCGGAGTGCTCTTTGAAAGAATCGGCGTCTCGATCTCCCAGAAGCCCTCGGTATCCAAGACATCGCGGATCGACTTGGTGATGCGATGACGGAGGCCGAGATTCGCGGCCATGGCGGGACGGCGGAGATCGAGGAAGCGGTGGGTGAGACGGAGATCCTCGTTGGCGATCCTCTCATCCATCGGAAAGGGAGGGACCTCCGATCGGTTCAGTACGGTGAGCGTCGAGGCGACCAATTCCACGGCGCCGGTCGGGAGTTTCGGATTCTGGGTGCCGGCAAGGCGGGCGGTCACCTGGCCGGTAACCGTGATCACATCCTCGGATCGAAGACTGTGAGCTGCTGCTGCAGCCTCTGC
>Ga0007804_1000719_pt1 | contig 11769 bp, 8 predicted proteins | sample CryBogCBE25Aug07_FD_60367 | JGI IMG/M metagenome (GOLD analysis project Ga0007804, IMG submission 60367) | Freshwater microbial communities from Crystal Bog, Wisconsin, USA - CBE25Aug07 | ecosystem: Environmental > Aquatic > Freshwater > Lake | place: Crystal Bog, Wisconsin, USA | collected... | reverse complement strand
CTCATACACTGAGAACAGAAAATCGCGCGGTCCGTTGAACTCGACGACCCAGCGAGCGATGCCGTTGAGAATATTGGTATTTGAGAAGAACAGGCGAGTTCCGACGGGATCAGGATCGGACGGGAGTGGGCGACGCTTCGTCATCAACTGCGACGACAGGCGACCAATGGGGGAATACAGAGCAACTTCTTCATCGGTGAGTTGATACGACTCTCCGTTGATGTCGAGCATCTGAACGAGACCGGCCACCTGGACGGCGAGGTCTCGAAAGGTGGTCCCGAGCACGGCCAGTCCGTGAGGTTGGTCGAGCACCGACGCCAAGTGGCCATTGTGGAAGTGCCGGCCGAGCAGGCACAGCTCGGCGACCTTGATCTGGTCGGGCAGGGGGTTGTTGGTATTGGTGCCATCGCCATTGACCGCGACGAGCATGGCAACTTGACCGAGAACTTGGCGAAGGGCGGGGTGCATGTCCGTCAGCTCCGTCTCCATTCGGTCCCGGTAGGAGGCCAGGTGCTCTAGCGCCACGTTCTGGCCCACCGACACGAAAGGTGGGTAGAGCCACCACCACAGGCAGTGCAGAAGGTTGGCTGCGTCTCCCGCTGAGGCGGGGAAACCGTGTTGGCGGAAAATGGAGAGGATGCGGTCCAGCTCATCCGCGGGGATGAGGCGAATTTCGCGATAGTGGTCAGCCTCGTTGATACCCGTCATGACCTGAACCAAGATCTCGGGCAAGTGAGCGTGCAAGAGCGCGGTGAATTCATCGATGGGCATGTTGAGCCCTCGAGATGAACGGGCAATCACTTGAACGTGAACTGCTAATTCGGACGCGCTCACCTCCGCGCCTCGTTCTTTCAAGCTCCTCGTTAGTTCTTGGTATGTCCCGAGATTGAGGTCGCGGGACATGCCGGGTTCGGTGAGCCACCACGACAGTCCGTCGAGGAAGTTAGTCAGGGTATAGGGAATGGACATGATGGCGGTCTCCGGTTTGTCAATGGTTTTCGATCGCAGGTTTGGTCAACTTCTGCCACAATGTCATCCCACTCGCCGCTTGGGATTGTTTTCTTGCGTGAGATTCGGACATTCGAGAGAGTCCACCCTCGCTACTTGGTTCTTCTGTGAAACTTAGGGTCGGCTGGTCCCAGGGCGAACTGGTTCGATCTTGGCGTTTCTCGCCTCGTGAACTTTTGAAACCTGTTCGAGACTGTGCTGGATCCCGCCTCGAAATCTCACCGAGCACGAGGGCTCGCAATTGTTTGCCACACCGCACCCGCTAGGAACATCGACGCACCGATTAACGCGACGAAGGGGGCAATCGACATTTGAGCGAGAAGCCCCCTATGTGCCATTCCAAAGTGGCGAACCCAGTTTCTGCACACGTCGAAGAAATCAAGTGTCTCGATAAGAAACGCTATCCCTACTGCAAGCCGCAACCAGAACGCCCATTCGTGAATCGCGGCGCCGCGCGCTGTTCTCGAACCAACAGCGATTGACCAAATGGTGAACAGTAGGAATAGGCCTGATGCGGTTATGGACGTGAAGTCGGGGCCGAGATTGTAAGTGGTGACGGCAGACAATCCTGGGGCGGTCACGGCGGGGGCATAGTCCGCGACCATGGCCAATGCGGCGGCCAGAAAGAAGAGAATTGACGGAATTCGAAGTGGTTGAGCTTGACGCGGCCTGACGGAACCTGGGATGGTGGTTGGGAATACCGCGTTCACGTCGGGCGAGCAGCACTCGCGACAGCATTGATCACCTGGCAAGATCTGATGCCCGTTTTTGCATGCCATCCCGTACTCCTTTCGTGCAACCAACAATATTCAACGACATCCAAAGAATGAGGATTCTGGGCACTCGCAAGCTGACCACAATCTCAAGGTGATTTCTACTTGTAATGCTTTTTACTCCGTCGTTATCTAGCCGATCTCCCTACAACGATTGGCTGCGGGGATATTGTGTGACAGAGCAGGTTGACCTCAAGAAAGCACAAATACCGTGTCGACTCGTAGAGTTTCAAAGTCCCAATTTCTCGTCCTTGCGACAGTCGTCGCAGTTCTGGGGGGTGCGGTTGTCGTAATTGCGTCTTTTCATAAGGGCTCAAATTCGGTTTCGACGACTTCTCAGCCGAGGTCGGTAACACTCAGCCCTTCCGAGGTGAATTCCGCCTTGTCGACTATGTGTTCGTCTCCCGTTTATGCGATTATCGGGAATGGTTCCGTCATCCGATCTCATGGCGCCAGCGAGCGAAGTTTTTTCCAAGATGCTACGTCCGAACTTTATTGCGACAGCTCAGCCGGATACATCGACGTACTCTTCTACAGCACCTCGGGTCGCGAGAATTCGGGAGTTGAGAACACCGCGGGTGCCGTGTGGAAGAACGACAATACGCAGCGACCCTTGTATCCCACGATTTATCGCTGGATCGCCAGGGGCTACCTCGTTCAGGCGGCCCTACTCACTGAAACGACAATGAGTCAGAGAAAGATTTTCCTTTCGAATCTCTTATCGAAGTTTGGACCAATAACCACAGAAGAAGCGCCACTGATACGTTGGCATGGGGTGGTTGCAGCCAGCTCGCTGGCCGATTTCGGTAATCCGTCACCACAACTAATTGGCTAAGCGAGAACTGGAGATTTCTGGCCCCAGAACTGGGTTAGTTCACTTGTAATATGGCCGCCCGAACTTCGCCCTTTCGGTATCAAGCCGGCAAGATTGCCTTATTTCAACTGTCTATGAACCTTCGGCGAGTGTCTGATCCCTGGAGAGTCTTCTGAACGAGATTTGGACGAGCGGCGTCTAAGAATTCTGCAACTGAAATCTTCGTGATGGTCAGTCAGTAATGTAATAATAAGGATCTAAATGAGTGGCGATATTGGCTATTCGGAAAAGATGATTTCAAAATGACTTGCATCAATGGCCACCCTTTGGCCCCTTCGCAGAACTTTTGTGCGCAGTGCGGTTCTCCCCGCGGAGCGTCTGCACCAACGGCTCCGGCGTCATCGAGCGTTTGTCTGAGCGGGCACCCTCTGGCTCCCGCACAGAACTTTTGTAACACGTGTGGCTCGCGAGCTGCAAGCGTTGCCGCGTCGCCCTTCCTCTCGTCGAGCGCATCCCCAATGGCGGCGACGCCTACAAGCGTTGCCCCTTCATCAAGTGTCGCGTCGCCACGTCGAAATTCAAACGGTTCAGCCTTCTTCTTTCTTGGCGCTGGCATTCTTGCCCTGATCGCCGACTTCGCACCAGGCGTTTCCACTTCCTCGCTGGGAGGCTTCAATGCCTACCACCTCGGTATTGATAGGACTTCCATCGCCAGCGCTCGTTGGCTGATGATCCTTGCGATCTATTCAATTGCGATGGGTATCAGCGTTCTTCGATCGGTGAAGTTCGCCCCTTGGACTTTCTGGCTTCGAGCCGCACTTTCCCTGCTGTACATCTGGCAGGGTGTCGTCTATTACGACTACTGCAAGAACTTTGCCTTGGGCTTCAGCCTCACGGGTTATGGGTCGGCAAGTGTGGCTGCGGCACCAATCCTGGCAATCCTTGCAGCGGTGGCGTATGGAGCGGGCGCAATTTGGCTCATCGTGGGACACCTCAGCTCGAAGTAGTTACTTCGATGCAACGACGAACTTCGATGCAGCCGGTGGTTGACCACGCTGGCTAGTGGCAGAACCTTTCATGACTACTGCCATTGCTAGGGAGTCATGGCCAGACTGGTAGGTACCGTCAGCCTCTGTTGGACCTCGCACGGAGAGCGGCAAGGAGTAACGCAATAGCGAACATCGCTACGGCAATGAATTCGAGCCCGCATGTTGCTCCCGCACTCGAGTGGCTGAAATCAAAGCCATTCCACTCGTCATATTTTGCGCAGAAGAGCGAAATAATCCCTACTGCCAAAATGGCGATCGTGCCCAGTAGCTCGAGAATCCACGAGGCCATGCCGGCTCGTCGGCCGAGGTAACCAAAGTCCAGAACATGGGCGACTAAGTAGGTGACTCCCGCCACGATGATCGAGATTTCACCGCCCACCCACAGCGTCTTGAAGTGCGGGTGGATGCTTGTTCCCGATAGCCATGCGGAAGGGAACAAGACAAGGAGTGGGGTGGCGAGAAATACGCCTATTACCTTCATGATTATTGCGGCAAGATTTCGACGAGACTCGTGAAGTGGTGCTGCCACAATGCGTGGCCCACAGTTACCGCAGAATGTGGTCCCGGGAATCGCCGCTGACCCGCAGTTTTGACAAAACATGATGCCCCCTTTGAGGACTAAGAATCGACGAAGTGTACCGCTATACCGGGCGAATCGCTGGCCTCGCTCGTCGTTGAAAGATGAGCTGGGGATGGGGTGATATCGGGTCAATGAGGCAGGATTCTTGTGGCTAGATTGATATTGCTAAACATTGGGGGTAAAGATGTACTGCAGCAATGGTCATTTATTGAAACCGGGAGCTCGCTTTTGCACGACATGCGGTGCCATGGCGGCTTCGAGTACGGCGCCCTCTCATGGGTCAATACCCCCCGTTGGCTACGTTGCTGCGGGAACCGCCGCCACTTCCGGCTTTGCGATCGCGTCGCTCGTACTGGGAATTCTCGGGGGAGCAGTGCTCGCCATTATTTTTGGCTTCGTCGCATTAAGCCAGATCAAGAAGCGCGGGCAGCGCGGCCGGGGAATGGCAATTGCTGGCGTCATATTGGGTTTCGTCTGGTCGGCGATCATCGTGGCTGCGATTATTGCGGGAGTCGTTATCCATTCTCACCACTCGACCCAGTCATATCGTGACGGCTACTCCTACGGATACAACACCGCCACCTCCGCCTCTGACTGCGACTGGTACGCCAATGGTCCTGGCTATGACTCACCCACTCTGTGGGAGCAGGGATGCAATGACGGGTTTAATGCGAACCCGTAATTTCCTGAGAACGTCCCTTCGTGGGGTGTAGCGGAGCCCAGAGAGCATCCCCTCTGACCATTGAGTCCCTATTCGTAAATAGGAAAACCCCCTGGGCAATGCCCAGGGGGTTTTCCGAAGAACCGGTGCTAATCGTGATTAATAGCCACCGGAACTCAAGACGCTGACCGCAGCGAAGAAAATCAACAACGCGACTCCGACGGCGATGATGCTGGTGATGAATCCCGCGATGGCAAAACCCTTTCCATCGGGACGCGCCGCTCCAGTGGAGATGCGTCGCCACGCGATGGAACTCAGCGTCAAACCGACAATCGCGCAAATCAGGCCAATGAACCACGCGAAAAAGAAGACGTCAGCGACAATGCCCAGGACCATTCCCGCGATGGCGAGACCCTTCGCCGACGGACGAGAGTCGCCGGAGCCGGAGGTACCCGGAACGTATGCCGGTCCACCATAAACCGGTGCGGCGTAACCGGGCGTTGAATAGGTGGGGGCGGTGTATGACGGAGCTGAAGCACCCGGAGCGCCGTAGCCGGCAGACGGGGAAAAGGGTCGAGACTCGGGACCCGACGGAGTCTTCTTGATCGTCGAGCGGAATCCGCTAGCCGGCGCGCCAGGGGCACCTGACGTGGGAGAGCCGCATACTGAACAGAACTTTGCGTCACCTTCGTTGAAGTGACCATTAACGCACGATGCCATTGCTTCTCCTTGTAGCCACTGTGTGACTTCTTTGTCGAGTGCAGACTAGGTTACCGAGCCAAAAGCCGCAAGTCTTTGGGATTGATTTCTTCCATTTTCACTCTCACAATGAGACGCGAGAAAATTGCTGATAGAAATAACGAAATGGAGATTCATTCTTGTGGCCGGCCATGGAAGCCGGACGAATCCTTTTGCACTAATTGCGGAGGTGAACGACCTGCCGAAACAGTCGTGGTCAAAGAGTCGCGTACGCCGCTGTCGCGGATTCGCACGTCATTTGTTCTCGTGGCGGGACTTGCCCTGATTGCGTCTGGCCTCCTTAAGGGGCTGCAGGAAGCGACGAATACGTGGTTGCTGAGATCTCTGGGAGCCGCCGGCGCGACCGATGCCGCACAGTCAGTTCCCGCGGCAATCCGTCACTTCGCTACCTTGACCGCCGCCACCGGATGCGCCATTGCGCTCTTGGGATTGATTTCCATCTTTGCGAGCAAGATCATCCGCGTGGCCGTCATGCTGTCCGCGATGTCACTCATTCTTCTCTTGGGAATCTTCCAGGTCTTCGCCTATGTGGCGGCGCGACACCGGGACATTCGGCTGAATGAGATCGCTCGAAATATTTGTGATTACTGCACTGCGCCCTATCCGCACGCCGTGTCTCAAATTTACGTCGCAGTAAGTTGCCTGATGGTGGCGATTGCCGTGGTGGCCGGTAGCGAAGCGCTGTCTGCTCGCCGTCGAGTGACTACCTAGGTTTCCGTTGGTTCGGACTCAGTCGTTGTCTCGCTTGAGCTCTTGGGTGCGTGGCTGAGACCCTCGACGACCGTTCGGCGAACGGCGCGAACTTCTTTTTGCTTTGACAAGGCGCGAATGACATCCGCTTCTTCTCGAATCGGGACGACATGCGCTTGATCGAAGATGACTTCGCCATCCGACGAGGCGGTTGGCGACGCTGACGATAAGAAGGGGCGGCCGGGCAAGCCGGCCGGTTCGATGGGGCGCACGGCCTCTACTGGCGTCGGTGTCGACGGAGCCGAGGGAATGGACGAAGAACTCGACAGAGGCTCGGCGCACCATCGGCAAAAGCGAGCGAACGCTCGGTTGGGGTGATCGTTGCTGCAAAACACGAGGTCGGGCGTGACACCTTCGTCGTCTTCTGCAGGAGCGGTGTCGGTGACGGCCTCATGGGCCACTGGCGCCCCACATTCGCGGCAGAAAGTGGCAGATGCCGCGTTCGGGTGCCCCGCGGGGCACACCGCGACGTCGAGTTCTGCCATTTCGGGCTCGCCGACGACAGATGGCGTGGCTGTGGGCCCAAACGGGGCGTCGGTGACCACCGCCAACGGTGTGTCAATAATCGGCTCCGATGCCACTTCGACGGGACTCTCAATGGTGATGGACAGACCACACTCGCCACAGAACGCTGCCGAGAGGTGATTGACGTGTCCTCGAGGGCACGATCGTGAAGTCTCCACGAGAGGTGTGTCGACCGCGGTCGGGGTGCCGAAATGGGTCGGTGGCACGTCGACCATCACCGTGGGGGAGGAGACGGCGAGAATGGGCACTCCGCACGTGGGGCAGACGCCGGCACCCGCAGGGGCAGAGTGTCCAAAACGACACGTCACGGAGGGCGCATCAACGATGTCGCGAGGTGGCTCGGGCGAGGGGGCGGCCGGCAGGTCGGCAGTCGGGTCGTCCAAGGTGACGCCGCAGAAGTTGCAAAAGAGGGAACCCATGGACACGCGGTGTCCATTGCGACAGATGACGATGGCGGCAATGTTTTCCACCGGCACGGTCCAAGCGTCACTCATCGTTTCGGGGCGCCACTCTTCGATGGTTGGCTTGTCACGAGTTCGCGACTCGACGTCCTTTGCCTCGCGGTCGAGTTCGCCCGACGTCGACGTCTTGGTCCGGTGAACCGAGATCACCTTGGGTCGACGTCCGCTGGCCACGGCTCGAACTGAGAGGGCACGATCATCGCCATCGCGTACATCGACCGTCTCTCCAACGGTCGCATCGCGATCGGCGTTCAGGTGTAACACGCCATCGGAGGTCTCCGTTGGTGCCGACCACGTCTTGTCGCTGAGGGGGGTGGCGCGAGCTTCGACGTCATCCACCTCACTCAGGCCGGTCACTATTTGGGGCAAGCCGGCATCCATGCGGACCTCGTTGAGATCCCTAATAAACGCGGCGAGGTCGGAGGTGCGCCTCGAGGGGTTCTTTTCCAGTAATCCGCGCATCAACGTGATGGCGCGGCTCGGGTAATCGCTTCCCGATACCGGTGGCGGATCGTGGCTCAAAATCGCGTCGATGAGATTGGGGAATCCGTCCGTCCAACGATGTCCAGTGGCGGCGAGATACATGATGGCCCCGAGCCCGTAAATATCGGTACTCGTAGAGAGAGACCCGCCCGTGAGAAGTTCGGGAGGGGTGGAATCCGAGGGGAAGCGCCCGGAGTCACCCGTCAAAGAGGTGAAGGCCTGAAATCCAAATCCTCGTACTGAGGGTTCGCGAGCGGCGTCCATCACCAAGCTGTCATCACCGATTTCTCCGTGGATGAATCCAAGCTGGTGGGTACGCAATAAGAGGGTGGCAATTTTGATAACGACGGCGCTAGAAAAAGCGAATTCTCGGTTCAATGAATCCCCAAAGAAGGCAAGGGGTGACTCGCCCTGGATTTCGTACACCAACAACAGCTGGGAATCCGGCAACATCTCTGCCCGCAGAAGGGGCGTCGCAAAAGGGAGAGATGAGATTCGACTCGTCAGGGCCAAGAATTCTTGGACGCTACTTTCACTCTTGGCTGCGATGATGTCCGAGACAATCAACATCAGCCTCACGGCGCGACCAGTTAAGCGCTCCGTGGCGGCATATTCCCGGTAGCTCGCCATATCACGCAGGAGCTCAATATTTGAAAAGGATGAGGCGAATGACTCCGATTCTGCCTTCTTGGGTTTTTTCGCCATAGTTCCCGCTTTGTTGATCAGGACTAGAAACTAATACCTCTCGGCCGGGGGCATATGACGAACGCCAATGGTAAATATTGGGTGACGATTTGACAGTGCTATTCGCTGAAAAAGCGACACTATCTTTGGGTAGGCTCGAAGAGTTCTGCCAGGAGGTCGTTCCGTGCGTTTTCGACAATTTTTTCTCTGCCTCGCGGTGGCATCACCCCTGGTAGCTCTTCTTTCGCCAGCTGTCTCCGACGCGGCGACGACGTGGACCGCTCCGGCATTGACCTATGCGGCGGGGCAATCAGGAATCGTGACGACCACCGCCACGTGGGGTGCTCCCGTCATTGCCACCGGCACCATTTCCCAGTATGTGGCATCGGCGGTGCCCAGCGATAAGACCAAGCAGACGGTGCAATGCACCATTGCAGGGAATGCCAAGAATCTCAATTGTCCGCTGTCATTGAGCGCGGGACTTACCTATTCAATTGCTGTCGTTGCTCAGATTTCAGGGGGCGCGGTGGCGTCTGTAACGTCGGCCTCGGCCTCGGCCGTAGTGACGGCACCCGCCGCCCCGTCGGCAGTTTCCCTGGTGGGCGGGGATGGCTCCCTGATCGTGTCGTGGTCGGCGAGTAGTTCGGCGGGAGTACCGCCGACCTCGTCTTACACCGCCTCCACGACCACGGGCCAGAGTTGCACCTCGTCTCAAACGACATGCACCATTACCGGGCTGACGAACTTGACTAGCTATTCCGTGTCGGTGAGCGCCATGAACGTGGTGGGGTCAACGCCATCCAGTTCGGTGTCGGGATCGCCCTACAAATTGACCAACGTGTCAAATGTGGCGGGTGTGAATAATCCGCAGTCGGGCATCACGGTGACGTGGTCCGCGGCGGGGGGCAATCCGTCCGGCAAGTGGTCTTATGTGGCCACGGCGGTTGCGGGTCAGCAGTCGGTCACGTGCACGGTGTCGGGGTCCACCTCGTGCACTATTTCCGGACTAACGGCGGGAACTGCTTACGCCTTGTCCGTGGTGGCGACGTGGAATGGTCAGTCCTTGGCGCCGGTGTTGGGTGCCTCGCCCGTAACGGTTTTCAATGCCCCAGGGTCGATGACAGTCACAGCCGTCGTGGGGTCCTCGGCGGGAGCGCAAAGCATCAAGGTGTCGTGGACGCCTGCCGTGGCTAATGGATCGCCGATTACGCAGTACACCGTGACCGCCAAGGATCAGGCAAGTTCAACGGTGCAGACGGTCTGCACCGTTGATGCGACTCAACCCAACCCCGTCTTGAGCTGCACCGCGACGCAACTAGTCAAGGGGGACACCTACCTCATTACGGTGACCGCAAATAATGGCCTCCAGAGTCAATCGACCGCGCAGGCAATCCCTTATGGGCCGTCCAGCGCGCCTTCGAGTATCACTATCGCGGCCACGTCGTCGCAGAAACTAGATGTCGCTTGGCAGGCTCCCATTGACAATGGTGGCGCAAAGATTTTCAAATACATCGCGACGGCGTCTGACTCATTGGGTTCTGCCGCTGGGAGCTGTCAAGCAGTGGCACCCGCAACGAACTGCCAGATCTCGGGTTTGACAAACGGGTCGGCCTACACGGTGCAAGTGGTTGCCGTGAACGGTCCGGATGGCAGCGCTGGTTTCACGTCTGCCGCCACCACCTCGAGTGGGGCAACGACAGTCTTTGGACCTACGTCGCCGGTTGGAAATCTTCAGCTGACTGTCGGACACGATGCGGGTAGCGGGCAAATCGTCGTGTCATGGACGGCCCCCGGCCAGAACAATGGTGCGGCCCCGACGGGATACGTAGTCACTGCGACCGACGTCACTTCAAGTGCGCCGGCGGTGACGTGCTCGGCGCCGGCGGGTACCTTGACGTGCACCTTGACGGGCCTATCGAATGGCCATACCTACTCGGTGAGCGTGGTCTCTCAAAATGGCCAAACCTCCGGCGCGACCACTGGAAATGCCATTCCGTACGCGGCTCCTGGCCAAGCCGTGAATCCGACCCTCACGGGTGGTTTCGGGAGCAATGCCGATGGCAGCCTGTTGGTGTCATGGGGTGCCGCCGCATCAAACGGAATGCCGGTTACCTATTCGGTCACGATCTACGACGTACTGAGCCAACCGGCAGGAACTTGCTCAGTAACTCAAACCGGCGCAACTCTTAGTTGCATCGTGACCGGATTAACCGATGGTCAGTACTACACGGCCACGATTGTGGCGACGAACGGACCGAGCTCCTCGAGCTCCATTGACATAACAAGCGCTACGTTGGTATTCGGTCCTCCGTCGCAGCCGACCGCGGTGTCGGTTGCCGCTGGCCCTTCAACGGGATCAGGAAAATTGGATGTGTCGTGGAATGCTCCAGTGGCAACCTTCGGCGCGCCGATAACCAAGTACGTGGTGTGGGCATTGGCGTCGCCGACCTCGACGACTCCCGTGGCGACATGCAACTCCACCTCAGCAACCGCATGCACTATCAAGGGGCTAACCAACGGCTCCTCGTACTACATCGAGGTATTCGCCTACAACGGTCCGACGTCTTTTTCGGTGTCCACAGTGACTGCCGCCCAAAGTCCCTACACGAATCCTGACATTGTCGGCAATGTTCAGGTGCTGGTCGGAACGGTCCCGGGAAGCGGAAACTTGACCGTTAATTGGGGTGCTCCCGCATCTAATGGCCGAGACATCACCTCGTACACCATCCTTCTCAAGTCGCTAGGCACGTTGGTGGGCTCTCAACGTGTTTCGATGCCGGGAAGTCTCACCTACACCTTCCGAGGGTTGCAGAATGGAACTGCCTACGACGTCACCATCACCGCGACGAACGCCGTGGGCTCGACGTCCGTTGCGAGCACGCCGAAAACGGCCACTCCGTATGGTCTTCCGCAAGCGCCTTCGGCAGGGTCGGTGACCAACGGACAAGCTGTCGGATCCCAGAACTTGCTGGTGTCGTGGAACCTGTCGGGTGATGGCAATGGTCGCGCCGTAGATACCTACGTTGCCGCGGCGTCACTGGGTGGCTCGGCCGTCGCGACGTGCCGCTCACAGCAGTCCACCGACACGTCATGCCTCATCTCGGGGCTGGTCAATGGCTCGAAATATTCCATCACCGTGACCGCGTACAACAACTTTGCGGGCGACCCGAATTCGAATGCATCCGTGACATTCAGTTCGACGTACAACCCCTACACCAACCC
>Ga0007804_1000716_pt1 | contig 11793 bp, 10 predicted proteins | sample CryBogCBE25Aug07_FD_60367 | JGI IMG/M metagenome (GOLD analysis project Ga0007804, IMG submission 60367) | Freshwater microbial communities from Crystal Bog, Wisconsin, USA - CBE25Aug07 | ecosystem: Environmental > Aquatic > Freshwater > Lake | place: Crystal Bog, Wisconsin, USA | collected... | reverse complement strand
ACGTGTCGGCGTCGACGCCATCGACCAGCGCCGAGACGTCGTGCAGGAAGGTGACGTCGCCCACTAACGCGACAGCCCGGCCACCGGTCGCGACGCCCAACGCCGTCGACAAGACGCCGTCAATCCCATTCGCCCCGCGATTGGAAAAGGTCGGTGAGACGCGCGAGGGCGTCCACCACTCAACGTCACGAACCGGCATCGAGGAACCAATAACCAGTGATGCCCCCGTCGTGACGCTCTGCTCGACGACGACACGGGCCGCAGAAATCTCGGTCAGCGGGCCTTCGTCGAGATCGTGAAGGTGCTCACCCAGGGTGCGCGAGGCGGTAGCCCACTGCTGCACGAAGTCGCTCGAGCCCCGTAGGGTCGTCGCCCGGAGGTCCGGCAGTCCCGGCAGACGGTCACTAACCAAGCCGTCCGGATCGGCGACCGGACCGGCCCCGGTGTAAGCGATAACGCGCGCGGGCCAGGTACGTAGCCGCTGGGCCAGCACCTTCGACGCCGGCAGGCCGCCGAGACGAAGAACGACATCGGGGGCCAACGTGGCCGCCACGGCGTCATCTCGGAGCAATGGGTCGGCGTAGGGCAAGGTGTGAGCAACGGTGGCGTCGCCGATGACGACCCAGTCGAAGCTCCAGAGCTCGCGTACCACGGCCGCCGAGACGCCGGCCCCCACCACACACAAGACCTTCTTGTCGGCAATATCAATCGCCGAGCGCATCGGGGGCAGAACCGGCGCGTAGGTCCAGGCCTCCCCGTCGTCACGCCCCGGCGGAATCAGGTCGGGCTCGGCCAGGAGCGGCTCGATAAAGGCCACGTTGACGTGGACCGGGCCCGGTCGGCCACTCTCGCGGCCTGCGGCGGTGCGATAGACCCGGCTAGCCATCGGGCGCCAGGTGGCGCGGGCATCATCACGGGCCACACCTGGTTCGATGTAACTGCGCACCATTGGTCCGTAGAGGTGCTGTTGATCGATGGTTTGCGGGGCCCCAACGCCGCGAAGCTCCGGCGGTCGGTCGGCCGTGAAGACGATAAGCGGCACGCCGGCGAGGTCAGCCTCCGCCACGGCAGCGTGCAACTCCGCCGCCGCGGTGCCGCTGGTGACGAGGATGGCGACGGGCCGCCCCGTAGCGAGAGCGCGGCCGAGAGCAAAGAATGCGGCCGAGCGTTCGTCGATCCGAACGTGGAGTCGAAGGTTCTCCGCCTTAGCGAAAGCGAGTGCCAAGGGCGTGGAGCGGGAACCGGGGCAGATCACGACATCAGTGAGCCCCGCGCGCTGGAGTTCGTCGACGATAGTGGCGCAGAAGGCGGCCTGCACCGCACTCGTGGTGGCTACGCTCATAGTTAATGCCGCTCCTGACTCGAGACCGCCACGACGACGGCCCCGGACTGCTCTGGCTCCACGGCTTCACCCAAACGGGGGCGTCGGCCGCGGCCTTCACTTCCATTCTGGCAGGAAGTCAAAAAGTTCTGACACCCGACCTGCCGGGCCACGGGTCGCAGGCGTCGCGTTCGGCCTCACTGCCTGACACTGCCCAGTTACTTGTTCCGCTACTCGGGTCGGGTGCGGACCTTGGGGGCTACTCTTTTGGCGGTCGTGTGGCACTCCACGTCGCTCTGGCGGCGCCCCATCTCGTCCGTCGCCTCGTGTTGCTGTCGACTACCCTCGGCATCGCCAACGAAGACGACCGAGCCACACGACGAGAGCGCGATAACGCGCTGGCCTCCCACATTCGCGAGGTCGGCGTCGAAATATTCCTGCGCGAATGGCTGGCCCAGCCCCTCTTTGAGGGACTAACCGACCCCGACGTCGCCACGCGCAGTCGCGATGGCGAGGGCCTCGCCCGCTCCCTCGAGTGCGCCGGTACGGGCACGCAGCGGTACCTTGCGGATGATGTCGCCAAACTGACAATGCCAGTCCTGATTGTCTGTGGGGTCCGTGACGACAAGTTCATCGTGGCGGGAGAAGAACTACGTCGCGCCCTCCCCCAGGCCCACCTCTCAATCGTGCCCCATGCGGGGCACGCCGCCCACCTCGAACAGCCCGAGTACGTCGCGGGCCTTGTGCGGGAGTTTCTCGCTACCGAGTAATGGCGAAGGCCACGACGGCACCAACACCAACCACGAGCTGAGTGCGTGCCGAGTACTTGAGCAACACCAGGAGGTCACGGCCGGTTTTCGCCGAGTACGCCACTTGCAGGGCTGGGATGTAGAGGACGAGCGCACCCGCGGCGACGAGGGCCACGCCGCCACCCAGCGCACCGGCCACAACACCAGCGACGCAGAGTCCGTAGAGCCAACTGGCTCGTTGGCGACCGAGACGAGCCGCCAGGGTCCGCTTGCCAGCGGCCTGGTCGCCCGTGATATCACGCAGATTGTTCGCTTCGAGCAGTGCGCAGGCCATCGACCCGGCACAGAGCCCCCACCACCAGGTCGCCGACGGCAAGTGCTGCACCGCGGCGTACGTCGTCCCGAGGGTGGCCACGAAGCCGAAATAGATCATGACGAAGAGTTCCCCGAGGCCCATGTAGCCGTAGGGCTTAGGACCTCCGGTGTAGAGCCAACCCGCGACGATCGCCGTTGCGCCAATAACGATGAACCACCACGAGCTACGAGCGGCGAGCGCCGAACCGAAGACGCCGGCCACCGCGAAACACGCGAAGGCCGCCTGCTTCACGTTCGAGGCCGGCACGAGCCCCGAGGCAGTTAAGCGGAAGGGGCCAACCCGTACCGCGTCAGTACCACGGATGCCGTCGGCGTAGTCATTGGCGTAGTTCGTGGCAATTTGCAGACTAAGGGCCACCAATGCGCACAGCAGGACGTTGAGCGCATTGATGTGGTGAAAGCCCGTGACCGTGGCACCAATGGCCACGGGGACGATCGCGGCCGGCAACGTTCGAGGTCGAGCCGCGAGAACCCAACGCTGCACCGAGCCGGGGGTGGTGGTGGCGCTCATGGGCGCTTGGGGAAGCGCGAGAAGTCCGGGGCGCGGTGCTCCACGAAAGCGTTCCGACCCTCTTGTCCCTCTTCGGACATGTAGAACAACATCGTCGCGTCACCTGCGAGTTGTTGAATGCCGGCCAGGCCGTCTTCGGCGGCGTTAAATCCGGCCTTCAGCATTCGCAGCGCTAGGGGCGACAAGGTCAAGATTTGGCGGCACCAGGCCACGGTCTCGCGTTCGAGGTCGTCAAGCGGCACCACCGTATTGACGAGGCCCCAGTCGAGGGCCTGCTGGGCGCCGTACTGACGGCAGAGGAACCAGACTTCCTTGGCCCGCTTGAGGCCAATGGTGTTGGCGAGCAACGACGAGCCGTAGCCGCCATCGAAGGAACCCACCTTGGGGCCCGTCTGACCGAAGCGAGCGTTGTCGGCCGCAATCGAAAGGTCGCAGACGAGGTGAAGGATGTGGCCACCGCCAATGGCGTAGCCGGCGATCTGGGCAATAACGGGCTTCGGGAGTCGGCGAATCTGCACTTGCAGGTCGAGGACGTTTAGGCGACCAACGCCACGCTTCGCCACGGCGTCATCACCGATGTAGCCGTCGTCACCGCGAATCTTTTGGTCACCACCGGAACAGAACGCGTCCGGACCGGCACCCGTCAAGATGATGGCACCGACCGAAATGTCATCTCGCGCTTCTTCGAAGGCATCGGAGAGTTCAAACAACGTTTGCGGGCGAAAAGCATTGCGTCGTTCTGGGCGGTTAATTGTGATGCGTGCGATACCTTCGGCGACTTCGTAGATGATGTCCTTGTAGTCACCTCGCTGCTCCCAGGCGGGGGCCGGCAGACTTCGGAACTGCTCTACGGGATCAATTGGGTCGCCAGAAATTACGGTGTGTGCCATACGTCCACGCTACCGGTCACCGGCCACTTCTCCGACCCTCGCCTCGTAGGCTGGAGTAGTGCCTTCGCTCCTCGCCCTCGACTTCCCTCTCGGTCCGACACTCGTTGAAGAGCTCGTCGAGTGCGCCATGACGAGCCAGGCCTTCTGCGTGCTCGACCAGCGCCTCTCACCTCGTAAACGACAAGAAATCCTCGAGCTCCTCGGGGCGACGCACGTTCGCAGCGCTGAAGGCACGGTGGCTATTCCCAGTGGCACTCCCGTCGAAGAAGGCGATGGACTCGTCATGCTGACCTCCGGCTCATCAGGAACTCCGAAGGCGGCCATCCACACCTGGGCCTCGCTCGTCGCGAGCGCCGATATTACGCAACGCAGCCTGCGCGGCGAGCAGGCACCGGTCTGGCTTCCACTGCTCCCCCCAGCCCACATTGGCGGACTGGCCGTCCTACTGCGTCACGTCCTGAACGACGCCGACTTTCGATGGACGAGCGACATCGAGGACGGCCCCCGCATGGGGGCCACCCACGTGGCTGTTGTCCGCGCCCAACTCGCGCGCCACGACCTCAGCGGCTACGAGAAGGTGCTCGTGGGCGGCGGCAAGCCACCAACGTCGCGCGCCGACAACGTCATCGCCACGTGGGGCATGACCGAAACCGGGTCGGGCGTGGTGTACGACGGCTACCCCCTCGACGAGGTGGCCATTCGCGTCATTGACAGTCAAATTTGCGTCCACTCCCCGACCCTCTTTCGCGCGTACCGTTCCAGCGAGCGGCCCCGAATTGACCTCGACGGCCAGGAGTGGTTCCCCACCGGCGATGGCGGTGAGCTCGTTGATGGGCGACTTCGGGTCTTTGGACGACTGGGGTCAGTCATCGTTACCGGTGGCGAAAAGGTCTGGCCGGAGGACCTCGAGGCGCTCTTCGCACAGGTCGACCACGTCCGCGACGTGGCCGTCGTCGGCATTGACGACAACGAGTGGGGTCAGCGTGTTGTGGCGCTCGTGGTGAGCGACACCCCCGTCGACGACGAACTTCTTGAGCGGGCTGCCGAGCGCATCGGTCCGTGGGCCAAGCCCAAGGAGATTCGCTACGTCGCCGCCATTCCGCGCACCGCCAATGGAAAAATCGCTCGCGCCGGACTCGAACATCTCTACTGACCAACACCGCGAACCACAACGGGCAAAACATAATAAGAATCGCCCAGCGACCAAAGGCCGCTGGGCGATTCGTAGAAGAAGTTGCCTTACTTGTTTAGACCAGTAATCGTTCCGAGCAAGCTCTCAACGGTGTAGTCACTCGTGGGCGAGTCGCGAACGACTGAGCCCAGTCGAAGCACCACGATGCGGTCAGTTACTTCCAGCACGTGCGGCAAGGTGTGCGAAATGAAGAGCACGCACAGACCCTGTTCACGAGCGGCTTTAATGACGTTCAGCACCTCTTGGGACTGACGGGCACCGAGGTGGTTCGTCGGTTCGTCGAGGATGATGACGTGCTTCGCCCACATGACGGCTCGACCGATTGCGACCGCCTGGCGCTGACCACCCGAGAGCTCCGAGACCGTCTTGCGGCCCGCGGGCACCGAGATACCCACCTTGTCGAGTTCGTCGAGAGCGCGACGTTCCATCTGACGCTGGTCCAAGAACCCCATCTTCCCTAGTAGACCGCGGCGAGGAACTTCACGGCCGAGGAAGATGTTCGATCCAATGGTGAGGTCGGGCGCCAGACCAGAGTCCTGGTAGAGCGTTTCGATACCGGCCTGCATCGAGTCGTGTGGTGACTTCCAGTGACGTTCCACACCGTCCACGAGGAGTTGACCGCTGTCGGGGCTGTGAACACCCGAGATCGTCTTAATAAGCGTGGACTTGCCAGCACCGTTGTCACCGACGAGGCCAATGACCTCGCCCGCGTGGGCCTTGAAGCTCACGTCAGTGAGCGCTCGGACCGAACCGTAGGACTTGGTGATATTACGAAGTTCCAGAATTGGCGTTTTAACGTCGCTCATCGGCGCGCCCCCTTGTTGCGAAGAGCCTGCAGACCAGCTGCGACGGCGATGATGGCACCGACCACTACCTGGTTCCAGGTCGGCGGTACGTTGATGAAAATAAGTCCGTCGGCAACAACCGTCAAGATGGCACAGCCCAGCAGCGCACCGAGGATTGACCCCGATCCGCCAGTCAGGGCGACACCACCGATAACAACGCAGGCGATTGCTTCGAGGTTCGACTGGGCGCCCGTGGTAGGCGCACCGGTACCGATTCGAATGAAGAAGTACATGCCGATGAGGCCCGAGAGCACGCCGGACAGCACGTAGATCATGCCGATGTGGCGCTTGATATTGATACCGGCGGCACGGGCGGCGAAGGGATTCGAGCCGATGGCGAAGGTGTAGCGACCAAAGCGGGTGAAGTGCAGCCAAACCGCGGCCACGATCATCACGCCGAGAACGATGAGGTCGAGCCACGTGAAGGCCCACCAGCCGTGCGAACTCCAGATGATGGCAGCCTGGTTGTCACCAACGTCGCCACCACCCGACATCACCAGGGCGTAACCCACGGCGGCGCTGAGGGTCACCAGCGTGGCGACGAACGGAACGAGGTTCACCACCGTGATGAGCAAGGCATTGATAAGGCCCACACCGAAGCCAACGAGCGCGCAGACCAAGGTGCCGAGCAGCAGCAAGTTGGTCTGACTCATGTGGCCCTGGTAGTGGTTCATGACGGACGCCCCGACGACGCCCGAAAGGGCCACGGTCGAACCGATTGACAGGTCGATACCGCCGGAGACGATGACGTACGTCTCGGCAATGGCGAGCAACACCAGACCGGCAAAGTCGACGATGAGGTTTTGCGTCTCACCAGTCGTAAAGAACCGGCTGTTCTCGTAGCCGAAGTAGAAGTAGAGCATCAAGAAGACGCCGAGAAGGATGAAGAGTTGGTTACCGAAGATGGCGCGGAATCGACGCGACGGCACGGGCTGTGCTTTCGCTGACGGACTCGTCACCTCGGGAGATTCTTGAACAGTCACCAGGAATTCCTTACGTACCGCAGAGCGGGAAATTAATTATGTCTGAGAGAAAAAACAGCCCCCGAGTGCACGGTAGTGCACTCGGGGGCTGCCTTGGAAGTTACTTACGCCGTGGCGTAGACGTACTTCGCCAGAGTCGCAGCGCTGCTCGAGGGAGTCAAGACAGGGTTGGACAGCTGGGTCAGGTGCGGCACCTTGATGTGCTTGGCAGCGTCGTACGCGTACAGAACGGCAAGCTTGCCCTCCTGCTCAGGCTGCTGCGAGATGATACCGGCGAGGGTACCGGCCTGGAGGCTGGCCTCGTTGGCGGCGTAAGCGTCGTAGCCGATGACCTTGATCGTCGACACAGCGTTCTTAGCAGCAACAGCGGTGGTAGCACCAACAGCGTCCGAGCCGTCAACAGCGAAGATACCGACCAGGTTCTGGCTGGCAATCTCGTTCTCGAAGTCCGAAGCAGCCGTAGCCGAGTTGGACTGCGAAACAACGGCCGGGAGCAACGTCATGTTCGGGTAGCTCTTCTTAACGGTGGCTTCGAAGCCGGCCACGCGAGCGGCGTCCGTCGAGGTCGAGAGGGACGAAACACCCACGCCCACAGCGCACTTGCTCTGCGAGGTGCACTTGGTCGAGTAACCAATGGCGCTCGCCAAAGCGGCGGCGGCAGCCTGGCCACCCTGGTAGTTGTAGCCAGTCACCCAAGCCGAGATGTTCTTCTGGTTGGCGTTGCCGGAGTCAACGTTCACAACCGGGATTCCCTTGGCGACGAACTGCGCGGTGATGCCTTCGAGTGCCTTGGTGTCGGTAGGCGCAATGACGATGGCATTGGGCTTCAACGCAAGGAGCTGCTCAAGGATGGGCAGCTGAGTCGACGGCGAGTACTGCGACGGGTTGCCCTGCCACACCAGGTTGACACCCAGCTTGGCGGCTTCCGCGTATGCACCGATCGACATCGAAATGAAGAACGGGTCGGCTTCAGCACCAACGTTGAACGCAATGGTCATCTTCTTTGCAGCGGCGCCAGCGACGGTAGCGGAGCTACCGGCGAAAGCGAAAACCGACGCAGCCAAGGTCGAGGCAACAGCCGCACCCTGGATGAGTCGCATGGAACGTGACTTCATTCTTGTTTCCCCCTTTGTCCATCGAGCGAGACCATCTCGCAAGATTTCGGACAACGTTGTCATCACATTACCGATGAGCCGTATCTCTGTCAAACACCATCGGAAGAATTTTTATGCCCACACCCTCAAACTGCGCTTGAGCAGGAAAAACGAGGAAGGATCGCGTGCCGCGAACTAGCGGGCAGCCGGGATTTCGCCAGAGCCGCGAACAATCAACGTGGTCGGAATGCTCAGCGCCACCTCGTCCGACAGGTCGCCGTCAATTCGGCGAAACAACAGTTCAGCTGCTTCCGTCGCGATTTTCGTAACGTTCTGCGCCACAACAGTGACGCCCGGGTCCAACATGTCAGCCAGCAAAAAATCGTCATAGCCCACGAGGGCAACCTGATCTTGCAGTCCAGCGGCCCGAATTGCGCGCACGGCGCCAATGGTGAGCAAGTTCTGTCCGGCGAAGAACGCGGTCGGGCGGTTCTTCTTCTTTAGCAACGTCGCCGTTGCCTTCTCGGCGGACTCGATCGTTCGAATGCCCTTGTTGACAATTGAGGGATCTACGGCCAATCCAAGTTCGTCATGAGCATCGACGTACCCGCGATAGCGCTCTTGGGCGGTGTAAATAGTGCTGAGGTCACCGAGATAGCCAATACGACGGTGGCCGAAACTGGCTAAGTGGATGACGGCCTCTTTCGCTCCCGTGAGCGGGTTAGACATGACGCTGTCGGCGTGCAGCCCACGAGGAGGTCGGTCAACGAATACCAGTGGCACGCCAGCTTGTTGCTCTTCAATGAGGTAGGCGTGGTCGTGACTGGCGGGCGCTAAGAGAAACCCATCGACGCGGTGTCGGACCATGGTCGCAACGAGATTGCGCTCGCGCTCCGGGTCCTCATCGAAACTGCCACCGAGCACCGTTACGCCTCGTGCGAGCGCTATCTCTTCGACTGTTCGATACATCAAGGCCGAAAAGGGGTTGGAGAGGTCCTCGAGTAGGACTGCGATTTGAGATGAACGCCCATCGCGACGGCGCAGGGCGCTAGCGCCGAAGTTCGGCTTGTAGCGAAGAGTGGCCGCCGCGGCTCGCACGCGTTCCACCATCTCGGGATTAACTGACGTCTCTTCATTAATGACGCGAGACACCGTCTTAAGGCTGACGCCGGCGAGAGCGGCGACGTCTTTCATCGTGGCACGAGGAGCAATGGTCTTAGGCACTACTTCATTCATAGTCTGTTCCCCTGACGGCCATCGGCAAGAGTAAATCTTAGTGAGATAACGTTGTCTCACGAAGCAACGGCTAGAGAACTCCTCTCTCTGGTGACTGAAAGCGAAATTGAAGACGACGGTATGACGAGCGAAATTCTGGTTATTGGCGAAAACTTGGTGGACCTCTTGGTTCACCCCGACCACGTCGATGCCGTCATTGGTGGCGGACCGCTTAACGTCGCCCGAACGTTGGCGCGACTGGGAGCCTCAGCCCATTTCCTCAGCGGCATCTCCGCCGACGCCTTCGGCATCCAAATTCGCCATTCCCTAACCACCGACGGTGTCCAACTGGCGCAACCTGGCGAGTCAGCCCTGCCCTCCACGCTGGCCATCGTGACCATGGACCCGGCGGGTCCGAGTTACCACTTTCATCTCCAAGCCACCTCGGCCTTCGCGATCACACCACCCGCGGACGACTCGCCCGACGTGCTCTACGTCGGCACCCTCGGACTGCTCGTCGAGCCGATGGCGAGCGTGGGCGAACAACTCTTTTGCGAGGCACCCTCGAGCACGCTCACGGTGCTCGACCCCAACTGTCGTCCTAGCGCCACCTTCGACCCACCGTCTTATTTCAGCCGACTCCAGCGGATGTACCAACGCGCCGACGTCGTCAAGGTGTCAGTCGAAGACCTCGACTTCCTGGGCGGCGATGATCGTGTCGAGGCGGCCCACTCCATTCTCGCCGCCGGCGCCCGGTGTGTCATTGTCACCGACGGGCCGGACCCAGTTCGCGTGCTCCACCGCGAGTACGAGCTCGCTATTCCCGTCCCCCCGACTGACATCGTCGACACCGTTGGCGCGGGCGACTCCCTCACTGGCGGCTTCATCGCCTGGTGGACGGGTCACAATTTCGGGCGTACCGAACTCGACGACGCCACGCTCGTTTCTGACGGCATCAGCGCCGCCATCGAAATCTCACGCCGCACCTGCCAACAGCCCGGCGCCCAACCGCCCTACGCAGCCGACGTTCGCGAACTTGACAGCTGGCGCTGGCTCTAGAGCCCTGGATTTTGCGCGAGGACGAATTCCATCGTTTCCATAATCGCGACCGTTTCATCGAGCGGCATAATGAGGCTTTCCAGTAGTCCCGCTTCGAGGCATCGCGCCACTTCTTGCGCCTGAAAATGCAGACCGCGCCCCTCGACGGGGAAGTCGTAGCGCGTCGGCTCCCCCACCCGAGGAATCAGGGTAAAGCCGTTGGGGGCGTAGAAGTCACCATCGATTTCGATTCGAGCGTCCGTGCCGGTGATGCACGCGCGAGTGGCACTCCGGGCGCTCGAGGTGCAGGTCAAGACCGCGTGCGCCCCGTTGTCGTAGCCGAAAATCATCGAACACTGTCCGTCAACGCCAGTGAATGAGGGCTCGACCATCGCCATGCGTTTCGTCGGGGTGCCGAGCACCATGGAGGCAAAGGAGATCGGATAGATGCCGAGATCGAGCAAGGCACTGCCTCCCAGTTCTGGGGCGAACAGCCGCGAGTGAGGGTCCTCGGCGAACCACTTGCCGTGGTCGGCTTCAAACACAACGAGTCGGCCGAGGGCGCCTTCTTCGAGCAGCTCACGAATCTTCACGACGTGCGGCAAAAACCGAGTCCACATCGCTTCCATCATGAAAAGCCCCTTGGCGCGAGCCAGGTCCACGAGATCACTCGCCTCGCGCGCCGTCATGGTGAAGGCCTTCTCGACCAACACGTGCTTACCGGCCCGTAATGCCGCACTGGCATTGTCAAAGTGCATCGGGTGGGGGGTCGCGACGTAGACCGCGTCAACCGTGTCGTCATGACAGAGCTCTTCGTAGGAAGCGTAGGCCCGAGTCACGCCATAGGCATCGGCGAAGGTTTGCGCACTTTCCAGCGAACGAGACCCGACGGCAACGACGACGCCCTCGTCAATCCGGCCAATACCTTCGGCGAATACCTTGGCAATTTTGCCGGTGCCCACAATGCCCCAACGGACTGGACGAGTCATGTCTGCTCCTTGATCACGCCAGGCCTGTCGCCACGGCGGCTTCGCTGCTCCTAGCGTACAGAGGTGCCTCGTCTTCGCTCGCTCTCGACCATCTCCTCGGCCTACCTCCGCTCACATCGCGATAACCCCGTTGATTGGTGGGCGTGGGGCGAAGACGCCTTCGACGAAGCCCGTCGCCGAAGCGTGCCGGTCTTTCTCTCCGTGGGTTACGCCGCGTGTCACTGGTGTCACGTCATGGCCCACGAATCATTCGAAGACCCGGCCATTGGCGAGCTCCTCCGCGGGGACTTTGTCGCGATCAAGGTCGACCGCGAGGAGCGGCCCGACGTTGACCAGGTCTACATGGCGGCCACGCAGCTTCTCAGCGGCCACGGCGGCTGGCCCATGTCGATGTTCCTGCTGCCCGATGGTCGTCCCTTTACCGGCGGCACGTACTACCCTCCCGTTGATCGCGCCGGACAAGTTGGATTTTCCCGTCTGCTCGACGCCATTGCCTCAGCCTGGCGCGACCGACGTGATGACGTCATTCGCCAAGCCGACGCCGTGGAGCGCAGCCTCCGGCGAGAGATTTCATTCGTCGACCACCTCGCC
>Ga0007804_1000709_pt1 | contig 11845 bp, 13 predicted proteins | sample CryBogCBE25Aug07_FD_60367 | JGI IMG/M metagenome (GOLD analysis project Ga0007804, IMG submission 60367) | Freshwater microbial communities from Crystal Bog, Wisconsin, USA - CBE25Aug07 | ecosystem: Environmental > Aquatic > Freshwater > Lake | place: Crystal Bog, Wisconsin, USA | collected... | reverse complement strand
GCTTTTCTGATACGAATCGGAGTGGTCGTCCTCATCGCGGCCAACTGGACCTACTTGATCGTGCGGGAACGGATTTTTAACTGAAATGCACGGCGGGAGATTTCTCCTCCTGCAGGGCGCACAGGAGATTGATGGCACTGTCGCCGAGCATTCTCCGCATCGCTCCAAGCGCCAGTTCCTCGCTGTTACAGTCGCGACTGAGGTGACCCAGCAAGAGATGGGCGAGGCCATCATGGCGGATTCTAGAAACGGTTTCCGCCGCGGCGGTGTTCGAGAGATGCCCGTGGCGCGACTGGATGCGTTGCTTGATGGACCAGGGACGCTTGGTGTCGTTCTCGAGGAGTTGCTCATCGTAGTTCGCCTCGATCAGAAGACCATCCACTCCGCGCAGCGATTCAGTAACGAGAGTCGTGGCATGACCGAGGTCGGTGAGGAAGCCAAAGGAATAGGTCCTCTCCCGGATCACGAATCCGACCGGCTCTACGGCATCGTGTGGAATCAGGAAGGAGCGGATAGTCGTTCCTTCCAAGGCAAAATCACTGCCGCTTTCAAAGATCTTCCATCCGTTGAAGTCGAGGACTTTATCGCGGAGAACCGCGGCTGTTTGACGATTACAATAGATCGGGGTGGCATGCTTTTTCGACCACTGGGCGAGACCCTTGGTGTGATCACCATGTTCATGAGTCACCAGAATGGCGCAGAGGTCGCGCGGTTCCACGCCGCATGAAGCCAAGCGGAGCGTCAGCTCCTTGGTGCTCAAGCCTGCATCGACAAGGAAGGAGGCAGTTTCCGTCCGAACCAACGCGGCATTGCCACTGCTACCACTAGCCAGAATCGTGATCTCAAGCATGATGATAAAACGTGGTGCGCCCGGCAGGAATCGAACCTGCTACCAAGGGTTTAGAAAACCCCTGCTCTATCCGATGAGCTACGAGCGCAAAATGTTGATTAACAGAGTAAAAGAGAAAACCGAAAAAGTCGAATCTTGACCCTGTGCAATGGATTGTGCAAGAGTCGTGTAATGAAAGGGGCTGAAAGCACAGAGAGGAAGGCTTCCGGGAGTCATGCCGCGCAGTTTACCTCAGTCCGGGATTATCGCAAACGCAGAATCAAGGGGCTACAGGAGCGAAACGGGCGCTTCTATGCTGTGCTGTGGACGGTGAAGGAGGATGGCCGCAAGGGTGCTAGACGGTTTGCTCTGTTGGATGAGAACAAAGAGCCATGCCGAACCGTCTCCGCTGCACAGGTGGCGCTTGAACTACTGAGGCAGGATCGACGGGAGGGAAACTTGCCAAGCTCAGGACGGAAGCCAGGCATGAAAGCCGCTGTGCAAGAATACTTGCACAGTAAGGATCACACCGGGAAGGCTGAGAACACCCGAGGTAAGGAGGTGCGCTCCTTGGATCTCTTTGTGCGTCATTTCGGCTGGGAGACCCGGCTTGATGCCATCACTCAGCAAATGATCTCTGGATTCAAGAGCCGTCGTCTTGATGGCGGGAAGCTGGGGGGTAAGGAGTTGAAGCCAGCTCACCCACGGACGGTAGAGCATGATTTTGTATCGCTCAGAAACTTCTTCACCTATGCCGTTCAGGAAAAACGATGGATCAATAAAGCGCCAGATTTCCCGAAGTGGGGCCGCAAGGGACTTCCGAAACCTAGGAGAAAGGCACTGATCGAGCCCGAAAAGTTCAGCCAGCTTATCCAACGATGCCGAGAGCGCCACACGGGAGCGCTAGGGGATCAGGTGCTTGCTATCCGCAACGGAGACCAGATTGCCGACTTCCTGCTCTTGCTGGCCTACACAGGAGCAAGAGAAAAAGAGGGCCTGAAGCTCCGATGGTCTCATGTGGATTTTAAAAACCGCTGCCTTCATATCGGAGCTGGTGAAGATTTCGTTTCCGGGTCCGTCGTGATCGGGTCGGCTGGAGATACAAAGACGGGAATGGGTAGGGAGATTGAGTTTAACGATCAGCTTGAAGCGCACTTGCTGGATATGAAGAGCCGTCGCGCTCCTGATTCGCAGTGGCTATTCCCCTCACCCCGTCGAGGGAAGAAGGATCTCAGGGTAACGACGCTCAGAGGTGCCCTTTCCAGCGCCAAGGAAGCCGCTGGAGTGGCTGATCTCGGATTCCATGATATGCGTCACCTGTTCATCTCCTACTGCCTTATGGGGAAGACGGATGTGGGGACCGTTGCCTCGTGGGTAGGTCATAAAGATGGTGGCAAGCTCATCATGTCAACCTACTCCCACCTACTCAAAGACCATCGGAGGGAGGAAGCCTCTAAGGTGCAAATCGGTTTTTCAGTGGTCCCTCGTGGTGCTGCTGCTGTCGCGTAGTGGTCAGATCCCTCGATTACCTGTCATCCTGTCATTGTCTTGTCTTTCCCGTTGCCAGTCATGATGTTATAAAGTGACAGGGGGCTTTTTTTGGGCCGTCACTGAACTAGATAGCGATCAATCAACGAGGTCGAGGTCGAGGAAAGCACCTCGCTGCGCGCGCAGCGCTACGCGCGTAGCGACAAGAAATATCATGAGGCCCCTTTGACACGGTGGATTTGCTGATGCAAACCATCACCAACACCACATCGGGCGCTAACGAGGCAATTCCTCTTGAAGCGCATCCACCCCTATCTCTTGACCTCTTCACGGAGCAATCCGGGCTTTCGTCTGTGACGCTCTGGCGATTCAGGAAGAAAGGGATGATCACGACCGTCATGATTGCTGGTCGCCACTACATCACCCGGCAGGAAATTGCCCGGTTCAACGCGCGTCTGGAGTCTGGAGAGTTCGCAGGAGACGGACCACGCAAACCAGAAAGGAGCAAGATAGCCGCCTAAACAAAAAAAAGACCCGGCACCCTTCGGTTGGGCACCGGGTCATAAGAAACAATTCCATGAATACATCCAAGTCAAACGCTCTACCGAAGACGGGCCTTCAGTCTCATCATCTCGTCCTTCCAAAGTTCGGCAGGATCACTTGCACCGTTGAAGAAACTCCAACAGCTTTCACCCTCTCGTGTGACTTCCCGGCTACTCCCCGGCCTCGTCATCAGCGAGTCGTGGACCGCTGGTTAGAGGGAGTCATTCTAGCGTTAAAAAGTGACCCTCGACCTTTGGTTATGAAGGTAACGTTGGCTGGCAAGACGGTATGCCTAGGCGCGTCTGATGGTGACAACGTAGCCATTATTGGAGGGCTTGAGTCATGAGCGATCAAGTTGAACTGACCAATGCGGTACTCCAGAAGGCGGGGGTGATAGAGGCACCCTCGACGGCTGCTGATGGATCATCAGCACCATCATTTGACCCGGCTTCCGTATGCGAAAAGTACGGTCTCTGGTCTTGTAATGGGAAATACTACTGGCGAGGGGGTGACAGCTTCCTAGAGTTTGGCCCTCAAGACGTAGCTCGTGCGCTGCGTGTTGAGGGGTTTTCACGACGGGAAATAGACGACTCGACGACAGGAGGGAAGATTCCTAGTCAGATTGACAGGATTTTAGATCATACCGTGAGAGTTCGTGCCGTGGCCTTTGCTGGTGAAGTTGCAGGGCATAAGGCCGGGGTATACGGGAAAGGGAGTAAGAGGTATCTGATTACTACCAGTCCTGTCTTGATAGAGCCGTTGCAAGGTGAGTGCCCTATTATCTTGGAGTTTCTCCGAGTTCTCCTAGGGGAGGATGGCTCATTGCTCTTCATGCTGTGGCTGAAGTTCGGCTTTCAGGCGATTAGGAAGAGTCAACGCCAGCAAGGGCAATGCCTTGTGCTGTGTGGTCGCTCTGGCAAGGGTAAGGGGGTTTTACAGAAGCTTATCATCACGCCAGTTCTGGGAGGACGTTCAGCAAATCCGAAGAAGTGGCTTCTGGATAAAGATCAGTTCAACACCGATCTAGTAGGAGCCGAGCATCTGATGATCGAGGAAATGCCCTCTTCCGTAAAATATGACGATAAGGTGGCAATGGCCGAACGGATCAAGGAAATCTGTGTTAATCACGAAACCAGACAACGCGATATGCACAGTAAAGGACGCAACGTCAATCCTTTATGGAGGTTAAGTATGTCGTTAAATGATACTCCTGAAAATCTCCGAATGTTCCCGCCGCTGATTGATGGTTTTGATGATAAGTTGATTTTTCTACGAACATCTTCGGAATCATTTCTGGCGCGTTATGATGCCATGGAGGATGGGTTTCGGGTATTTCTACGGGATGTAGAGAGCGAGTTGCCAGCCTTTGCCGCTCATCTTTTGGCGTTGGTGGTACCCGAAGAGCTGAAAGACCGTCGCTACGGTGTTCGCTCCTATGTAGATCCAGAAATTGCAGAGATGCTCTATCAGCAAGAGCCCGAGTCCTTCCTTCTAACTCTGATTGATGAGATGTTTGGGGAGTCCTTAGACTTCAAGGATGATGGCTCTGGGCAGTTGAACGCATGGACGGGCAGCGCTACGGACCTGAAGGAAAAGCTAACGGACTCAGGTAGCAAAGGACATATCTCTGCCCGAAAGATCCTAGACGGTCACGTCTCCCAGTGTGGCATTCTCTTGGGAAAACTAGAGAAAAAGTTTCCCGAGCGATTCGCCAGAGATAGAGACGGTAAATCCCGTGCGTGGACGATTCAGCCACCATCTAGTTGATCGTCTCCCCGCTCCTCTCTCAAGTCACTAAGCCTCTGGCATTCTGTCATGACGGCTTAGTGACGGAGGATGACAGCTTGACTCATTCACCCGTCACCTCTCCAAGCTCCATTTTATCGGATCTTCTGGGGATTCATGACAGGATGACAGGTAATCTCCAAGATTTAAGAATAAGTGACAGAACATAAGGAATCTCTTCCCTTTTGTCCCCCTCTTGTCGGTTGAGCGCACTGGACTCATTTTTCCGTCACAAGTCCGAAGTTTTTTTCCGTCCTTTTGTCATCAGATTGAATGTCCCTAGATTTCTGCCGATCTCGTCTTGGGAATCATGACAAAGTGACTGGCCTATTGAATGCCCCACGGGGGAGGGAATGATTGCCTATCGCTGCATGTGCAGGATGCCAATCGGGCAGAATCGGCTCGGGACTTGCACAGAATCTTGCACAAACGCTCCTCTGTGCTGCTCTTGCTCTCTTTTGGGAGGCTCTGAAACAAAGGGTTATCAAGATCCTTTCGACACTTTTTTCAGCGATGAGGACGGAGCCAAGGGTTGGAGTAACCCTTAGTACGGCGCGTAAGTTCTGTGCAAGTTTCAGAAACCACCTCAGCGCTAGATAGAATCAGGCCGGGTAGTCCGTCGTCTTATCATCTCATCTTGTAGCAGTGCTTTCCCGACATTTCAAAAAATGCCCGGACGCACTCCCTTTTCGAATTAGAAAACCCCTGCTCTATCCGATGAGCTACGAGCGCAAAGTAAACTTAAACCGCTGCTGGCACGCCCTGCTCCATGGGAGCAAGGTCGATGGCGCGGAGCAAGTCGAGATCGTCATTGGTGCCGGGATTGGCCGCCGTCAAGAGTTTGTCACCATAGAACACGGAGTTTACACCTGCGAAGAAGCAGAGAGCCTGGCCTTCGCGTGTAAGACGGGTACGACCTGCGGAGAGTCGGATGCGGGCCTTCGGTAGCATGATGCGGGTCGTGGCAATCAGTCGGACCAACTCGAAGATATCGACAACGGGCTGTTCCTCCAGCGGGGTGCCGGGCATGGCCATGAGGCAGTTGATGGGAACGCTCTCCGGCGGCGGATTGAACCCGCAGAGCACCTCGAGCATGCGGAGGCGGTCACGCTCCGTCTCGCCCATGCCGATGATACCGCCGCAGCAGACAGCCATCCCTGCCTTCTGAACCGAGGAGATGGTGTTAAGGCGGTCGTTGAAGGTATGGCTGGAGACAATCTGCGGATAAAACTCCGGAGAGGTATCGATGTTGTGATTGTAGGCGGTGACACCGGCTTCCTTAAGTTGACGTGCCTCTTCGTCTCCGAGCTGGCCTAGGGTGACGCAGACCTCCATGCCGAGCTTGCTGACTTCGCGGACGGTCTCGAGCATCGAGTTGAAGCGGCTGTCGCCCGACTTGACCCCCTTCCATGCTGCACCCATGCAAAAGCGGGTTGTGCCGCTCTCCCTGGCCTGCTTTGCAAGTGGCAGGATCTCATCACAACCCATGAGCTTCCCTGCCTCGATTCCCGTCTTGTAGCGGGAGCTCTGGGCACAGTAGGAGCAGTCCTCACTGCACCCGCCGGTTTTAACGCTCAGCAGTGTGCAGAGCTGGACATTATCCTCATCCCAATTCTGAAGATGAACCGAGCGGGAACGCTGGATGAGGTCAAAGAACGGGGAATGGTAGATTTTCTCCAGCTGATCGATGGAGATGGTGTGGGATGTGCTGCTCACGATCCCAAAAGACTATGGCAAGGAGGCTCGGGAGTAGAAGTGTTTTGCGTTCGGAAAACCTATCCCAGTGTGCGCGGCATCACCAGGTGAGCCCTTCCATGAAGTCGGCCTTTCCACCAAGCGCGCCACGGGCTCTCTGTGGATTCGCGGATTTCCCAGCACGGGGTTCCTTGGCGATCTTGAAGTCGATCTGCTGTTTGAACGGATCGACCCGGGCAACCTGGACATGGAGTTCGTCACCAGCCTTGAGAATTTTCCGCGAATTCTTTCCAACAAGGCGGGAGCGAGGCCCGTCAAAGATATAGAAGTCGTCGTCCATGGAGGAGACAGGCACAAGGCCTGTCATCATGGCTTCGGGGAGCTCGACCAACAGGCCGTAGTTGCGGGCCTCAATCACCTTGGCTACGAAAGTGGGCGCGACCCCTCCCTCGGTGGCCGCCTCGGCGAGCTTGCCGAAGTACTCGAGCTTCTTGAGCCGGACTGATTCCTTCTCGGCGTCGGCGGCAGTGCGCTCTGTGGTAGACAGGTGCTCGCTGACTGGGCCGAGATCTGTGGAAAGTGGTCCGTGCTGTTTCGGATCAAGATCGCGGGCGAGTGAGCGGTGCGTCAGGAGATCCGCATAGCGACGGATGGGGCTCGTAAAGTGACTGTAGTCAGCCTTGGAGAGGCCGAAGTGACCGAGCGGATCGGGTGAATAGCGGGCCCGCTTCAGGCTCTTGAGCAGGCCGATCTTGAGGGCGCCGGCGTATGGCTTGCCCTTGAGGCCATCGAGAAGCTTCTGCAACTCGACCCGGTTGCTAAGATCGCCTGCCTTGACACCGTATGTGGCGGCGAGCTCCCGATACTCATCGAGCTTTTCGGGCTCGGGTTTCTCGTGGATGCGGTAGATGTTCGGCTGGTTCTTGCGCTTGAGATGACGTGCGACTTGTTCGTTGGCAAGCAGCATGAGCTCCTCGATGAGCTGGTGGGAGATGTCGTTCTCGACGAGCTCGAGCTTCACGGGATGCCCCTCCTTATCCAGCCAGACCTTCACCTCGGGCATCTCGAGATCAAGGGCTCCCGCGGCGAAGCGCCTCTTCCGCAGGGTGGAAGAGCAGTCCCATGCGGCATGGACGCATCGGCTCACCTCGTCGGCCGGTGGAGATTCGAGCATGGCGAGCGCCTGACGGTAGGTGAGGCGAGCGGAGCTGCGGATAACGGAGCGGCCGAAGCGGACCTTGCGCACGCTTCCATCCCGGCTAATCTGGGCAAAGACGCTGAAGGCCAAACGGTCCTCATCAGGACGTAGGCTGCAGAGGCCATTGGAGAGATTTTCAGGGAGCATCGGGATGACGCGGTCGGCAAGGTAGACGCTGTTACCGCGTATTCGAGCCTCTTTATCGAGGGCCGTGCCGGGCTTCACGTAATGGGAGACGTCGGCGATGTGGACGGCCACTTCCCAGCCGTAGTCGGTCGGTTGAACCTCGATGGCGTCGTCGAAGTCGCGTGCCGTATCGGGGTCGATGGTGATAATGCTATGGTCGCGAAGATCTTCACGACCCTCGAGGTCGCGCGCAGTGATGGCGCTCCCAAACTTTTCGGCCTCGATGCTGACGGCAGCCGGAAACTCGCGCGGCAGGCCGTGCTTGTGGATGACGGAGAGCATGTCGACGCCGGGAGCATCTGCCGCACCAAGCACTTCGACGATGTGTCCCTCGGGGTTGACCTGACTGTTCTCCCAGCGGTCAAGCTGGGCGACGACTTTCTCCCCTACCTTCGCCCCTTTAGGAGCGGGCACATAGAGATTACGAGGGAAGCGCGGATCGTCGGCGACAACATGATAGAAATTTGTCGTCTTCTGGAGTGTGCCGACAATGGGCGTGCCGACCCGCTCGACGACTCGGATGATGCGTCCCTCCTGACGGCCATCGCGGCGTGGGCGCCCGTGAAAGCGTGGTTGATGGATGAGGCGTGCCACGACGTGATCGCCATGGAGTGCGGTACCAAGATTATCCGCAGAGACAAAGAGATCCTTGCCCCCCTCCTGATCTGCCAGCACGTGGCCGGATCCGCCTGCATGGATCTGCAACTTGCCGGTGAAGAGATCGGCGGTTTCGGGCAGGATGTAGTGATCCTTGCGAACCCGAACGATTCTACCAGTCCGTTCCAAAGCCGCCAGTGTTTGATCCAAGAGAGAAAGATTGCTCGGATCCAGTCGAAGGGCCCTAGCTATACCTGCGGCCTGGAGTGGCTCGCCTTCCAGCAGCGGTAGGAGATCAGCGACTAGACGTTGATTTAAAGAATCCGGTCTGCGAAGCAGCGGTGATGAACCAGGTGCTTGGGAGGGTTTAGCTCCGCGTGATTTCAGTTTTTTTTGACCGGAACCTCGATCCTTTTTCTGCAGTGGTGCGGCTGAACGAGCGCTCCGCGGCTTCCCTTGCGAGGGCTTACCGGAAGTTGGGGAATACTGTACTTTCTTGGGGCCGCGCGGGCTGTTCTTAGACACGTGTCACCATCTGATGCTTTCTTCGTCGAGCAAACAAGAAAATGCTTGTACGAGAATCGCGTCAGCAGAAAGTAATGTCATGAAACACCTCCCAACCCTCCCGGCAAGATCCAGAAAAAAGTCCTCGGCCTTCACGCTGATCGAGTTGCTTGTGGTGATCGCCATCATCGCCATCCTAGCCGGCCTTCTCTTTCCCGCTGCTCAGTCGGCCCTCAATTCAGCCAAGAAAACTACGGCCAAGAACCAGGTCGTTCAGCTTGTCACCGCGATCACGGCGTATGAAACTGAATATGGTCGCCTGCCTGCCTTCACCACCACAAACATGGCTCCATCAAATATCGCCATGCTCTGCACAACGAACGATACCGTTAATAATCCTAGGGGAGTCCTCTTTCTGGAGGCAACGGGCTTCAAGCCTGGCAAAGGCGGCACTAATGCCAATGGATTCTGTGATCCATGGAGCAACGTATATTCCGTGGCCCTCGATACGAACTACGTGAACCAGCTCTCCAACATGCCTTCTCAGAACTCCTTGGGGGGTACGGTTACCTATACCACCAACATTACCAAACATGCCGGCGTCTGGACTGTTTGGACCAATGGATCACAGCAATATCTGATCAATTCTTGGGACTGAAGTTTTTCGCGGGTGTGGTTCAATGGTAGAATGTGGGCTTCCCAAGCCTGAGACGAGGGTTCGATTCCCTTCACCCGCTCCAATCATCATATCATCCTAATCGATCAAACGATCTGACTTTGTGGCGGGGCACAGGAAAACTTTTATACTGCTGGTATTGATGGTCAGCATCTTGCTGTCACTGATAGGTTGCGGCCATATTGATATCCGTAAATCCGCGAAGATTGACCTTGCGGAACAAACAATCACCGTCCCTACAAATGGATTCGGATTCGATGCCCGTTTAAACAAGGCGCTCTATCGTCATGGGTGGAAGATGGGGGGTGCCAATACCCGCTACACACTCAATACAATCTGGTATTGGGATGGATACTGCGTGGAAGATGAATGCCCAATATATAAATTCAGCATCTCCATCACTGATAACCGAACTGGTGAAATAGTGTTGAAAATGTCGGGCAGACATTCGCAGGAAGCCATTGTGGCGGAATTCAATAAGGCCCTGCAAATTCCGCTAAGGACTGACTTGAGATAATGCTGCTACCGTTCCGACGGAGCTAATTAGTTTTTCAGAGGGAGAGCAGCAGCCTTTTCCTTGGCCTCCATGAGCTTCATCCCTTGTTTGGTATACATTTCAGTGTACATCTTCCGGAGGTCCGCATTACTGGTTTGAACGATTTCTTTAGCGGTCAGATGAGGATGAGAGGGCTGCAGGTCATGGAGGATCCGCTGAATGATCGGATCCTTTGTCGGATCTGGTGTCGGTTTTGATGCTGGACTCGATCCTTTTGGCTTGGAGCCTGCATGGGCAGGTAGCGCGGAGAGTAAAACCGCCGCTAAAATTGCTAGAAACATTTTCACCAAAGCATCACTCCTTTTTTAGTGAGTCGCGGATCTCGGTCAGAAGCTCCTCGGTTTTCGTCAATTTGGCCACTGCGGCTTCGCTGCGCTTTAGTGTGTTGATCGCTTTGACCAAGGCGAAGACGCAGGCGCTGATGATGACGAATTCGATCACCGTGTTGATGAAACTGCCGTAGGCCAGAATTGCGGCCCCGTCTTTCTGGGCCTCGGCGAGTGTGGCGTAATGCTTACCGTTAAGGGGGAGATAGAGGTCCTTGAAGTCAATGCCTTTAAGCACCAGTCCGATGGGGGGCATAATGATGTCGCTGACAAGGGCGGTGACGATCTTGCCGAAGGCGGCGCCCATGATGACACCGATCGCCAAATCGACGACGTTGCCGCGGCTGATGAATTCCTTGAACTCACCTAGGAATCTCGTGGAGGTCTCAACGACTTTTTTGGGTTCGGGCACGGGGATCATGAGGCGACTATTAAGTTAGAGAGTGAAAATGTTGAACAGTGAAAAGAAGGTGCGAGTAAGGTGCCATGCGCAGGATAAGTATTCGAAGAGCCTTTGTAACCCTTCACTGCCCCGCAGGCGCGTGCTGGATCAGCTCCACCTCGTATCCCTCGGGCGCGTCGATGAAGGCGATGATCGAACCGGAGGATGTGCGATGGGGGCCATCGCTGAGCGGGTAACCCTTGGATGCCGCCGCCTTCGCAAATACCTCGAGATCAGTGACCTCAAAGGCGAGATGGGTAAGATCAGGCCCGACTTGGACAGGGCCGCTGGCGTTGTATTCGCAGATCTCGATCTCCTCGTCCGAGCCTGGGGCCTTCAGAAAGACCAGCTTGGAACCCCGACCGCTCTCGCTGCGTCGCACTTCCCGCAGGCCGAGCAGATCACGGTAAAAGGAGACAGTTTTTTCCAAGTCGGAAACGCGATAGCGGGTGTGAAGGAGTTTGGTGATCATTGGTTAGAACTTTAGCGGTTTAGGCTTGAGGCTGTTAGGAGAAAATCACGCTTCGGGAAGAAGTTGGCCTGTGTCAGCAGGGAGTTGGGAACATCCTTGTCTATCAGGCGGATCTTTTCCAACCTTACTGGTAGATGTCGTTTCTCGAATCCGTTTACACAAAACTCCGTCGTCACCCCAAGAGGATCGTGTTTCCCGATGGTAATGATCCCCGCGTGGTCCGCGCGGCCCGAATGTTCAATGACCGTGGCCTCGGCGTGGCGATCCTCATTGGCAAACGTGACGAGATCGAGCAGGTGGCGTCCGCCAATGACGTCTCGCTGGAGAAGGTGGCCATTGTTGATCCCGAGACCTCGTCGGAAATGCCGCGCTTCCTCAAGATGGCTGCGCTTCTCGAACGTTACAAGGGCATGGCCGGGGGGGATCTGCGCAATCTGCTCATCACCCCGAATTACTTCGCCTGCATGATGTTGCAGCACGGGCTGGTGGATGGTCTTGTCGGCGGGGTCGGTTCTTATTCCTCGTCGCTCTTCCGGCCGCTCTTACAG
>Ga0007804_1000707_pt1 | contig 11849 bp, 5 predicted proteins | sample CryBogCBE25Aug07_FD_60367 | JGI IMG/M metagenome (GOLD analysis project Ga0007804, IMG submission 60367) | Freshwater microbial communities from Crystal Bog, Wisconsin, USA - CBE25Aug07 | ecosystem: Environmental > Aquatic > Freshwater > Lake | place: Crystal Bog, Wisconsin, USA | collected... | reverse complement strand
AGGTGCAACCGGGGAAGGTACGCTTGCGGGCGGGGGTGCGCTTTCCAAACATTCCCTCAACAGCCTGAACGGCCTCCCAACTCGCAACGTGTGCCAGCCATGGGGGTCCGATGATATCTCCCGCTGCGTAGACCCCGGGGATGCTGGTCTCGTAGCGGTCGTTGACGGCGATGTATCCGCGGTCGTCGAGCTTGATGGCGGCCGCACCACCGGGAAGGAGAGGAGAAACGCCGATCGCCACGAGGGCGACGTCTGCCATGAGGGTTTCATTGGCTCCGCCGGAGACGGTGATCTTGACACCCTCTTTCGTGGCCTCGGCCTTCTCGACCTTGGTGCCGGTGAGGATGCGGATGCCCTGCTTGACGAGCGACTTCTCGAGCGCCACGGAGACCTCGGTGTCTTCGACGGGAAGAATGTTGGGCATCATCTCAACGATGGTCACCTTGGTGCCGAAGGCATTGAAGAAGTAGGCGAACTCGACACCGATCGCGCCAGCACCGATGACGATGATCTCCTTGGGCTGCTTGGCGATGGCGAGTGCGTGGCGGCTGCCGATGACACTGGTTCCGTTGAACGCAAAGCCTGGCATCTCGCGGGTGACGACGCCGGTGGCGATGAGGATCTTCGACGCCGTGAGGGTCTGGTCCTTGCCATCAGCCACGCGTACCTCGACCGTTCCTGCCTTGGGCACGCTGGCGTCGCCCTTGATATAATCGACCTTGTTCTTCTTGAACAGGAATTCGATACCGCCGGCGAGCTTGTCGGCGACCTTGCGGGAACGACCGATGACCTTCTCCCAGTCGTACTTAAGGCCCGAGACCTCGAGTCCGAAATCGGAGGCGTGGTGGCCGATTAGGGAATAGAGTTCGGCGTTCTTGAGCAGGGCCTTGGTTGGAATGCAGCCCCAGTTCAGGCAGGTGCCACCGGCGCGTTCCTTCTCGACGACAGCAACACGCTTGCCGAGTTGGGAGGCGCGGATCGCGCCGACATATCCGGCGGGGCCGCCGCCGATGACGATGAGGTCGTAGGGTGTCGTGGACATAAGTAGAAAAGAGATTCTTTGCGGAGGGGCCGTGCGTCAAAAAGATTCTCGTTGATCCTTTGCATTCGCTCATTTCCAAGAGACTTTTCTATTACGTGGGGTATCGTTAATTCATGGAAATAACCCTGTCCTTGATCGGAGATATTCCGGTCTTTCAGCTCAACGGGCGCCTCGACATGACGTCGAGTCCGCTACTGGAAGAACGCCTCAAGCCGCTGCTGAAGGATCCTGGGCAAAAATTGATCTTTGACTGTGCGGGGCTGGCCTACATCAGTAGCGCGGGGCTGCGTGTCTTCCTCTCGACCATGCGTCATCTTTCTGCCCAGAGAGGAGGCGTCGGGTTTGCACGACTCAGTGCCCCAGTGGGCGATCTTTTCCGTCTGGCGGGCCTCGAGGACCTCTTCCTCATTACCCCTACGGTTGAAGAAGCCGCCGCACGTCTGCAGAGCTAATCACTCACAGCAGGGAGTTTTTGCTGCTTCTGTTAGCTTTCGGATCCAGACCGAGAGCACCGAAATATCAGCCGGCGTGATGCCGCTGATCCGCGATGCCTGTCCCAGAGTCTCCGGAGCGAATGCCGCGAGTTTCTGACGAGCTTCCAGACGAAGGCTGGGAATCGTGTCATAGGCCATTGTCCGAGGGATCTCGGATTCCTCCTGATGACGCTGGCGCTCGATTTGATCCTCCTCTCGGCGAAGGTAGCCCTCGTACTTCAGGTCGATTTCCAATAAGCTCCAATTTTCCGCTGCATAGCGTCCGTAGAGATCAGACGGAAGTTTCTCCGGAGTATTCTCGGAACGCTTCAGCCATTGGGCGAGGGGGATACCCTCATGATGGATGGACAGTGCTTCCCCGCGCAGGGAGGAAAGGGCAAGGCTTTTTGTCGAGAAGGCCTGCTTCCGGTAATCGCAGGCCATTCCTATATATAAAGCCTTACCAGTCAATCTGATATCACAATTATCCTGTCGCAGTCGCAGGCGGTATTCCGCACGGCTAGTGAACATCCGATAGGGCTCTGGAGTTCCCCTGGTCACGAGATCATCGATCATGACACCGATATAGGCCTCTTCACGTCCGAGGATCAGGGGCTCTTTTTTCTGAATCTTCAGGGCCGCATTAATGCCAGCCATCAGCCCTTGGGCTGCCGCCTCTTCATATCCCGAGGTTCCATTGATCTGACCGGCAAAGTAGAGACCCTCGACCTTCTTGGTCTCAAGGGTGGAATGGAGTTGGTGAGGCGGGCAATAATCGTACTCCACCGCATATCCCGGCCGAAGAATCTCTGCCTTCCCCAGAGCTGGTATTGATCTGATAAACTCGTACTGAATCTCGTAGGGGAGACTAGTGGAGACTCCGTTCACATAGACCTCTCCGGTATGGCGCCCCTCGGGCTCCAAGAAAATCTGATGTCGTGTCTTCTCGGCAAATTTCACCACCTTATCCTCAATAGAGGGGCAATACCGCGGTCCCACCCCCTCAATCGCTCCTGCATAGAGAGGAGATTGGTGGAGGTTGGATCGGATGATCTCGTGTGTCTGTTCTGTGGTGTAGGTGATCCAACACGGGATTTGTTCCACATGGAACATTCCCTCATGGAAATGATTGAGCGTATGGAGATCATCCTTCGTCCGCGTAATGCTTTCGGAAATGTAGGAGAACCGTGGTACTGGCGTCTCTCCGGCCTGTCTCTCGCACTTTCCGAAATCGATCGATTTGGCTAGGAGGCGGCAGGGAGTTCCAGTCTTAAAACGACCCACATCAAAGCCAAGTTCCTTAAGATGATCGCTCAGTGTGGAGATAGTATCTCCCATGCGACCGCCGGCCTGAGTTTGCATTCCTACATGAAGAAGCCCCCTCATGAAGGTTCCTGTGGTAATAACGACCGCTTTCCCTAGAAAGCGTAGCCCTAGATTCGTTTCCACTCCGGACACTTGATCCCCGTCGACTATCAGCCTGGTGATGTTGGCTTGTTTGAGCGAAAGATTCGGAAGATTTTCCAAGATCGCTTTCATGCGAAATTGATAGGCCTTCTTATCACATTGGGCACGAGGAGCACGAACACTGGGACCCTTCGATGCATTCAGCATTCGGAACTGAATCCCTGTGGCATCGGTATTCAAACCCATCAACCCGCCCAAGGCATCGATCTCACGAACCATGTGACCCTTCGCCAATCCACCGATGGCAGGGTTACAAGACATTTGTCCGATAGTATCAGCATTCTGAGTAAGAAGTAGGGTATTTGCCCCAAGTCGTGCGCTCGCATGGGCTGCCTCGATGCCGGCGTGACCGGCACCAATAACCACAACATCGTATTGTTCTGGATAAGTGTACATTTGCTATGTTCCACATGGAACTTTAATATAAGTTTCTATATTAAAGATACTTGTGGATTATTTCTTGGAATTCTTTGTTTGAGAACTCTTTTGGGGACTCTTTGTGGATGAATGGCGTTTTCTGCGGCTTCTTTGTTCCATGAAACATTATTTTATCCCCTTCACCACATCGGAATGGTTTTCATTCACACTCCTCGTTCTGGGCGTAGGCACCGAAGATAGAATGATTTGCAAGTGATGCGATCCTCTTGTTCACACAGTTATTATTAAGAAGAACCTGGACCAAAGAAATTTTTATCAATCCATGATGTGAACAACCCAACGTCTTGGACGTTTTCATGAAAAGGATCTCGAAGAATTCTTTTAGTGTCGGCTTCAAGCAAATAGAAAAGAACCTCTCATGGGAAGCGTATCGTTAAAAAGACCGCGGGCCGTAACAAGATCTCTTTTCGTCTGGATCTTTGTTGCCTGCTTCTTCTGCTCCCTCCTTGTGCATCTTCTGTTTCTGGGAAAATCAAGGACATGGATCCTCCCCGGATTCTCTGCTGCCAATTACGATACGATCGTGCCGAGAACCTTCCGAATGAAACGCGTCGAGATCGATCCAAAAACTTTGGAGGATACTGATCCTGTGAGGGAGAAGAAGGAACGGCATGAACCGGTCGTCATTTCCCAGGATCGTCCAATGAGTGAGGAAAAGACTCCCTCACAGGATCACCCACACGTCATGCAACGCCCCAAAGAAAACCTCCCTGAGGCGGGGATAGATAGGACATCAGAAAAAGTAGAAAAAATTCCAGGAGCAGAAAGCATCGTAAACACAGCGCTTTCAAAGATTCCTTCCCTTCCTGAGACTCTGTTGGAGCCAATGCCTATAGTTGATAGACCAGCACTCATTACTTCGACGAAGGATGGAAATCAGGATCGGGCCAGAAGGATGGCAAAAGAGGGACTAGCAAGTGGTGCGGGATCATCAACTAATTTTAGCAATCTCGATGAGTTGTTGAATGGTACGTCCTCTGTCTCTCCGACGACGGCTCCCATTCTCATGCCAACAGATCTGCTGTTTGAATATGACTCAGACTCGTTGCGAAAGGAAGCAGCGCAGTCCCTTTCAAAACTCGGTGACCTTATCAGAAAGAATGGACAGGCATCGTTTCGGATTGAGGGTCATACCGATGCCTTCGGAAGTGACGACTACAACAATCAACTCAGTCTTAGACGCGCTGAAGCAGTCAAGGCTTGGCTGATCCAGAATGCCGGATTGAATCGACAACAGATCACGACGGCGGGACTTGGGAAAAAACATCTCCTGGCACCCGCGACCGGTAGTGTTTCTGAACAACAGCTCAATCGGCGCGTGGAAATTGTCATCACCACTCAGTAACTGAGAACCACTTCATGGAAGGAATCATTCCGCTTTCGGAACACCGTGCAAGGATTCAGAAGGAAATTGCGCGCAAGCTCTCGGATGTCCTCGAGGGACAAAAAGAATTACCCATTGCCAAACTCCAATCCTTTCGCAAAAAGGAAGAGCACAGACTGAAGATTTGGCATCGCGCTGGTGGAGGTGGAAAAGAAATCACGGGGAGAAGAACCGAAATTGTCGATATTCTGGTGAGGGAGATTTTTCAATTCGCTACCTTCAAAGAATGTGGAGAAAAGGAAATTTCGGGATTTCTCGTCAGTGCCTTTGGTGGGTATGGACGGAGAGAACTCAATCCCTTCAGCGATGTGGATATCACGTTCCTTCATGAGGGGAATAAACCTGCCGAGGGGATGGAGAGGATCATCTCGACGTGCCTCATGGCATTATGGGACCTCGGTTTTAAGGTGGGTCATGCCACGAGGTCTGTTCAGGGCGCGCTGAATCAGGCGAATGCCGACATGATGACTAAGACGGCGATGCTGGAGAGTCGCTTGCTTGCTGGAGATAAAAAACTGTTCCAAGACTTCCGAAGTCAGTTTGAAATCACCTGCGTCAAGGGGAAGGAGAAGGATTACATCGCCTTTCGACTCGATAACCTCAAGGAGCTGCGGGCGAAATACGGGACGAGCGTCTTCATGCAGGAGCCGAACATCAAGTCCGGGTGTGGCGGCCTGCGAGATTATCAGAACCTTTTATGGACAGGGATGTTCCATTCGGGAGCCTACACGACCAAGAAGCTCGTTGAAGAGAAGATCCTAAGGGAGAAAGAGCGAAAAACCTTGGATGAAGCGCAGGATTTTCTACTTAGGGTTCGCACGGAAATGCACTACCAGACAGGGCGCGCCTCCGAACAACTTACCCTCCAACTCCAAGGTAAGGTCGCAACGGCCTTAGGCTACCCGGAAAAAAACATCCTCCGCCGCTGTGAGGCATTCATGAGGGATTATTATCGCCATACCCGCGCGATCCACCTCATCAGCACCCTGGCACTCGGAAGAATTCGCGAGCAGCGGGGAAGCACCTTGAATCTGCTAAATAAACTCCTCGGCCGGCAGGAGAGCGTGGACGAACTGATCATCAAGTCCGGGGAACTATTTCCCAAGACCAGGGAGATTTTCAACAAAGAACCGGGGCGCCTTATGAGGGCTTTTCAGATGGCTCAGACACGCAACGTGAATTTCTCTGCAGAGCTGGAAGATCTCGTGAAACGAAGGCTGAATCTCGTGGACCGAACCTTTCAGTATGATAAGGAGAATCGCACGGTCTTCTTATCCATCCTCTCAAGGAAGGGTGAGGTAGGCCGTATCCTCCGACTCATGCACAATCTTGGATTCTTGGGCAAATACTTGCCTGAGTTCGAACCTCTTACCTGCCTGGTTCAGCATGAGTTTTTCCACCGCTATACAGCCGATGAGCACACACTACTCTGTATCGACAAGATCGACGCGCTCCTTTTAACCAAGGAACAGAAGCTAGCCCGATACCGTAAACTCTTCAGAAACTTCGAGGACCCCGCAATCCTCTACCTAGCCATGCTGCTTCATGACACGGGCAAGGCTGGAAATACCAAACATCATGAGGAGGCCAGCGCGCTTGCAGCCCAACGGGTAGCTAGAAGGCTGCAACTCAACCCTGCGAGAAAGAAAATGCTCATCACGCTCGTCGATAACCACGGGGAGATGAGTGGAACCGCACGCAGCAGAAATGTGGAGGATCCAGCGACGGTTGAGGAATTCGCCGAAATCATCCGCGATCCCGTTATCCTTGATGCGCTCATGGTAATCACTCTCGCCGATGGCATGGGGACGAGCGATGAAGGCTGGAGCGATTGGAAGGAGCAGATGGTCTGGTCTCTTTACAACCAGACGCGAGGATTGCTCACTAACAGCATCGGTTTCCGAGAGGAGCAGCACCAGCGCCGGGAAGAACTCCGTCGGAAGGTCGCAAGTGCATTGCCAGAATTATTTGAGGAAGAGACCTCCGCGCATATGGAGCTCATGCCGGAACGTTATTTCCACACGAAGGATGCTGCGGAAATTTACCGCCACATCCGGCTGTTCCATCGCTTCTTCGAGGAGGGGATGAACATCGAAGGTCCGAACCTCTCCACCGTCATCGAGTGGGTTGACCATCCTGAGTCGGGATATGCCGAGGTGCTCGTCTGCGGCTGGGATCGGGAGCGCTTGCTTGAGAGAATAGCAGCAGCGTTCCTGGAGGCTGGGATCAATGTTCTAGGTGCCGACATCTTTACTCGCAGCGATAATCTGGCCCTCGATATCTTCAAGGTTACCAACCATCGGAACGAACCGTTGCCGAGGGAGCGGGAGCGCAAAGTGTTTGAGCAAAAACTCCGTGAGTCCTTGATCGCTCCCGGATACAGGCTGGTTCCTGTGCCAAAAGAAAAACGAGGCATCCGCGCCGACAAGGCATCCGTAAATGAAGAGGACGAATTGCCCGTGTGGGTGGTGGTTAACAACAACGCTCACCCCACCTGCACGATTCTCGAAGTCCAGGCTCCCGATCGCATGGGGCTTCTCTATCATTTGCTAAGGGCTATCTCCCATGGCGGTATAACGATCGAAGCAGCCCGCATCGCCACGGAGCAGAAGGCGGCGCTGGATGTTTTTTACCTCCGTACCAAGGAGGGAGGTAAACTCGAGGATCATCATCAGCTGATGCGGCTTGAGCGCCGGCTCCGAACAGCGGCAGCCCGCGCCGAAAAAAACAACGGATGATCCGGCAATCCCAAGGAAGCATCTTCTGGAGAGGGAGCATCCGTCCCCTCCTTCTCCATCCGCGATCTGCGATGCTCAGCATCCTGAGTATTGCCCTCGGTGTGGCCGTCTTCCTGGCAATCACGATCGCCAACCGCGGTGCGGTCGAGAGCTTTCACAGGGCATTCGTCATGATCACTGGAAAAGCGGATCTGGAAATTCGGGGCCATGTCCCGGAATCGGTGTTGCCGATGGTAATCAAAACCACCGGAGTCTCGGCGGCTACACCGCTGGTCGAGGCGATGGTGACGCTACCTGATTATCCCGGAGAGTCACTCCACCTTGTAGGCATCGATCCGTTTACCGCCGGTGGATTACTCACACTTGTACCAGACTTCGCATCCGGAAAAAAAGCAGGAGAGGGGGACCTTGCAGAGTGGCTGGGCGACGATACAGGGATCGCGCTCCTTCGCGAATTCTCCGAGAGGCACCATCTTAAGCAGGGAGATACGATCAGGCTCCAGGGAGCAGGTCCACCCCGTCAGCTGATTTTGCGCCATCTGATCCGGACGGATGACGCCTCGGCAGAGGGGCGCGGTGGGATTGCGGCACTTGATCTGGCAAAGGCGCAAGTATGGGTGGGGGAGCCTGGATACCTCAGCGCGATCCTGATCAAGCTGCGCGATCCCGCAGAGAAGCAGGCTGTAACGGAACGACTGCAGCGCCTCCTACCTGAGGATGTCTCGGTACAACCTCCTGCGAGGCGAACGCAGCAGGTCGATATCATGCTCGCGGCTTTCCGTCTCAACCTCACGGCATTGAGCCTAGTTTCTTTGATGGTAGGTATGTTCTTTGTCGGCAATGCAGCTGCCGCATCTGTGGTTCGTCGCCGCGTGTCACTCGGGATCCTTCGGGCCCTTGGCACCAGCAGGCCGATGATTCTTGCGATGGTTCTTGTGGAGGCGGCCCTAAGCGGATGCATAGGATCACTCTTGGGTATTCTCGCCTCACCTCTGATTGCTGGAATTCTGGCTGCCCCTGTGGCCCAGACAGTGACGGCACTCTACTTACCAGTTGATGGACATGGCGGATGGCCCTCCCCTCTGGAGGCGATCGCTGGAATGGTCGCAGGCGTTGTGGCTGCGCTGGTGGCCGCTTGGATACCGGCCCAACAAGCCGCGTCTGTCGATCCGACCAAGGTTCTTCATCCGGGAACTGCGCCTGAGATTTTTCCTTTGCCAGCGTTACCTCTTGCGTGCTGGGGAGCGGGTGTTCTGCTGCTTGGATTTCTTTGCTCTCTCGGGGCTTTGTATGGGGGTGTGGCGTTCCTTGGATTCGGTGCCGCTTTTTTTGTCCTGACAGGGTTTTCGCTGATGGTTCCGTTGGTGGCAGTAGCGGCTGCAGAGCTGTTGAGGAGCGTCTTGGCCCGACCGCTCTGGGCGCGAGGCGCCATCCTGAGGATTGCCCTAGAACAGACCATGCGCTCTCTCCATCGAACGGCCCCGACGATTGCTGCGCTGGCAGCAGCGGCTTCGATGACGGTCGGTATCAGTGTCATGATTCATTCCTTCCGCGGTAGCGTGATCACCTGGAGCGGCCGGACGCTGACTGCGGATCTGTTCATCGCACCTGCGGCCAATGAGCTCTTGGGGCTCGAGCACACGATGCCCGAATCCGCGAAGGAGTGGTGGAGGACCCAGCCAGCGGTTTCCGCTGTGGGAACGTTTCGTGAGGTGGAGGCCCGCACCGTGGGGGGGGCGCAGGTGACACTCGGTGTGGTCTCGGGGCCAGCACGCGGATCCATCGATTTCCTCCATGGAGAGGTTGCTGAAAAAACGAAGGCGCTGGAGCGTGGTGAGGGAGCGGCGCTATCCGAGAGCCTTGCCCGCCGCCTGAAACTCGGGCAAGGTGATAAGTTGGTCCTTTTAGGGCCGAGAGGACCCCTGACGCTGCCAGTGATAGACCTCTACCGAGATTATACGCGCGATCGAGGCATAGCCATGATTGGTGCGGATTATTTCGCCAAGGTTTGGGGTGCCCAAGGGGTGCACTCCCTAGCGATAGAGTTCATCCCCGGAACCTCCGAGATGGTTCGGGATAAGGTTCAATCATCTTTTTTCTCCGCCTTTGGGGGCAAGGAGGCGTTCATCTGCTATAGCAATCATGCGCTGAAGGCTCGCATTCTGGATATCTTTAACCAGACCTTTGCGGTGACGGCCGTCCTCAAAACCATCTCGATAGCCGTCGCTATTGGCGGGGTCATGCTTACGCTCGGCATCCTGGTGATGGAAAGGACCCGCGAGTTGGGCGTGCTGAAGGCTATCGGCGCATCACGAGGGCAGATTGTGCGAGTCATGCTTGCTGAGGCGTCACTGATCGGATTGCTTGCCAGTCTTGTGGGCATCGTTAGCGGAGCAGTCCTTGCCTTGGTGCTGACGTGGGTCATCAACAAGGCTTTCTTTGGATGGAGTATCGATCTTGCCTACCCGTGGCCCGATATAGCGTTGCTTCCGCTATGGATGACAGCGTCAGCGCTCGTGGCAGGATTGATTCCCGCCCTCCGCGCATCAATGGTCCCCCCTGCAGTTGCGCTTAGAATGGAATGATTTCCAAGCGAAGAGGCAAAAATTGATCGAAAACGAAATTTATTTAAAAAAGATCTTGCAGGAAATGGAAATCCCTATAAGTTGAGCTTATTGAAAGATTGTTCTGGGGGGAACAACAGGCCGTCGGACCTTTGGTTCGGCGGCCTGTATCTTTTTGAGGGAGAAAGCCGACCGCCATGATTTTCAGCGGTTCCCAACCAAGCCTGGAACAGGCATACTTTGGCTTCCAACGTATCGATCCCTCATGCCGCCCCGCTTCAAAATAACCGAGGATTCGGACCATCCTCCCGCCATGTCTGGAACACCGACGGCATGGCGAACCCTGGTATTGCTGGCACTAGCGGTCGCTTTCGGGCTTTTTTACAAGCCCGTGTTTTGCACGGCGCTCCGGGGAGGTCTTGCGCTTGCCGTCTGGGGATACGGGGGAGAACTACACATGGATCAGCTGGCACTTACGGATGACGGATGGATTCAAGCCCGTGGAATCACCTGCCTCTTAGGGCCCCGCAATCACCGAAGCATTATAAAGTCGACTGGGATCGCGGTGCGCTTGGTCTCGATGCGGCAATTGTTTCAGTCTGCCAAAGCGGGCCCGCAGAGGTTCGTTGGAGAGCTGATTGTGGGGAAGACCAAGGTGCTGCTGGACACCAGGGACGAGGCACATCTGGCAAAACCGCTGACAAATCGCTCCGTGAGGAGCTTGCTCTCCTTTGTGCGCCCGGGCCTGTTCCTCCCCTCTATTTCTTGTATGGTGGAGTCACTGGACCTGGTCATGATCGGAGATCATCACAGGCTGGCAGTGAATGGATTGACGCTTCGATTGCCGGACCGATGGGCCGGCAGAATTTCTTATGCCGACGGGGTGGTGGATGTCGGCAACTGGCATAGCATCCTTCCGAAAGCGACCGCGCCAGCCTCGTGGGAGGGAGGCATTCTGCATCTGGGCATGTTGGATCTGGGACACGAGTTACTCCTGAGGGAAGCGTCACTCCGACCAACACCCGGCGGCATGGATTTCGGGGTGAAGGGAACCGTCGGCCATGGTCTGCTGAGGGGTGACGGCACGTTGGGGATGCCGCTGAATCCGAACCATCTCGAGTTGACGCGTGTGGGGGAGGGGTTGGCGCTTGAGGCCTTCCGCGAATGGATGAAGGATGAGAAGAAGGCAACCGGTGTCATCAGCCAGGCACGCTTGACATTCCGCGGCGATCCTTCCGATCCGGTGAACGCGGACAGTTCCCTGCGTCTGATTGCCCGGGATTTCCATTGGGAAGGGAAAGGATGGGAGTCGCTCCGGTTAGCCGCCAAACTCACGGGGCGCAACCTTACCCTTTCCGAACTCCATCTCCAGCAGAAGGAGAATGCAGTGACGGCTTCCGGACAAAGTCATCTGCCGGCAGATTGGCATGCGGCGCTCCGTTCACCATTCACGGGAAAGTTTCATGCGGAGCTTGAAGATGCCGGAGTGCTGGCCGGGCTGGCCGGTCCAGAGTTTGCCCAACTGGGGGGAGGATTACTTCTCGAAGGTGAGATCTGCGGCGCTGAGAACAAGGCCGAGGGGTACTGCAATCTCACCGGTACCGACATGACCATTAGAAAGCTACCACTCGACTGGCTGAAAGGGTGCATTATCTTTGCCGGCAATCAGACCCAGCTGACCTCTCTGGAGGCATGGAGCGGTCGCGATCATCTGAATCTCAGCGGCCAGATCGCCAACAGCAG
>Ga0007804_1000701_pt1 | contig 11985 bp, 14 predicted proteins | sample CryBogCBE25Aug07_FD_60367 | JGI IMG/M metagenome (GOLD analysis project Ga0007804, IMG submission 60367) | Freshwater microbial communities from Crystal Bog, Wisconsin, USA - CBE25Aug07 | ecosystem: Environmental > Aquatic > Freshwater > Lake | place: Crystal Bog, Wisconsin, USA | collected... | reverse complement strand
GCTTAAATCATAGGCCAATTGCTCTGCCTTATGTTTTTCAATAATGCTGTTTGTTGTTTTTTGACCAGTCAAAAATGTTTCATAAGATTTTTTTGCTAATTCATTTTGATAATCATTAATTGTTTTTTGAACAACCTGTTCATGCTTTTTAAGGTCAAGCCCTTGCGCGGCGGCCATTAATAATTTTTGATATGATGTTCCAGCCAAATCAATGTATTTTCCACCCTTTTCAAATTCAAGCGCAACCTTTTGCGCCTCTGATTGAATTTGTCCTAATTGCGATGTTTGAAGGTTTAATTGATTTGCCTGTTTAATCAATTCCTCTGTCAATTTTTTATTTGTATCATTGACAACCGCCGGCAAATTTTTTGGGTCTTTTTCAGGCTTGTTTTCTTTGGCCGCGTTAGCATCTAAAATTTGTTGACGTTGTTTTTCCAATTCATCAAGTTTTGTATAAGATTCGCCAATTTCTTTGGTAAGCCCTGCAACTTCACTTTCACGGCCAATAAAAAATCTACTGTAATCGGCATTCTTTGGATTTGTTAATTGGTCATATCTTGCTTTAAGATTTTCAACCGCAGTAACTTGCTGTTTAATTAATTCAGTATTGTTTGTTAATTTTTCGCCGAATTCTTTGCCAAAAACACCTTTATCAAGTGCCAGCCCAATTGTATAAAGAGTGCCAAGAAAAACTCCACTTTCTTTGACCAATTCAGGAAAATGCGCGGTCGCTGATGCAAGTGTTGGGATTAATTTGTTACCAATCGCAATTGCCGCGCCTTCGGTTGCATCTTTCATGCGTTTCATATTGTCGTTAAATTCTTCGGCACTTTTTGCCGCTTCATTTGTAACAACCAGTCCAAAATTAGATGCCTCAACACCTAATCTTTTTAATTCCTCTGACCCTTGATTTAATAATGGGATTAAATCTTGACCAGTTTTGCCAAAAACTTTGACGGCCATTGCAGTTTTTTGAACGCCATCAGGCATTTTTGCAAATTTGTCAGCCAATGAATATAAAACATCATCGGCGGATTTCATATTGCCTTTTGCATCGGTAACGGACACACCAAATGATTTGAATGCGCCTTCCATTGCTTTATTGCCGGTTGCGGCGGATTCCATATTGACTGAAAGTTTTTTCAGCCCTGTTTGAAGGGCATCAAAACCAACGTCTGACAATTCTGCGGCATACTTTAATTTTGATAAGGCTTCGGTTGTAACCCCAACCTTTTGCGCGGCCTTGCCCATTTCATCGGCATATTCTGCGGCCTTTTTGGTAGATTCTATGATATAGCCAGTTGCGGCAATAGCGGCGGCGGCCAATCCAGTTTTTAAACCGTCTATGAATTTTTCAAGTTTTTCACTTGCTTCACCAAGATTTTTATTAAATTCACCGGCATCAAGTCCAAGAACAACGCCCAATCTAGAAATTAATGCCATGTCTTTTAATCCTTCTTAAATTTGTTCAAACTGAACCCTTTTGCCTGTGTCATAAATGTAAGCAATGCATCATTTGGTGATGTTTCATTGTCACTGAATATATAACCATAACTATTCCCAAGAACTGTTTTAAGGCTGTATGCTGGGGATTTTGGGTCGCGAATATAATTAAATACTCCCGTAACCAATGAACCCATCATATTTAATAATGCGCCATTGCCAACAATTCCATCAGCGTACATCACAACAATTTCGTTCATTGTAGCATCATCAAGGGAATCAATTTGTTCAATTGTGTGTCCGTTAAAGACCATCGCGGCGCGAACTTGCGCCCTTAACGAACCAGTTACTTTGAACGAATATCTTTATAACTTGGTGATATTGCTTCCGTTATTTTTTCAATAAATTGAATTTGAATTGCAAATGGGAATTCTGCTTCAATATCTGAATATTCCAAATCATCTAATGATTCGCCACTTTCAGGAACTAATAATTTCATATATTGAACAATGCGAGTTTCCATCAATACTTTATTTCGCGCGGCTTCTTTCATTGAACGGCCGTCAATAATAATGTCGTCATCTTTAAATTCGACATTATCGGCTTTTTCGTTTTTGAATTTTACAATTTGGCTTGTTAATTCTTTATAAACCAAATCAATTTTTTCCAAATCAGGATTGTTCAATTCGTTTGTCATTTGTTCAGATTCGCCAACGCTTGGAACTCGAACGCTAAATGTGTGACTTCCCAATTCAAATTTTCGCGTCATAATAGATGCGCGATTTTCTTGATATTTAACACCCAATGCTTTTCCAAATTTACTCATGTATTTTTAGCCCTGTATTGTTCCATCTTTTCGTTTAATAAAATCGCCAATAAATCCGTGACGGTTGTCATTTGTGATTCCATTGCTGGTCTTAAAAATGGTTTTGCATGACGATTCGCCGTGCCAAATTCATTGGCAATTGCTCTTGCATCATAAAACATATCATGTTCAGCAAAGAATTTTCTTGCTTCTTGGCGATATAACTTTTTGTTTGCGCCACTTTCATAAAATTTTTGCGTGAATTCTTTTTTAAGTTTTTTCGGGATTTGCTTTGTTGATACAATTGCAATCACCGTGTCATTATTACTTACATAATTTGAACGCCTGTCTTTATTAGTTGGCCGCCTTGCAGTAATTGCCAATGAATCTTTTAATATTTCAGTGTCCACATCAACTAACATTTTTGACATTTCAAGGACTGGTTGCATTGCCGCCTTGACCGCAGGAACAAGAACTTTGGATAATGAATTTTTATCGCCAAATTCCTCTCGGAATTGTTCAAACACAGTTAATGTGTCTTTTAATCCCGTGACTGCAAATGTCACTTCCATTATTTCACCTTGATAAATCTTTGATAAATGGCATTATTTAAATCACTAACATAGGCAACAATATCGGCAGGGGTCATTTTATCAGCATGACGCGCCGCAATTTCATGGCATAAATTAATGCCGGTCAATTTTTGTTGCATAAATCCAAACCAATCTTTTTGGCCACTGGACATTTGTGAATATAAAAAACCCAATAAATCACTTGATGATTCTATTTTTACGCCTTCGGTCATATTTTATCCTTTAATGCCTGCCACCAAATAAATGATGGCAGGGCTTTTAAATCATTAAGTGTTGTTTGACCAACCGTATTGGTTGCCGCGTGGATGAACAGTGAAAGTTGCTTTTGCTTCTGCGCCCGGTGCTAAATCAACCTTAAATTCAGACACACGACCATTAAATGCATAGCAAACAATATTTGGTGTTGTTGCATTGTCAGTTGCTTGAATAACAAATGTTCGGTCAACAGTGCCAGCATACGCATCAGCACGCAATTGCAATAACATTGCATCGCTTGGATTCCAAGCCGCAACAATTGTCATTGATGTTGGTTTTGATTGTGTTGGAATGATGTCAGATTGACGGCTACCAGCAACGGCAAATGATGCTGATGCATCATCCTGACCAAATGCAGGGATTGCTTCAACATTCACTTGATTGCCTGAAACAGTAATTGCAGATACGTTTGTGTATGCTGAAAGATTTGCAACTGTTAAAGGTGTTGGGCTTGCGCCTGATTGTGCGTATAGGGTTGCGCTAAATCCGGGTAAAACTTTATTTGGAAGTGCCATGATTTTAAGTCCTCAATAAAAAATTAAAAAATTACTGTCTTATTACGCAGGAATGTCCAAAGTGCAATCCATAAATATATTATACAGGCCAATAGTATCGTCAAAAGTATTATATAACCAATGAACGTCTGCCTTTGCAATGCCAAAACCAACTGTGCCACCAAACTGGCCTGAATATCCATGCAATTGCTGAATAATCGTATTGGCCAAATTAAAACCATCATTCATTGCGGTTGAAAAAACATTGATTTGAAAAATTGGTCTATCAATGCCTTTATTGTTTTGGTTTCCACCTGTGTAAACATCTTGGTGAACATTCCGCAATTGCCATGTCACAAATAAAGGTTCACTCGCAAAATTACGATTGAAACTTGCATAAACAGGAACAGGTGAAACAATTGATGTTAATTGCGCCTGAATTGCTTTTGCATATTGTGCAACATTATTTTGTGCCATGTCTTAAACTTTCGTTGTCGGGTCTGAACGATAACACATCAAAGTCACTGACATTCTATCATTACTTTCAATTGCATCAGTAATTCGCCAATCATTGCCGCGATAATTTACTGAATACAAATTTTGATTATCAACAATTTGACGCAAATTTGGCGTGTAATTGAATTTGAATTGAATCAAATCTTGATAAACTCGATACCGTTCTGTAATGGCAACCGAATTTTTTACCGAACTGACCAAAGGCCTGCCAGTAAACCAAAATGTTTGAACCGTGCTTTGTTCACCAAATTCATTGACCCCAAATGATAATGTTTTTATATCAACATTTTCAAAACGTGCAATTGCCATGTTCGTTCCTTATAAAACCAAAGGTTTGTAAGGGCGCAACAATGCATCAATGCCATAAGGAATTGTTTGCAGGCCGCCTGACGTTGTTTCACTGCGATTGTTATATAAATGGGTCAACAATAACAATGCGGCTTGTTTAATGACCGGATATTGCGCCAAAAAACTAGGTGAAACTGTATATTCCGCCACAACTGGGTTTGTCATATAACTATTAATTTCGGTTGGCATTGAATTAATAATAATTTTATTGCCAGTCGGGTCATAATAATATTGCGTCACTGGAAGCGTTGTTAAAACTGTTGGTGAACTTGCATCATAATATTTCACACTGTTAATTTTAACGCCGCCCTGCGAAACTTCCGGCAAATCCAATGTTAATGGCGAACCATATAATGAACTTGCGCCATAATAAACACGATACGATATTGGGAACACAGGCAAGCCCAAATAATCCTCAATATGCATGCGAACTGCTAATTCAAGGCCTTGCAAGAATGGGTCTTGTGATTCATCACCATATAAGTTTAATTGTTGGGTGATTTCATCAAGGGTCAACCATTCCGTTGCAATATCACGACTGATTTGCTCGAATTTTTCATAATTAAATGGATTTCGGGTTGGCGCAAGATACACGCCGCCCAACGGAAGGTTCTCATTTGCCATGATTAAACCCCTTGCAATGCAACGCCAGCAAATACATCGCGAACGGTTGAAACAACACGTTTTTCAGCATATAGCGTAATAAAGCCCGGTTGCGTTTGTTCCATCACTTCAATTGTCATGTCTTCATTATCGCCAATAGTGATAAATCTTGGCCAATTTGCCAATATTAGTGGAATCGCGCCAACTGCCGGTGATTGTAAATATGGATTTGGGATAACAGGCCAACCATAAAGATTTGCAACTGCGCCACCATCAGCATCACCAACTTCCAAATAAACAGGCATGTTTGCGGTATCTTTTAATTTACGCAATTCCGCAATAAAGTCAGGATGAACGTGCCAAGCAGTGCCGGGCATTGACCAATATTGCGCAGGAAGTGCGCTTGCAATTGTAACGATTGAATCATAATCAATTGCCGTAACGTCATGCGTTACAGTTTTAATGGTATGTAAACCATTTGTCATTGCAGTGCCACTTGTGCCAAATGATGCGTTTGTTCCATAATTATATGAACCAAATCCACGCAGGCCATCAGTGCCACCGGTTGAAATTGTTGTTGTGCCAGTTTGGTCATTGTTAATACCCATTGATGCGCCTTCTAATTGGCTAAATTCCATCATTAAGTCTTGAACAATTGATTCATCCAAACCATTTACATCATCCATCACCGCTTCACGAACTGGAAGTTGTGCAGATATAACACGTACTGGCAATTGCCAAATTACCGTGTCAATATTTGGTGAACCACTATCAGGGTTTACAGTATAGCCCCACGGATTTGTTGAATTTGCGGCATTACCGACTTTTGCAACAAATTGTGCGTCAGAACCATTTACAATGATTTGACGGCTTGCCATGCGGAATGGGTTTGCATAACGTGCGGCGGCAAATGCGTCATCGAAATAAACACGACCGCCCACACCTGAACCACTGCCCATAATGGCAGATGCTTCGTTAATCTCTTTTGCACTTTCAAACATTTTAATTTCGGATTTGCCATCAGTAAGTGCGGTTTTGATGCCTTCCAAAATTCGTTCAGATATTTTCATGGTCATATTCCAATCGGTGAAATTAAACAGGTTGGGGGCTTGCGCCCCCGCCCTTAATACAACAATTAAGTTGCTGTACCAGTTGAACGGTAACGAACACCGGCAAATGGGTCACGAACTGATGTTGCAAGACGTTTTTCACCAAAGAATGTGATATAGCCCGGCAATGTTTGGTCGTAACGGCGCATAACCATATTCAAACGGTCAACGATAGTGTGGAAACGTGACCAATCACCAAAATACATTGGATAAAGGTTGTTTGTACCAGCACTGCCAGTTGTTGCTTGTGATGGATTGTCCAAATATTTATTCACAATAACGTCAAATCCTAACAATTGACCAGCAACGTAGAAGTTTGAATCTGTGCGTGCCAAACCATCAATGTAAATTGGGCGACCATTTGTATCAACCAAACCGCGAATTGCTGAAAGCAATACTGGGTTGATGATGAATTTTGCTGATTCTGTCCAATATTGTTGTGGTAATGCATAAACAAAATTCACAACGTCTTTGTAAGTGATATTGTTTGCCGCAACTGTGTTTCCGTTTGTTGTCAATTGGTCGTATGTTGCAAGTGAATGCAAGCCAGTATTTGAACCTGTGCCTGATGTGCCAAATGCCGCAACTGATGTTTTTCCGCCAGTGTAAGTTGAATTTGCGCCAGCATATTGATTCAAACCGCGTAAACCGTCTGCGCCACCTGTTGGAACTGTTGAACCTGTACCAACTTGGTCGTTGTTTGCAATCATTGATTGCGCTTCTGTTTGTGCGAATTCTAACAACATGTCGTCAACAACATTAGCCTCAAGACCGTCAATGTCATCCAATGCCGCAGTACGAATTGGGAATTGTACGTTCAAATCTTGCAACACTAATTGCCAAATGCTTGTGTTTTCAGTTGTTGGCGTACCGTTGTTTTGAATTGCATAGCCCCATTGTGCGCCAGCATTACCAGTTTTAACACGGAATTGATATGATGAACCATCAGTTGCAACCGTGCGTGAAACGCCACGCAATGGGTTTGCAAGACGCAATGCAACGAATGTTGGGTCATACGCTGTACGACCGCCCTGACCATTACCGCCACCTGTCAAGTTTGATGATTCCTTCATATATGCTTCATATTGGCTTTCATCTTCAAACATTTTTAATTCTTTTGCAGATTTGCCATCTTTGTCATAATATGATTTCAATTGTTCACGAACCATGCGATTTACATCACCACGAACTGTTTTTTCAAGTTTGATGATTGATGGTGCTGGGTTGATTTGAGCAATCTTTGCTTCAAGATTTGCAACTTTTTCCTCAAAAGATGCAACTTTTTCGTCAAATTCTGCTTTTACTTCTGTTTTAACTGCTTCGATTTTAGCAACTTGCTCTGCTTCAATCGCGTCAAGTTTTTCAATAATTTTGTCTGACATGATTTATCCTTTAATACGTTGATTTAATTTTTTCAACAATTCACGTTCTGCAAGTGCAGAAAGAATTGCGTCTTCGGCGGCCACCATTTCAGAATCACTCCGACTTGGGTCGTTTTCAAGGGCTTTTTGGTTGCCAGCATCACGCCGACTTTCTAAAACTTCCTTAAATACAGAAACGGCAACCGCCGCGTTCTGTTTTGAAACCCCTGCGTCACGCAAGGCATGTTCCAAATTTCTTGGTTCAATTGAACCATCTTGGTTCAAACAAGATTCTAATTTATTAATATTAGCATTTGGATTGTTTGGTTGCATTACAATTGAAACCTCACGCAACCCACCTTTTGTTATTTGAAAATAACCTTCGGTATCGGCTGATGGACTGCCAAATGATAATGGGTTGCTGTCTTCATCAACCATTTGCCATTCATCAGCGTATGCGCCAACTGATACCCCGCCAACCATGTTTGGGCTTTCTTTCATAATTGTATAAAGGTCTTTTCCAGCGGTTGTATTAGTAAATAATCGGCCTTGACCTGTCATTCCTGTGTCATCAAATTCAAATGATGTCCATTCGCCAACTGGCAACGATTCATCATCATGTTGAAAATACATCGGCAATGGCTTGCCAGTTTCGGCAAACGCTTCCGCCCACTCTTTGAATGGTTCAGGTTGATAATTAAATTTGCGGCCGTCTGCGCCTTCGCGCGCGCCCCAAGTGGTCAAAACTGCTTCAATAGAACCTGTGCCTTGTGATTCATCGGCGGAAACGCCAAGTTGAACCTTGCTTTCAAATAAAAATTTAACGTCTTTCATGGTATCCCCTTAATTTATGCTTTTCCTGCTTGACCTGTTTTGCCAACGGATGATTTATTACCACCGCCGCCCGTATCTTGTGGTGAAGTGCCGGCAATCTGTTTTGTATCAATTGGGTCAGATGCGCCGCTTCCGTCTTTTAAGTCTTCACCATCAGTATGATTTGCGCGGCCAAGATATTCGCGACCCTCATTTGGTGTCAAGATTCCATTTGATACGCCAGCAACCACATAATTCATTTGGTCAAGTGGCGCACCTTTTAGGAAGTTTTCAGTTTGAAATTCAATGCAAAGGTTTGGATAGCCTTGCAACAAACTTTGTTTTAATTTTTGCTGAATGTTTACAATCAATGGATACATTTTTGATTTGTAGAATTCATCCAACATTGTTTGGCTGTTATTGTATTTGCCATTCTCAATTCCCAACATAACTGGCGGAACACCAAACAAACCACAAATTCGCTTCATTGTTTGAATCTTTAATGTTGCCGCATCCGCATCCTGCAAAGTCAACATTTTAATTGTTTCATATTTCATGCCCATGTCCAACAACATGCCTTGACCGGGCTTGCTTAAATCTGTTGTGCGAGAACCAACCATATTTGACCATGCTTCTTTTAATCTTGAGGCAATCTCTTTATATTTTGCATCAGGAATAACTTGGTCTGTGTGAAATAATCCACTAGGTTTTGCACCATTCTGCATTACAAAATTTGCATATAGGTCAATATCTTGGTCAAGCCCAACTAATTCAACGGCTAATGTGCCTTTGTTAAAGCCCGCAGAACCTTGCCATGCCGCCTCTTTACAATGCATTACCTGATGCGCCGCCAATGGCTCGTCTTTAGTGAAGCCATAACTTGGCGTTGACAATCTGTATGTTGGATAACGGGTAGAGGTTAATTGTGCCGTAATTAATGTTGAATCCAATATATACATTTCAATTGGTGTTTGTGTCGCTGATTCTTGGTCTTTGCGCCACCAAACTGTAAAGGTTTCACCTGATAATTCAAGCCACATTACAAATTGATACCAAAATTCGTATGGGCTTTGAAAATTATTGGGGTTTTGCAATAATGATAAAACTTGTTTTGCCTTAATTTTATCTCGGCTTCCAACATCAGGGTCACTAATTGCATCAACCAATTTGCCATCATCGCCATAAGCCATGACTTTAATTGTCAATTGCGACAAGGCGCGACCAATAATGCCAACGCATGACATAATTGTTGAATTTCGCGACAACACCGACATGTCAACAATGCGGCCTGAATCGGAAACACTTGACGTTGTAACGTATAATAATTGTGATGATTGTGCTTGTTGCGGGCTTCCAGCATTGCGAACAATGTTATTGCCAAGCGCGGTTTGGCCAAATAACGTGTTTGATTCGTTCGTAACCTGTTGTTTTCTTTTGAAAATATCTAGTAATGCCATGTTTTTCCCTTAAAAACTGCGGAAACCAAATGAAGTTGACATCATTGGATGGTCAAGGGAACAATGCATTGAAATAATAAGGGCAATAATTCCATCCACTTTTGCGGATTTGTCTGCCTCATTCTTCCGAACCTTGATGTTTCCGTTTACGTCTTCATATACTTCGCAATTGGATAATTGCCAACCAACAAATGGGTTGCCATCGTGTCTTATAGAATGTGACATTATCAGTTTTTCGGTGTGTTTGCTTGGGTTACTTAAAACCGCCATGCCTTGACCGACTTTTTTGACTGGAATGCTATTATCGTGCAAGCGCGCAATTAAACTTGCCGCATTATAGGCATCATACCCAACTTCTTGAATGTTGTATAGTGTTGCTTGATTTTTTATATATTCTGAAATCTCTCTGTCATCCATTACGTTGCCTTGTGTAATATGCAAAATTCCTGATTTAACGGCAAGGTCAAAAATATCACGATAATGCGATGGAATTATTTGTAATGCATCTTCGGGCAAAAAGAATTTGAAATCTGCATAATAATCATCATCACTATATCTTTTAAGCGTGCAAACTGCATTTAAATCTCGCGTTGCGGCCAAATCAAATCCAATAAACACGGCTTCCGGCGTTTTATTTTCATATTCAGAACGGACAACAATTGAATCATCCCAATATTGGCGGTCAATCCATGCTGTATTTGCGGAAACATAAACATTCAATGTTTTGCAAAGGAACTCATTTAATGCGGCTGGTTTTAATTTTGCATTTTCGCATCGTTCCTCAATGGCCGATTGATAAATGCTAATCCCATGCATTGGGTTGGCCTTTGCCCATGTTGAAGGGTCACGCCAATCATCTTGTGCATCTAATCCATAAAGTAATCCAAACCAGCGCGGGTTGTCTTTTGCATCGCCATTCAGCATGGCTTCAAATGCTTGCATGTCCTCATAAAACTTGGTATCTTTTGTGAATGATGCTGTTGTGATATAAATTCGCAAGGGGTTTTTGCGCGCGACCATTCCCGAATGTATAACTTCAATTGAATTTCGGTCAACAATCTGCGCCGCTTCATCAATAATTGCACAACTTGCATTCTTACCATCGCCTGATTTTTTATTATCGCGAGATAAGGCGCGAAACATGGATTGATTATCGCCCTTTTTCTTTACTTCATATTTGCTGACCTCATACGCATTCTTTACTTCACTTGGCATATATTCAACAAATCCTTTTGCCGCATCGAACACAATGGTTGCCTGTTCACGATTTGTTGCCAACGTAAATACTTCTGCGCCAGTTTCGCCAAATTGCAATTCGTATAAACTAATTGCGGCAATTAATGTTGATTTTCCAGCCTTGCGGGGAATAAAAACAATCACATCAGTTGTCATTCTACGTTCATGGTCTTTTTTGTGCCTGAATCCATAAATGGCACAAATTAGCATTACTTGGAATGGTTCAAGGATTAATGGTTTGCCAGCATCCGCGCCTTTTGTATGGCGCAATGTTTTGGTGAATTCAATAAAATGGTCAACATATTCAGCAACAAATTCATATTCCCAAGACTTGTCTTCAAGAAAATTTAAGAATCTCTGGCAAGCCAATCGCACATTATTGCAAACAACTATATTGCCTTTTACAACATCAATGGCATAAAAGATGCCGTCTTCCAATTTCATTTTTTGGTAACTTTCACGCCCGCAAGCAAATCAGAAAATGAACTGTTGTCGTTTCCCGTTTTGGCCATGCGGCCTTTGGGGGTCAATCCCAATTCATTCATCAACACAACAATTTTATTTAATGTGTCTTTCATCACGGACACATAAGGCGATGCCCCGCGCGTTTTGCCATTATTAAATTCAGCCACAATTCCATCATATTTGATGCCCTCTTTGGCTTTGACATAAATGGTGATTTGGTCTGCCAGCATCGCCAACAAATGACGGTCTTGACTTGTGCCAATCCCATAAGTTTCAAACATGAATTCTGATGTTTCGGCAATAAATCGTTTTTCATCCCACGCAGTCGGGTCTTCAAGCCATTCGGCCTGCGGAATTCGCGCCTTTACTTTTTCCGTTGGCGTGAAATTCTTTTTTTCTGTTCTGACAATGTTTAATTCAACTGGCAACTTGTCTTTGTTCATGGCTTTTCCTTTCAAAATGAGCGGCTACCCCCAATCCCAAAATT
>Ga0007804_1000700_pt1 | contig 12021 bp, 11 predicted proteins | sample CryBogCBE25Aug07_FD_60367 | JGI IMG/M metagenome (GOLD analysis project Ga0007804, IMG submission 60367) | Freshwater microbial communities from Crystal Bog, Wisconsin, USA - CBE25Aug07 | ecosystem: Environmental > Aquatic > Freshwater > Lake | place: Crystal Bog, Wisconsin, USA | collected... | reverse complement strand
CGATGACATTCTGCTTCTCGGAGGGCTCGGCGGGAAAAGGAAAGCTCTTCATGAAAGATTGAAGTATCGGGAGCGACTCAACCTGTCAACGACTCAACTTCCCAATGGTCATACTGATTGGGCGGGGTGAAAGAATATTCTGCCGCAGCCGTAACGGATGCGTAGCAACGGCCGGGCTAGCAAACGCAGAGGCACAGGGTAAAGTAGATTTTATATTGACGGTGGCCTTATCAAGAGACAATTGAGGTGCTAAAAACAACTTCAGCCCCATGGATTCCTTTTTTTCTTTCACTCTTTCTCCGCGCCTCGGCGCCTCGGCGCGAAATTGTATTGTTGCTTAATTGCAGAAGACCTAACGCCGCGGTGCCCTTCCCTTGCGGGGAGCGGCTGTTTTTTTCCCGCCAAGACGGGTCTGAGGCTTGTGTGATGGAGCGCGGCGAGGGCGAGGCACTCCCTTCACCGGGGGACGACGCGGTGCCTTAGGCTTCTTTTCAGGAACCATTCCCTCCTCATGCTCAGCAAGCGCTGCATCAGTCGCTGATCGACTCTCCTTTTTGCGATCCTGCACTTCGCGGGATTCACGCCCCTTCATACGCAGGCGAATCGGCAGACCGGGATAGGGCCAGCGTTCACGGAACTGGTTGAAGAGATACTCGCGGTAGGAGTCGATGATCAGGTCGGGGTCATTGACGAAGAGAAGGAACTCGGGCGGGTAAAAGGGTCGATGAACCTCGGGCACTACCTGGGTTGCATACAAGAGCTTGAAGCGCTTGCCCGACTTCGTCGGAGGGGGATGCTGTTCGAAGATATCCCGGAAGAAACGGTTCAGCTCACCGGTCGGAATTCGTGTCTCGGCCTGATCCCGAACGCTCTTCAGAGCAGAAAAAATCCGGCTGAATCCCTGGCCTGTTTTGGCCGAAATACAAACCACCGGAGCGAAATCGAGGAAGAAGAGGTCTTTCCGGATCACCTCCGACTGATCGCCCTGCGAGGCGCGGCCTCCGTCATCCTTGCGGACGAGATCCCATTTATTCAGAAGGATGATGCAGGCTTTCTGGGATTCCTGAAGCATTCCCGCGATACGCTTGTCCTGGGCGGTGACGCCGCTCTGACCGTCGATGACAAGCAGGCCGGCATCGGCACGGCGGATCGCCTCCTCGGATCGCATGGCACTGAAGATCTCCACCGAAGTGTCGGGTCGCGAACGATGACGAAGTCCGGCGGTATCAACCAGAACGTAAGGCGCTCCGCCGAGTTCGCACTTCACATCCAGCGCATCACGGGTGGTTCCGGCGATATTGCTCACAATGCTCCGTTCCTCACCGAGAAGACGATTCAATAGGGAAGATTTGCCGACATTGGGACGGCCGACGATCGCCAGTCGTGGAGCAGAGCCCTCCTCATTATTCTCATCGTCTCCCAGTCCACCGAACTCCCCGAGTTTCTCGCCAATCTTTTCAAGCAGATCATGGGTGCCGCGCCCATGGGCCGCGCTGATCGTCAGCACCTCGGGAAAACCGAGTTGGAAAAAATCCGCAACCAGCGACTCATGCATCTCCTGATCGATCTTGTTGATGATCAGGATGAGGGGTCGACCGCCGGAACGAAGCATGCGGGCCAACTCCCGATCGAGCGGCGTCAAACCCGCCCGTCCATCCACCACAAAGAGAAGCAGGTCGGCACTAGCGATCGCCGCCTGAGCCGCCACATGGGTGGCCTCTGCAAAATCAGGATCCGGCGCATCGCCGATGCCTCCGGTGTCAATGATCTCGAAGGGCACCGGGCCATTCCTGCAGATCCCGGCCAGACGATCGCGAGTCACTCCGGGTTGGTCATGGACGATGGCGACCCTCCTCCCCATGAGACGATTGAAGAGGGAGGATTTACCCACATTGGGGCGACCGATGATGGCGACACGTCTCATGAAAAAATAAAGATGGGCCGCGGCTCAAGGAGCGGGCTGATCTGAGGTTGTCACGGGAACGGTGTGACCGCCATCCTGTAGTTGCCTGATTCCGGCGGCGACGTAGCCGATGCCGCTCAGAAGCGTGATTACTCCGGAGATCCAGACCACGGGATCGCAGTGACTCCATTGCAACATGACGACCGCGACCGTTAGCATCTGGAGGAAGGTGGAGATCTTTCCGAGTTGCGAGGGTCTCACCTCCAGATGATCGTTCAGAAGACGCAAGACGGCGCATCCGACAACAATGATGACATCACGGGCGATCACGAGCACCGGGTACCATACCGGAAGTTCATAAGGCCACTTGGTGACACTCAGGGTGATGATTGCCGTCAGCATCAGTCCCTTGTCAGCGATGGGATCAAGGATGGCACCTAGCCGGGACTTCAGGTGATAGCGACGGGCAAGCCACCCGTCGATCCCGTCACTAAGGGCGGCAACAAGAAAGACCGCAATCGTGGCGAATCTCAAATTCTCGTCGGGATGACCCGCGGCGGCGGTCTTTCCATAATAGATCGCCAGCACGACAAAGACCGGAATCAGGAGGATCCGGGCAATGGTGATCTGGTTCGGGAGCGTCATACTTACCTCACATTCCGTGGCGGAGCAAAAAGTTAAAAGCTGAAAGATTGTCTGAGGAGGGGTAGGGATACTTCTCGTCTCCATGAAATCACCTGCCGACCGGCTCAACATCCCACGCAAGCTCCAGGGATCAGTGCGTCGTCCCTCTTCCAACCTGATCCCGGCACTGCTCTTGCTACCCAGGGATCGGCGATCGGATGCACTACTCTTCGGTGCCTGGTGCCGACTGGTGGATGATATCGCAGACAACCAGTCACTTGAGCTCACTCAGAAGCAGAAAGCCCTGGAGGCTTGGTTGCTGGCACTTGAGAACGAAAACGATCCTCGAGGAGAACTCCCCGAAGATTTCGCCGCCTTGATCCGGAGACGCACTTTGGATCCAGCCCTCCTCTGCGAGATCATCCACGGCATGATCATGGATACAGAGAGGAACCGCTACGCGACGTTCGGGGATTTGGAAGTCTACTGTCGTCGTGTTGCCTCAGCCGTTGGGCTCATTAGCGCGCGGATCTTCGGAGCCAACACCTCTGATGACAGCGGAAAGGGTGTCCGAAGCTACGCCGAACAACTCGGGATCGCACTTCAACTCACCAATATCCTGCGTGATGTGTCTGAGGATGCAGCCATGGGCAGAATCTATCTCCCGCTTGAGGATCTGGAACGTTTTGGAGTCCTCGAGGGTGAGGTGATCGGATCCATCACCTCACCCGCGATAACCCACCTCCTCAATCATCAAGCCGAGCGGGCCGATTCGTTCTTTGCCAAGGCAGAGCTAGCATGGTCCAAGATGACTGCTAACCAGCGGAGACTGATGCGTCCAGCCAGATTCATGAGCGCCATCTACCGAGATCTCCTGCTCCAGATGCACCGCGACCGCTACGACGTCTTTGCCAAGCGATACCGGGTCAGCACGATCCACAAGATCCTGATCCTGATCCGAGTCATGAGTGCACGGAACTGACTGCAGAATTTATCGCGCAGAGGCGCGGAGAACGCAGAGAGGAAATCAAAAGATCATGACAAACCCCTCCCATCAACTCTTCATGGCCTTGATGATCCCGCTCCCATAGAGACTCCTTTCTTTCTCCGCGCCTCTGCGCCTCTGCGGGAAAATCTTTCCCTATCCACGAAACTCGTCCGCCCAAGCCTTCACGGCTGGATCCATGGTAACGAGATCGGGCCAACCTCGTGTGTACCCTTCGCCTGGGATCTTCTTCGTGGCGTCGAAGCCCATGTGCCCCCCCATGTTGGGAACGGTCGGGGCATGGTCTAGGCTATCAAGCGGGTTTTTTGTCAGGATGCTATCGCGCTGGGGATCGGTGTTGGCCATCCAGCGGAAGAGAACTTCCGAAGTATTTTGCACATCGCAGTCTTCATCCACGACGACGATGTATTTCGCAAACATCATCTGACCCATCCCCCAGAGGCCGTGCATCACCTTAAAGGCCTGCCATGGGTACTGCTTCTTGATCGAGACAAAGACAAGATTGTGGAAGGTTCCCTCGGCAGGAAGCGCCATGTCGACTATCTCCGGGAAGTTCATCTTGAAGATCGGCAGGAAGGTCCGAACGCTTGCCTCACCCATATAGAAATCCTCCATGGGTGGGACACCTACGATCGTGCAAGGGTAGATCGCCTCCTTGCGGTGAGTGATAGCCGTCACATGGAAAACGGGATAGTCATCCACAGGCGTGTAAAAACCCGTGTGATCACCAAAGGGCCCCTCAGGACACGTCTCTCCGGGTTGCACATATCCCTCGATCACGAAATCACTCTCGGCCGGCACCTCCAAAGGCTGGGTCACGCATTTCACGAGATCGACCGACTTCTTACGGGCGAATCCGGCAAAGAGAATCTCGTCAATGCCGTCAGGGAGCGGTGCCGTAGCAGCCAGAGTGAAGGCAGGATCACCCCCGAGGCAGATGGCGACCGGCATCTTCTCGCCGCGCTCGTAGTAGCGCTTCCCATGGCGGGCTCCGACCTTGTGGACCTGCCAATGCATCCCGGTGGTCTGACCATCGTAGATCTGGATGCGGTACATGCCGACATTCCTCTCACCCGTGTCGGGATCCTTGGTGTAAACGGTCGGCAGCGTGATGAATCGGCCTCCGTCCTGAGGCCAGCACTTGAGGATCGGGAGATGGTCGAGGGAGAAGAGCTCACCTGCATTCCCCTCACCGATGCGATTGATGACCTCGTGGCAAGGGGCATTCTTCACCGTGCGGGGGCGTGCATGAATCAGGTCAATTCCGTTACGCAGGAGCTTCATAGCATCAGCAAAGCTCTTCGGCGGTTTCGCCTTCATCAGAAACTCTAGCTGCCCTGCCAGATCATCCACGGAGTCAAGTCCGAGAGCCATCGCCATGCGACGCTTCGATCCCAAGGCATTGATCGCCACCGGGAAGGCAGAGACCTTGCCGTTGATTGTCGGCTTCTCAAAGAGCAAGGCCTTCCCTCCTCCCGGCGACTTCATCTCACGGTCGGCCAGTTCCGTGATCTGCAGTTCGGTGGCCACAGGTTCCTTGATACGGCGGAGTTCGCCTGCATCTTCAAGGGCTTTTAGAAAAGCTGCGTAGGATGGGTAAGCCATGGCTTGAAGAAGAGAATGAACAGCATCGGAAGGAAAGTCACAAAAAAGATTGCCCCGCGTCCAAATGCGTAGAATATAGACGGCCCTCGGAGTTCTCCGAGAAATCCCTGGAGTTGTAGCTCAATTGGTCAGAGCACCGCCCTGTCACGGCGGGGGTTGCGGGTTCGAGCCCCGTCAACTCCGGTGGGATTGATGCTTATGCCGACGTCAGTTCGGCATTCTCCCCTGCGAGAAATCCCTTACAGACCCACAAGGCAATGACTCAGGTCATGGTGATGACTCAGATCAACATGCCTTCCGGAAGGCTCGGTAGCTTTTTGAGCTTGATTGAAAAGTTTGTGCTACTAATTTCATTTTTTATGAAACTTTTCACCACCTCCCTTCTGGCCGTTTCCGCTATCACCATTTCCCTTTCCTCTGTTAAGGCTGATACTGCCTCTCCCACTGCTGATGCGGGTACCTTTCAGTGCATCGCTACGAAAGTGACGATTGCCAATAAGGATGTCGACTCCGTGGTCCAGTGGAATACGAAGACCGGCGAGGCCCGTCTCCTCAATGCCGCCTCCTTCGCTGATAAAGCCACCGGCCAGCAGGGTAACTTGATCGGTTGGGTTCCTCTCACTGATCTCCAACAAGCTGTTCAGAATCTTGCCCAACAGATCCAGGCCCAGCAGAAGACCGCTCCTGCAGCCCCCACATCCACACCAATCAAGCCAAAGCAGAACTAATCAACCGCTTCAGTTGTTCTTTCATAAAAAAACGGCCGGATATTCCGGCCGTTTTTTTATGTCTTAGTTCCTATCAAGGAGGCCACTCCCACAAAGATTTTCGAAACCCTTACAAGGAAGATCTCAATGATTGAATGCCATTAAGGCATAGAAATCGGTGTGATCCATGAACAAGATCTCAGCCGGCTTGAATCCCGACCCGACAGCCATCCTATTCAAGGTGGCGATCTCTTCGGGAAAATCAGAACTGGTGACATGCTGCACGGCACCGGCCACTTCCTCGACGGAAAGAGCCTTCCATGACCACTCGGCATGATCCACCCAGCGGCCCATGTACGAGTCTCTGGATTCACCGGGAGTCAGGACGGGATCAAAGATCAGAACGGCTCCTCCGGGGGCGACTTTGTGGCGGAGTGCCCCGAAAAAGAATTCCTTCTCCTGACGGGAGAGGTGATGCAGCGAGAGTCCGATGTAGATGATGTCGTAGGCGGAAGGGAGCGTCCCGATTTCCAACATGAAATCACCCGGTATCAGGGAGATGGGCGCGGCGATCTCAGCGGTGTTCTCCCGCGCCAAATCAAGCGCGACAGGGGAAAGATCCATCCCTGTGTAGGAGGTGACGCCTCTCTCTTTTAAGATCCCGGCACTGAAAGCAGCATCACCGCATCCGAGATCGAGGAAACTGAACGAACGATTGGAATCCCTCACCCATTTATCCAGCCATGCTGTCAGAGCCTCTCTGGTCGAGCGATGGTAGAGGTAGTCATTGTCAACAATGCGGCGGTAGAGCGACCAGCCATTGAAGAATTCGCGGACATCCGCTGCGTCGCGGTCGCTCTTTTTCATGACCTCTTGGAGTTCCATCCGCAGAAGCTAACCTCTCCCTGCTTAAAAATCCACCACAGCACGCATCCCGACCACGAGGGCATTCCCGATCTGCTGGGTTCCTCCGGGATGCATGATGTACTGAAGGTCGGGTTGGATGGCGATTGCAGGGGCTAGTCGCATCGAGTAGGTGAGTTCGGCCACAGACTCATAACCACAACCGGGGGCACCGTTGTCCTGATAGTTCTGCTTACATTGGCACCCCATCTGGGCAAAACCAAAGGCGATCCCGAGCTTATCGGCATCGCGTGTCGGGATCAGTCCGGTGTAGGTGAGACCCATATCGGTGTAGAAGCCGACGATGCTGTTCTGATCCGGAGAGAATCCGATACGGGCAAAGGAGGAGAGGCCTTTCGAGGAGCAGGTGCAAGAAAATGCTGGGGAGCTCACAGGGTCCTTGCCAGCAGCGACATTCTTTTCGGAAGAAGCAGTGGCTTTTTCCTGAACGACAGAGAGCTTCTGGTCGATGATGGCGTAGAAGCCGTTGTTGTAGGCGCTGGAGCTTGGGGATCCGAAATTGAACTGCTCCTCTCCTCCCTGCGGCCCCTGTCCGGTCTGGAACCAGAAACCAGCCTTGGCGTAGCCGGGCAATCCTTTCGATGAGGCATCCTTGCACCAGTCGGCTTCAGCTTCGTTGATATTGAGAAGTCCTCCGGCCTGACCGAAGTTCCAATCGAAGCCGTATTTATTATCCTGCTGGGAAAACGGATTCCCCTGGGTGAAAGCGCTTCTGAGGGTGAGCCAGGAGGTGGGCTGAAGCGCCAGGCGAAGTCCAGGTGTCGCCATCGGGTAGGTGGGGCCTCCGTTGGGAATGTTCATGGTGAACACAGCGGGCGGCCCGAAGGTGCTGTTGACAAAAAGATTTGCCGTATCGGAAACCATGAACTCGGTGTCGACGGGTATCAGACCTCCACGTAGGGAGACGGCATCATGGAGCAGATTCTGCTGAAGCCAGAGCTCGTAACACCGAAAGGCCGGCTGGCCGGCGATACTGCTTGCCGTCAGTGAATTTCCGATGAATTTCGACGAAACATCATTTCCGTAGAGCCAAAGCCAGGTGTTCTTAAATGAAGCCCCCTCCCAGCCGACCGCTTTCTGAAGATCGATGGCGAGACCAAGGTTCAGGAGCCCGGAGTAGGTGCCACCCTGCATTTCCCCTCCCCTGGTATTGCCAAGAAGATCGGAGACGGACTGTAGCGAGAGAACGACGCCGTTTGTCTCAGCTTTCGGCCTGTAGCCAAGGAACTCTCCTGCGAGTCGCTGCTGGTTGAGAATATTGAAGGGATTGGAGAGATCGATCGGATCAGCATGAAGGCACGCCATGGCCGCAAAAAAGCAGAGGATGCAAGCAGCCGACGGAGATAAGAAACGAGCGGGAGCGTTCATCGGCATGCGTTCTGATTTGATGTTCATGGTTTTGGCGGTGATTCCAAGAATCTTTCTGTTACGGATTCGCTCGACCGTCACTTGATGGTGGAAATCATCCGACGGATAATGGATATCCTTATTGCACTATCATGAAAAAAATCATGCGCCTCTTCCTACTGGCACTAGCACTCGTAGGAGTATCGACTGCCCGGGCGGATCTCAAGATTGCCTCCCTCTCGACGGTCACGACCAATCTGGCGAAGCAGGTCGGCGGCAGCCATGTGACTGTGGAGGGAATCATCAGGCCCGGGATCGATCCGCATGAGTTCGAGCCAACACCCGGTGATGTGAAGCAAGTCGCTGACGCGAATCTCGTACTCCTGACAGGCAAAGGGATGGAGGGTTATCTCTCGAAGCTGGAAGAAGCGGCCGGAGATTCCGTGAAATTCGTGAATGTGGGCAAAGACATTCCCTCGTTAACCATGACCGAACGGGGGAGGAAGGTGGAGGATCCCCACTGGTGGCACAGTGTGGAGAACATGAAAGGAGCTACCCGCGTGGTGGCGGAAGCCTTCGAGAAAGCCGATCCCTCCAATGCCCTGAGCTATGACAAGAACGCATCCGCCTATCTCGCTAAGCTCGATGAACTCGAGCGCTGGATCCGAGTAAAACTAGCCTCGCTTCCCCACGACCGCCGGAAACTCGTCACGTCGCACGATGCGCTCGGATACTTCGCCCGTGACTACGACTTCACCATCTATCCGGTGAAGGGGGTCAGCACTGCGGAGGATCCCTCTTCGCAACACGTCAAGGAGATCATCGGGGTCATCAAGGATCAAGGTGTGAAAGCGATCTTCTTCGAGACCATCGAGAATCCACGCGCCGTCCAGCAGATTGCCGATGAGACGGGTGCAAGGGCCGGTGCTTCACTCTACTCCGACGGACTCGGCGAGACTGAAGGGAATTCCTATGACTCGATGATGAGGCATAATGTGTCCGCCATCGTGGAGGGGTTGAAATAAGGCCTAAGTAATCGTGCCCCCAAAATCCGTCTTTGTAGCATTGAGCCTACTGGCTCTTGTGGGGATCTCATCATCTGTCCATGCTGATGCGCTTCCGCTATTGAGACCGAAGGTAGGTGATCCGGTCCTCCAAGAACTAATGGGGGGATGTTCACTCCGCTGTGCCTTCTTCTGGGAGACGCTTGCGGGGAGCTCAAAGTCCCGGCTGAAACCTGCCTCGGAACTCTGCGACGATGATGCGATGACCTCGTGGATTTCCTCCTCTCCTGGACCGGGGGAGATCATCCAGTTCCGCATTCCCAAGAAACTTCCCAAGGATTGCCGTGATACCCCCTTTTACGGGATGAATATCGCCAACGGGGTGATCAGAACGCTCGAGGAATTCCGCGGCTATGCACGAGTCAAAACGATGACACTTAGTGTCAGTCACAAGCCGATCGCCCGCCTACATCTTGCAGACACTTGGCGTTGGCAGGACTTTCACTTCGAGGATGTCATGCTCAATCAGGGTGATCTGATCGAATTGACAATCGATGAGATCTATCCGGGTAATACCTCACAACAACCCGGCATCACCGAAATCGTGCTGCAAGGAGCGCACTAGAGCAGTTAAAACACTCTAACGGCGACCGAAACCGAACAAGCGGCTGATGCCCCCTTTTTTTGGGGAAGCTTCTGAAGATTTCTGACCCTGTTCGGAATTGCCACCTCCTTCACGCCGCCGGGACTGACCGGCATGGCGCGATCCGGAGGAACGAGGAGCACGCACTTCGCCCGGTTTGCGCGGCGGACGACGATTCCCCCCTGACCCCCTCTCACGTGGAGGAGCAGGCGCCTTGTCATCGAATCCCTCGGCTTTCACGCGCGGGATACCACGGCGGGTAAAGCGCTCCAAGGCACGCAGGGCATCGTCGTCCTCCTTCGAGACAAAGCTGATCGCCTCGCCTACGGCCTTGGCTCGACCGGTGCGTCCGATACGATGGACATAATCCTCATGGTGCGGAGGGAAGTCGTAGTTCACGACATGCGAAATACCGTCGACGTCGATGCCACGCGCGGCGATGTCGGTAGCCACGAGGACACGGATCTTGCCCTCGCGGAATTCATTAAGGGCACGCAGGCGCTGGTTCTGCGATCGATTGGAGTGAATCGCCCCCGTCGTGATACCAGCCTGCTCAAGGCGTCGGGCGATGCGGTCGGCCCCGTGCTTGGTCCGAGTGAAGACAAGCACCATGTTGAGCGCGCCGTTCTGTAGCAGATGGAGCAGAAGACCAGGCTTGAGATGCTGGGGAATCTCATAAACGGACTGAGTCACGGTGTCGGCGGGATTCGATCGGCGACCGATCTCGACCGTCTCAGGCTCCTGCAGGAACTCGCCGGTCAACTTCTCAATCTCGCGGGAGAGCGTGGCCGAGAAGAAAAGGGTCTGCCGCTTACGGGGCAGGAGTTTCACGATCTGGCGGATCGCGGGAACAAATCCCATGTCGAGCATCCGGTCGGCCTCATCAAGAACGAGGAACTCAATGTGTGCGAAAGCCTTTTCCCTTCCGCGGATCAAGTCAAGAAGTCGACCCGGCGTGGCGACCACGATATCGGCCCCCTGCTCGAGAGCCTTGATCTGGGGACGCTCGCTGACCCCCCCGAAGATCGTGGCAACAGTGAGCGGCATGTGCTTGGCGTAAGCACGGACATTCTCCTCGATCTGGACAACCAACTCTCGGGTCGGGGCGATGATAAGGGCGCGGATCCCCTTGGAAGGGTTTGAGGCCAGCAACGAGAGGATCGGTAGCGTGAAGGCCGCAGTCTTGCCGGTGCCGGTTTGGGCTATGCCGATCAGGTCCCTGCGCTTAAGAATAAAGGGGATTGCAGCGGACTGGATCGGGGTTGGTTCGGTGTAACCGGTCTCCTGAACGGCTTTGAGAATGGCGGCATCAAGGCCGAGCGAGCGAAAGGGCATTCCTGAGCAAAGGGGGAAAAGCCCTCATGGAAAAGCTTAAACAGGAAAACTACTTCCACCCAACCTGACCAAATGTTCGACCGAGAGTGACGCTACTTATTCTCCAACTGATGGAGTTTCTCTTTGGATTCCAGCTTGCAGGCCGTGAGGACGATGTCGCCAACCTTGACCTCCTTGAAATCCCCCTTGATGGCGACCTTCTGGTCGATGGATAGATAGGTATCCTGCGAGAGAATGTTCCCGCTACGATCGCGGTGGAGGATGATAGCCGACGAACCATCTTGGGAGATTTGGATTTCGGAGTTGGCGGGAATCGATCCATAGAGAAAATCAGCTTTCACTGCGGGGAGATTCCCCGAGGCACCCTGCATCGTGACGACAAGCACTTTGTTCTCGCCGCTACCTTGACTGAGGGCGGAGACACGACCAATCACGGTGATGCGCTTGCCGGAGTACTTGCCGATCGCGGCGTCGGGATGAGCGGCAAAGTCGCCGGCAATCACTTTGAGAGGGACAACTCCGTTCTCGGAAAGTGGCTGAAGGTATGAGGCGGCATCCATCTTCGCGATTTTCGTGGCGGGAAAGTCCTGTGCAACCAAAGTGGAGGAACAGAGTAGCGATGTCAGGAGAAGAAATGTTCGGGGAGTAAATTGCATGAATTTATTAGTATCAGAGGAAGACAATCATCGGAAAGCCGAAAGCTCCTCCAACCTTACTGGCAGCGAATCTTTCCATCTTTTAACGGGCCTCCGTTTCCGGTTTGATTACGGGATGTCGTTTTTTTCTCAACTCATGAGACATCCCTACATGGTCGTCGGAATCGGCGGCGCCTTGGGCTCGGTCGCCCGCGCTGGAATGACGGACCTCATCACCCGCTGGATGGGTAATCAGTTCCCCTTCGGCACGGTGGCAGTGAATATCAC
>Ga0007804_1000696_pt1 | contig 12047 bp, 14 predicted proteins | sample CryBogCBE25Aug07_FD_60367 | JGI IMG/M metagenome (GOLD analysis project Ga0007804, IMG submission 60367) | Freshwater microbial communities from Crystal Bog, Wisconsin, USA - CBE25Aug07 | ecosystem: Environmental > Aquatic > Freshwater > Lake | place: Crystal Bog, Wisconsin, USA | collected... | reverse complement strand
GATCTATACCACCATCCTCAGGTCCGTATACATCGTGACTAGTAAATCCTTCTTTTTGCGATAATAGAAACATTACTATCAAAAAAAGAATAAGATACCAATACATTATTTAGTACTCGTAGTATTTTCCGTAGGAGATGGCTGTGACTTTTGAATAGAATGCATTGATTCGCCAACTACACCATTCCATCGGGAAGACATAGCATCATAATTCGGTTGTACGTTAGGACATACTTCTTGTATATCAGCAAACGGTGTTTGTTCCTTTTGCCAAGATGAAGTCTTATACTGTTCTTCCGGAATTGAGCTTGTAGATACAGGAAGAGCAAAACCATTATTCGCAGATTGATATCCAGTCCACTCTTTGTCCATTTAGTATCTAATTACATAATAAATGAGGGACTTAAGCAGTCCAAAAGACGTCAAAGAGATGATGGCGTCTTCTAAACCTGTAGCGATATTCTTTTATATGGATGGATGTCCTCATTGTGAAACTATGAAACCTATTTGGTCTGCGTTAGAAAAAGATGGGAATATGGAATTCGGTCAAGTTGAAAGTGCAAATGTTCCTTCTGATATGGGAATTTATGCTTTTCCGAAATTCATCAAAGTAAAAGATGGTAAGCAAACAGTTGCGGATGGTGAGATGTCTAAGGGAGAACTTAGATCAAAACTATTTGTAAGCGGAGGCAGGCGCACTCGCACTAGGTTGGTCCGTAGAATTCGGAAGAGTCGCCGCAGATCCACGCGCAGGCATATACCCGCCTGAAATCAACTTTCCATTCCGAGATAGAGGAGCAGCCGAATGATCGGGCTCATCCATTCCCTTCGCTAACCACGATAAAAATCCATCTTGGTCGTTCGGAACCTTTGCGGATTGTAAAGTGTGGAAGGTACGCATAGCTTGTGCTTGATCAAACTTGTCGCTAGTATCCATATAAATATCACTTGTGTGTTGGAAAGCACGTGCTACCTGTTTCCGAACATCCTTATTTGTAATAGGCGCAGCATCGGGGCGATTCGGGTTGTCACCAATTTCAGTTAATAGTACGTTCATGAAGGGATTGTCAGGAGTAGGCATCGTGAACCCTTCAGTGTTTCTATTCATATAAGCCTCCAGCTTCTTTCCATTTGGAAAAAGAGTATGTAACGCGAATGTTAGAAGCAATACCACCGGAATGAGTAGAATGTAGTTGGTATTGTGCGTTACAATAAAGAGAAGAACAGCAAAATATACCGTGAATCGTACAACAGCATTAAGTGCTTCAGTGGTTGTCATATCAGGCATAGGTACAAAGGAAGTTGCCTTTGTAAACAGATTTTTCGGATCTTTGAACCAAATCTGTTCACTCATATTATCTTAACGTTGAGTTTTTTCCCGCTGTTTCTTTTGTAGCCGAGCCAACATTCTCTGACGCCGAGCCTCTGGAGAATTAGACATCAATACTTCTGAAGATACATCACTCTTATTACCCCCTAATGCATCCGTAATAGATGAACCAAAAATACTAATAAGTTTTGCTTTAATACCTTCTACATCTTGCTGAAGCTGGTTATTTGTGATCTCGCCTTTCACAACTTTTTCTTTCAGTAGATTTTGAAACTTCTGAATAAATTTTTGAACTATAGGATGATCGGGATTCCGCGCAATTTCCAGAAACTCACGAGGATCTTTTAGAAGATGTTCGTATTCAGAAACATCCAAATTCGTCAAAATATCATTGAATACTTTTGCGATTTTCGTATTCGTACAATATTCCATAAAGTCTTGAATAGATCCCTGCGTCTTCTCATCATTCAAAATTTTGGAAATTTCATCGGTTCCTTCCGAAGGATTTGAAGACATATAGTTCTTCGCAATGCTCAAAATAGAGTCCAGTTTTTCACCAATATTTCCCTGTGTGAACGACACAAAAATACAGCTGGGAAGATGTTTCCATACAGTTTCACGATTCAAATCTGAAATAGAACGATTGAATAACAAATAAGATTTATTGAAAAACACATCATTCTTTTGAATAATAGATACGATATCAGGATACATAGCTTCAATTTCAGCAGAAACACTTGCTACATCATATTCAACGATAGATAATTCTTCGGAAAACGGCTTTAGTACGTCCTCCATTATATGTAGAATTATTCTTTGTTTAAGTTTCCAACTCTTCTAAACTTGATTCTATGCTATATAGCATTTTTGTAAGTCTTTTAATAACATCGTGAAGAATAGCTATTTGTTCACGATAGTATTGAGGTAATCCTTGTTGATTGGCAGGAGGTTCATCATTTTGAATTGAATATAAACAATCAATTACAAACTCCATTTTACTTTCATACATTTCATTGCTAAAATCCGTTTCATAATTCAGCCATCGCACGATTACCTCCCCGGGACGCAAACAAACTCTCATTCGCAGGAGTCAAGCATAAGCATCCCGTATCACTGCTGATAGCAGAAGGACAGCAAGACGGCGACGAAGGGTTATTCGCTAAAAGCATGGAAGGAGACGGTCCACTTACAGGGGCAGGACCTGACGACTCAGTAGCCATCCAACCAGCCGCAACACCAGGCAGAGATACACCATCATAAGGACCCATACTATTGCCAACAGGCGCACCAACTTGCTGATTCATAAACGTCTCCTTAGACTTAGGAGCAGACGAGGACATAGAAACAAATAGTCCAGCGAGTACTGCTACTACGAACACCGCGAGAACGAATAAAGTCTTGTGCATTTATATTTGGTAAAGTTTTTTAGTCAAGATCGTCAAGACATCCCTCCCATATCGCGCTGATACATAAAACTAGAGACCAGCTAACAACGACTACGACAAACATATTGAAAACGGATTTGCTAATACTCATTTAATTTGTATTAAAATGGATGTTCGTACACTAAGCCTTGTTGAACTAAAGCATCTTGCAAAAATTCATAATCCTCCAATCAAATATTATTATATTAAGTCACGCGTTGAACTTATTCAAATTCTTACATCAGAATTTACGGATGAAATGAAAATTGAAAAGTTGACAATTCATCAGTTGCGAAAGGAAGCTAGAGAGAAAGGTCATTTGAATGTATGGAAAATGCGTCGTCCTCAGTTAGTTGATCTATTGTACAGTGAGTCACTACGACCGAGCCCGAAAGAGAATGAGAAGAATGATGATCATACACAGGAACATAATGATCCAAAGAAATGTGAAAGCAAGGATGTAGGGGTAGAGGTATGACATAACTTTGGAGAGAATTGGTTTCAAAATATTCTTTTCAAAAAATGATTGGAATTCAGGAGAGGCAAAAAAAGATAGTGGATCTGCCAAAGGGTGCTTTTTCATTCCTTTTCTTTCTTCAGATAAAACTAAAGGATGAAATCTTCGCACACTCGTTTAGCACTTGTCCTCGGAGGTGTAGTTGCACTCGCCTATTTAGTAAGCTCTTACTCGTCTGGAAAGGGAAAGACTGTTGAAGGTTTAGAAGCTCTCGGTCAGACTCTCGGTGTGTCTGGTCCTTTAGCCGATGGTGGCCCGTATGCCCCTATGTCGTACTCTGCTGGAGGTAACGCCCAGCCTACTGAGAACGTACAGGGTCGCCAGCCCGCTTCTCAGTCTACCTACACCAGCTCTACTCTATCGGCCGGTGAACTCCTACCCAAGGGTGAGATGGGCGCTTCGTGGGCTGCGGTAAACCCTGCGTCTGGTGCTGACCTCAAGGGCCAGAACTTCCTGGATGCGGGTTACCACACCAACACGGTGATTGCCGGTGTTGCGCAGACGAACCGGAATGCGTCTTGGGATGTACGGTCTGAGCAGCCTAACCCTCAGGCGGCGGTAGGTCCTTTCTTGAACACGACGATTGAGAGCAATCCTTTTCGCAGGGGATTAGATGCGTGACCTATTTGTGACCTAGATAAATATTTTTATATTTCTCATGAATAGCAATAAACAAGTTTTCATTTTGAGAAGTTAAGTGTGGTTTTAGATGTGTATCGAGCCACTCAACTTTATTATGGAAAACTTCTTTTTGTAAAAGTCGTATAATAGTATACCCATTTTCATTGGCTAATTTTGTTTTGTAAACATCATTAACTAATTGACTTTCAGGACTTGCCCAGTTCATTATTTGTTCAAAATGTTGTTCTCCATCCAATTCAATTATAAGTTTCAATTCAGGAATTAGGAAATCATATCGCAATCTACCCATCCATTTCTCATTAAATTCACGAATTGTATTTGGAAATAGATTTTTAAGATAGTCAAATAGTTTTGCTTCTGATTTATTTTTACACAACGGACACCATTCACCTCTTAGAATACTATTTGGATCTTTCAGGAATTGAGAATTGCATTTATCACAATCAAACTTAAATTTAGTATTACAATGTAGAGCAACTTTTGTAGGAGATATATTGTTTTCACTAGACCAGCAATTAGAATAGATATGACTTGCGAAAGAACGATTAAAACAAGTAGAACATTCTTTATCGCATAATTGCTTTCCGTAACAAAATGGACACCATCCTCCAACAGCTAACTTATCCAATGCAATTTTAAATTCATGATTACATTTATCACAATCAAATAGATATTTTATATCAGTCTTCTTAAATACCTGTCTTGGAGAAATTGTATTTTTATCAGACCAAAATTTCACTTTATCAGACGATGCAAATGATTTATTAAAACAGTTAATACAATCTTCTTTATCACATATTTTCCTACTAGGAATAGAACAATAAGGACATCCTCTACCTATAAAAATATTATGTGGTTTTGATTCAAATTCATGAGAACATTTAGGACAGTTAAATAAAAATATTTTTGCAGAATGTATAGCGACATCCTTTGGCAATTTTACGTTCTTATCAGACCAATTTATTGAATAAGGATGTTCGCTAAATTTTATAACGCCTCGCATTACAATTATATGTATATATCATTTAAATCTTAACAGAGGGCTTGATGCGTAAACTTCTTGGAAAACGGATTTAAATAGTCAAATTATTTGAACCTTAAAAATGCTAGACGAAGAAATGGGTCATTCGTGTAATGATAATTGTAAGAGGGTCGCATACGTGTCCTTTTACAAGAAAACATATACTATTGAAGGATGTTGGTATGATGAATCATTTGTGTATAATGTGAATGATTTCGTGAAGTCATTGATGAAAGATACTACGCGCGGAGATCCAATAATTTCATGGGATCATCCAACTGCTGAAAACTATATGGATCATACACGTTTTGGTAGTCTTCCAATGACTACACAAGTGCGATTTGTTTCTTAGATTCCCAAAAACGGATTTATAAAGTCCAAACAAAAGATAGTAATCAAAATGGAGACATTTAGTCTCGAACAGTATTTCCTTCTTCTTTCATACGGTACAATGCTAATTAATGAAGAAGAAATAGATGTTGTATGGAATGGAGTAGCATCACAGATGGAAGATTGGGGAATGGTAACACATAAAGAATTATACAAAGTATTTGCAAAGTTTGGAGCACGTTATTGGCAATATTGTCAAGAGTGTCGTGAAATGATTAAAGATGAAGATTATATGGAAAACCCAATATGTAAAGAATGTGAAAAGTAGGTAGAATGCTTTTTTCGTTGTAAGAAGTAATGGAAATTGCTGCCGTATTGGTAGCTGGAGCTGTTCTTTACGCAGCAACCTCTGGACCTTCAAACCTAACTGCTGTAAAGAAAAATGATAAAACCCTTATGGTTCAAGATTTGCCTGATAAAGAAGAAGCGGCAACACGGTTAGAAAGTATTCAGAGTAAAATTGGAAAACTATTTAGTCGGTATCGCGATGATCCTGCTACTGCTTCCGAGCCACGAGTTCAAGCAATGTTAGAAAGATACAATCCTGAAAATATGTCAGAAAGCAATATTAAGGATTCTACAACATCCTATTCGGAAAACAAAGGTGATCGGATTGTTATATGTTTACGTCAAAAAACAGAAGGATATCCTTTTGTAGATGAAAATACGGTTATGTTTGTAGTCTTACACGAAATGGCACATTTGATGACATTTAGTACAGGACATACGCCTGAATTTTGGGCGAATTTCCGTCGTATGCTTCAAGACGCAATGGCGGTAGGAATATATAAGAATGTAAATTATGCACATGATCCGAAACCGTATTGTGGAATTGAAATAACAGATTCCCCCCTATAAATAATATGCTCCGTGTGGAGGTTACATCCAACAACCAACGAAGTAATGTAGAATTTTTTGATGACGATACGATTGATACGGTTCGTCAACAAATTGGTAAAACTCTTCAAATCCATCCTGACAGACTAATGATACTCGTAAAAGTAGATCGTCCAAAAGACTATTATCGTAATCCAGTACATTGGGAAGCACTTTTTAATCGTCTATCAATGACTGGTAAGTATATTGAGCGAACAGCATTTTATGAATATCAAACTTTTACACGTACACCTGCTACATCAATTGTATATGAAGAAATTGATCGTAGTGAATGGATGGAGATTCCTGATTCTGTTAAAGATCTTCGTGATTCATTCTCAGAATATATGATTTTTGGTGTGCCTGAAGAAACCTCATTTATTCTACCCAGAAAATACGAGGCGTTTCCAATTCCTGCTTCTCAATACCCAGTTCCTGATCTTTCTGCTTTAGTTTCTACAATGTATAATGATATTCGTGGGTTTTATTGTATTCCTTTTACGGAAGAAGCTGAATCTGTAAAACTTCTATATTTTCCATTTTTACGAGATACTACTCCACAAATGCTAAGTCCTGAGGAAGTTGGATTATTGAATAAAAATACTGAAAAAATACAAAAATTACTTACTCTAAAAAGTCCCAAGCCAGAAAAGGTATCTATAGTACGTACACGCTTCCATATTCCTTGGATAGAGACCGATTTTGGAGCAGCAATTCGGGCACGATTTGAACAAATATTCTTTGGTCTAACTGTATCTGAAACAGTTCCTTCTATAACTCTATTTACATCAAACAATGAAGTTTCACGTCATAAGTTTTTTGCAAAGAATAAGCAGTCATTTTTGGATCTAGCAATTTGGAACTCTTGGTGGAACAATACGAAACCTTCACGTAGTCGGCCTACATTAGTATTGTATCGTGGCAAAAACAATCAACATTTTGATCGTGTTTCTATTACGAGCATTGATATGGTTGTTTCAACATATCGTCCTGAATCAAATTCCGAGAGTATGGAAGATTTAGTCAGTGGTATTCAAGAGTGGATGAAAGAGTTTGATTCTGTTCTTCCTTTTGTAGCAGAGAATGATCTTGGATTGGAACGATGGAATTTACAAGATATGAGTTTTTTAGCAACATATTCGCAAAAACTTGAATCATATGATTTGCGTAGGTTTGGTTGTGTGAATACAGTGTTTGATACTGCTGGAGAGTCTGTATTTCGCTTTTTACGAACAGATTTTTCAGTTCAAGGTATATCTGCTATTGAAATGAAACTACTTCAACTTATGAAAACAAATCCGAATCTTGGAATCCGTGAAATAGCATCTGAACTAAGTGTATCTCCTGAACGTGCTAGAGAACTGTATCAAAGTATTCTTAAGAAGATAGAAGAAAATCCGGATATTCTTGAAAAAGCTTTTCGTGGATTCCCTACTATGAAGTTTGGACCCAATACAATCCTGTTATCCTCAACGAATCGTATGGAAAAATCTTTGGAATATGCGAATATTCTTCGCCATATTCTTTCGGATGCGAATGACTTGGATGACGTATGTCCTAAGAGAATGGAAACTGTAAAGCCTCAAGTTTTTAAGCCTGAAGAAGTGGAGGTTGATAAAGAATATATGGATTTAATCGGAGACATGGATGTTAAAGCTGAAGAGCCTGTTGAAATTGAGGAATCTGAAGAAACCGTACAAAAAGTTATGGTAAAAGGAGATCGTAAAACTATGTATAATTATTTCAATTCACGGTTACAAAAATTTGATCCTCAAACATATGATACAAACAATTCGGACTATAAATATCCTAAGAAATGTGAACAGAAACATCAACCTATCATTCTAAGCGATGAAGATTTCAAAAGACTAAAAGATACACCTTATGATCCTAGTACATATGATGCTCCAAAAATGGTGATTGAGAAAGGTATTGTAATTTGTCCTGAGTATTGGTGTATTCGCGATGATATACCTTTGCGTCATGAACAGTTGGTGGATAACGCATGTCCTATGTGTCATGGAAAGGTGAAGGATAATGCGAAACAGAATCCTCAGGAATTTACTGTAATAAAGAGGGACGCAGATTTCAAGTATCCTCGTTTGACGAAATATAAGTCGCCTACAAATGGAAAGTTAATGCCATGTTGCTATAAAACTCCTGAGACGGGAACAAAAGAGATATCGGAAGACAAATATTACATTCTAGGAGAAACAAAGACCGATGTGCCTTCTCTTCGTATATCATTCATTCCAAAAGATATTATAGATGCACTTTATCTTGGTGAAACATATGAGTCATTCAAAACTCAAGCAAGAATTCAGAGTGCTATGGGGGGATACTTTCGTGTTGGATTAGGTAGACCATCTGAAACAATCCCTAAACTTCTTGGTTTGAAGGCTAGTGTACCTAGTCCTAAAGAAAAGCCAGAACTTACAATGAAATGTTCCTTCTTTCCAAGTTGGTCGCGATTAGAAGATGGAGAAGATCCGATTAAGAGACGTATAGACGGAATTCATAAAGCATTTAAGAAAGGTGAACTTTCTATCGTTCAAGAATTGGAATATACAGCTCTGTGTTTGAATTGTGAGATATTCCGTATTTCGGGTAAAGCATTTGAATGTTTTTCAAGACAGAAGAGTGAGAAGGGAATTTTAGTGTTACAAGATGGTGATGTATTTACGGCTGTATCCCTTGTTCGTCGCACAGGAAATTCATTAAGTTTTAAATCAAACGTATATGGTTTCAAAGAAGCAACACAAATTGAATTGAAAAAGTTACAAGCAAGTTCTTGCCACACGTCAGTTCCATCATATGAAGAAGCAAAAATGGTTATGTCTGAATTTGGAGAATACTCAGTAGTTCTTGATCCTTATATGCGGGGACAGGCATTGTATATTCCTGGTAAAGTGATACTACCTTTTCAGGCGACTGCAGTGAATGACGTTTCAAAAGTGAATGGGTTTGAGAATGTGAAAGAACTTCCAGAACACGGAGATGTATTGAAATATTTACAAATCGGAGAGAAGTATTCTCCTGGATTTGCTTGGGCGGAAGATATGTATAGTTTGGGTGAACTTGTAGAAGTACGCCTAAAAAGTGGTTTGCGTATTCCGGTAGTTCCTGAGAAAGGAAAGAATATTCCTACTGAAGTTCTAGAAACTGTGAATTCAGTTGGTGAACGTAGAATGACATTTGGAGAGGATGAAACATTAAAAAAGAATTATCAAGAAATTTCGTATGCTACTGAAGTATTTGAGTTTTTATTGTTTGAATTGTCAAAAGATGATGAAATAAAAGAATCACTAAAAAATCCTAAACGTAAAAGTCTTGAGCCTGAATTGAGGAAATGGTTTAATAAAGCAACTCAATTTATTGATATTTCAAAACCTACTGAATTTGTGTCAAAGATTCGTACACCTTGCGGACAGTTTAGCAAAAATACTTGTTCGGGAAATGTATGTGGATGGGATGGAAAAACTTGTAGAATTCAGATAAAGAAAACATTAGGTAAAGAAGCTTTATTTCACCGACTTTTAGGAACATTGGTTGAGAATGCAAAAATACGTTCAACTGTATTGGATGAACGTGTAACTCCTTTCTTTTCAACTATACTTTATATGGAACTTCCACATGAACTGATTTTAACTGACTTAGAAATTAAAGCTTAATGGATGTGGCAATCGGATTGGTCATTTTTAATCCATCAAAATCGAAACGGATATTGATGAATTATTTATATACAGTTAACCATTTACAAAATCTCCCTGTATATACACTTGAACTTGCATTTGAAGATAGGGTTCATGAAATACCTGCTTCTAAGACTGTATTTCATGTTCGATCAAACTCATATATGTTTCATAAAGAACGTATGTGTCGTGTATTAGAAACTCGAATTCCAAAAAAGTTTAAGAAAATTGTATTTATGGATGCAGATCTTTTCTTTTCAACGCCAGAATGGTATTCTCAAATGAGTAAAAAGCTTGATGATTTTGAGGTGGTTCAAGGATTCGAAGTTGCTCATTGGTTAGATTTGTCTTATAAATATATTAATAGGACACGATATACAACATATTTTAACAAGACAAATGTATATACTCACATCTATCATCCTGGATTCATTTGGGGATTTCAACGAAAATGGTATAACAAAGTTGGATTTTATGATTATGGTATTTCTGGGAGTGCAGATGTATTATCTTGTTGTCAATTTTTACGATATACAAATGGATTGGACGATTCAGCACGTCCAGAAGGTCTAAGAAAAACATTTTTAGAATATTTTAACTTACCAGCTCCAACTGTTTCATACCTTGAGAAAGTGCGTATATTTCATTTATACCATGGATCAGTAGTTAATCGCAATTATTGCTTGCGACATGAAATTTTTAAAAACGAGAATGACATTCCTTCTTTATTATATTTGAATAATGATGGAATTTATGAATGGAAGGATAAAAAATGGAACTATGAATATATTAAATATTTTAATAATCGAGATGACAATAGTGTAGATATACTTCCAAACAATTTAATTATTGATAGATTTGTAGAAAATGCTGAGTTTCTTGAATTAGGTATAAAATCAGCATATTGGGGAGATGGTATTAAATATACAGATGTGACTAAGTATTTAAGAGACCGAATAACAACCGATAATATTTATTTGGCATCCAATTTATTTCAAGACCATTATATGGATAATATGTTTCTTAGAATTGATTACGAAGATGGAAGAATTCAAATTGTTCAACCCTGCGAAACCTTCTCTTTAATGAAACCTCAAAAGAATCTATGGAATTTTATTGAAAAAGTTGTTTTTATAAACCTTGATAAGCGTAAGGATCGTTTAGCAAGAATGAAATATATTACACAATCATTTGGAGATAAAGCTATTCGATTTGAAGCCATTGAAATGTCGCGTGGGGAAGTAGGTGCTACCATGAGTCACATTGAAGTTTTAAAATTTGCTTTAGAATCGGGTTGGAAAAATGTTTTGATTCTTGAAGATGATGTAGAATGGAATAAGTTCGATAGTGGATATGAAATGTTAGAAAAGTTTGCAAACGAACCATATGATGTAATTATGTTAGGAGCTTCACAAATTCAACATGATAATCATAAAGTAATTTCAGCAAAAACAGCAGCATCCTATTTGGTTAATGGTCATTATATTCCAAAACTGTTGGCAAATATGAAGGAGGGATTGGAAAAACTTATTCGATCGAAAATTCCTTACTTAGATGATAAAGAAAATCCACTTGATCAATATTGGAATACTCTTCAGATAGAAGATAACTGGCGTATTGTTTCACCATCACTACTTTATCAAGTACAGGATTATAGTGATATTGAAAAGAAAATTATAGATCATCGTCATTGGAGTAATTTATGAATATGTAACTCTATTCTTTACATGGAACTTCCACATGAACTGATTTTAACTGATTTGGATGTTAAGGCTTGATTTCGCAAAATGCGTTTGAAAAACGAATAACCCATCGCAACAAAAATAAGAGTATGGCGTGCGTACATTCTCTTATTATTGACGAAGGGCAACACGTATGTGAAAATTGTGGAACAATATTTGAAAGATTTATTGATGAAGGAGCTGAATGGAGATGTTACGAAGACAACAAAGATGATCCATCTCGTACTGGTTGTGCAACATCCGAACTTCTTCCTACATCTTCATATGGTTCAGTAATTTCTCACCGTGGCTCGAATCCTGCTTTTAAAGGTATTCAAAGACTCTCTTGCTGGTCTCTGTTTTCAAACAGCGAAAGGTCTTGGATGGGTATCTTTGATGCTATTAATCTTTCATGCACTCATGCTGGTCTTCCA
>Ga0007804_1000694_pt1 | contig 12058 bp, 10 predicted proteins | sample CryBogCBE25Aug07_FD_60367 | JGI IMG/M metagenome (GOLD analysis project Ga0007804, IMG submission 60367) | Freshwater microbial communities from Crystal Bog, Wisconsin, USA - CBE25Aug07 | ecosystem: Environmental > Aquatic > Freshwater > Lake | place: Crystal Bog, Wisconsin, USA | collected... | reverse complement strand
ATATATAACATAATAAACATGACAATTGTAAATGGAATAGAATTGGATGATATTTATATAACACAGAATAAAATACGATATGATATAATGAACAATTTACCAATAGAAGAAAAATTGCATGTAATAGCAGTTATTTCGAACCCATGTTTATATACAAGAAGATATGTATTATTGAAAGAATTTCAACAAAGAATGGAATTGGAAGAAACAAATGTAGAATTATATATCGTAGAATTGGCATATAAAAACCAAAAATTTATTATAACCGATAAAAACAACAAGAAACATTTACAAATAAGAACAGAAATACCTTTATGGCATAAAGAAAATATGATAAATTTAGGTGTTAAAAAATTACTTCCAACTAACTATAAGGCATTTGCATGGATAGATGCAGATTTAGCATTTGAAAGTTCAACTTGGGCAATCGATACTTTAAAATTATTAAATGGAGCATATGATATAGTTCAATTGTTCAGTCATTGTGAAGATATGGATAAGAAAGAAATGTCAATGAAAGTATTCACAAGTGCAGGATATTATTATGTAAAACATAAAAAATATATGAATACAGAAAAAAATTATTCTCATCCGGGCTTTGCATGGGCAATTACCAGAACTGCTTATGAAAAGATGGGTGGATTATATGATAAAGGAATTCTTGGTTCCGGAGATAATATTATGTTATTATGTCTATTAAATAACGGATTACGTGCAGTAAATAAAAACTCAACAGAAGATTATAAAAATACAATTTCAGAATTTCAAAAAAAGGTAAAAAATTTTAGATTTGGATATGTTCCGGGTGTAATACGTCATTATTTTCATGGTTCTAAAAAAAATAGAAAATATAATGAAAGATGGAAAATATTATTAAAATATGATTATTCGCCAAGTTCTCACATAACATATGATGAACAAGGGATTATAATTCCTACAAACGATTGTCCAAATGGTTTAACGGATGAAATATATCAATATTTCACAGAAAGAAATGAAGACGAGGGGTAACCTTTATCCTTTAGAACGCGGGCATTTTATGCCCGCGTTCGTGTTAGCAAATAGTGGGTGCTGTAAAAATCGCTTTGCGATTTTTACAACATTCTAAAAAGCACGACTAAAATCGTGCTTTTTAGAAGAACTACGTTCCCCCTTACCTCCTCCTTTTAGTATCTATATTACTAATAACATAATTGGTTTCCGTTGAAGGAGGGGGTAAGGGGGAACGTAGTTCCCCCCTATTTCACAACAATGGCATAATATCTTTATTCATAACAACATCCATAATTTTTTCTATTTTTTCTCTGTTATCGCAAGGTAATATCAATTTTAACACGGGCATATCATCATATTTTCCAAATAAACGAATTTTTTGTAAACAATTAGTAACACTGATAGTGTCACGGAAATCGGAATATTGACATGTCAAATGTCTCGAATAATCACTCGAAACATAAGATAATCCGCGCATAGACAACCGATTTGCAATAAATATAATATGCGGATAATCACGCAGTGAATCAATTATATCTGTAATTACTTTTTCTTTTCGCATGGTAATAACACCATCCAAATATAAATAGGAACGCGAACACAACACCACAATAGGAATTGTAGGAAACATCGAAGTCCAATATTCTGCTTGGGATTTCATATACTGAATTCGTGTATAACAATTCACTAACATCATACCACCACTACCATCACTGAGAAATCGGCGAACAGCAGTAGTTTCATTATCACAAAACTCAATATCTACTTTATCAAATCCATAATAATTTTCCGCAGGTTTCAATTTCACCACATCATGAAAATATCTGTCATATTTTTTATGAAACGGTGTAGCCGTAATATAATATTCGCGTATTGCGCCCAATGCTAATGGATGACGAAAATACATATCGGCTTCATCCATCAATATAATATATTCTTCTGAACGACCACCAGCAACCGACAAATAACGATTCAATCGATTTTTATTATTCATCAATAACAAAACAGGACTATGAAAATCACGCGTCCGTTTATTAATCACTTGAAATTGAATACCAGCATCAAGAAGTCGCATTCTATATTGATTTAATACCAATATAGAATTCTGTATAACAACCAATTTCCGAATTCCCAGATAAAGTGGGTCCATAACAACGCGAATAATCTCGGCGGTTTTCCCCGATTGCACTTGTCCATATAATAATATACGTTCTTTCATCAATTTCCATGTATAAGGCGAAACGTATTTCTGTAAAACATTATATGCAACCTTATCACCAGAATATAATACAATTTGTGTCATAATATCACATGGCAATACACGGCGACCACCACTACCGCCACCCATAACCCCACCCCCAACCTTTGCAATTCGCGGAATACGAGGAACCCGAATTGTCTTTGGAAGCGCCGAAGGCGCTGCAACATAATAATCGCGAATATCCTTTTTACATATATTGACGGTTTTCTCCATTGTTGTTTTTTATATGCAACACACACATACAAGAAAAAAGTATTTCAATTTTCTGTGTTCATGAAATACGATTTTCTGTGCAATGACATTTTATTTATTATGAGTTAGTCTTCAAAACGCGGAGTGTGGCACCAGTGCCACACCCTACGTTTTATTGACAATCCTTTGTGACGAAATGCCGTAAGGCATTTCGTCACACGAACACAGACATTTTATGTCTGCGTTCTAAAGGTTATGCGACCAAAGCCCGCAAAGGAGAATTTTTTATCAAATACTTTCTGAAAAATATCTCTTGATTTAGGGACAATAACTGAATATAATTGCACAACTTCAATTTTAGCAGCGATACTACGAATCATTTTATTCTTTGTTTTCACCCCGACACAAGGACAATCCAAAATAGTGGAAAGAACCAGCAAATGAATATAGTCCATTTGAGATAATTCGTAATTCATTTGTTCTCTGTCTTCTACCAAAGATAAGAAATCCAGAATATAATCTTTATAATCTTGAATATAAATATGTTTGCATTCAGCAAGACAATGTGGTTTGCCACAAAATTCACAATAAGCATAAGAATTATCAATACACATTTGTTTATTTTTTTCAAATTCATCATCGCTGGGAAGACGTAACTGATAATACATTTCTGTATTACCATCATATTCTTCAAATAAAGGATTCGAAAACGATTCATTTCCCTTCACAGAGAAATCGCCATCATTCACAACTTCTCTCACGTTATTATTCGTCATAACGTTGACAAGATTGCTCATCATATTTCTCACGATATTATTCATTATTGTTTTTGTAGGATGCTCAACTTCAACACAGAAAGAAAAGTAAATCAATTTTCTCAAAACAATACAATACTGACCTTTATAACGTGGGCATTTTATGTCCGCGTTAGTGTGATGAAATACCTTACGGTATTTCATCACAAAGGATTGTCAATAAAACGCGGAGTGCGTAACTGGTTACGCACTCCGCGTTTTGAAGACTGAAATGATGACAAAATATGGATATTTTACCTTTGTAAAGCCACTCTAAATAGCATTTTCAACATCACGAGTTAAAAGAATAATTCCAAAAATAAGAATGAATTCAGTAATTTTTTTAGTATTAGAATAAACGGGAATATCATTCCAACGAGAATCACGAGCAACACCATCAGAATTCATAAACATATATAAGCATAATGTAAAAAGCATAACAACATTTACGATTTCATAAGGTTGCCACATAGTAGTCATCTGTATCAATCTGTCTTCTGTCAAAATTTCATTTGACAGACGTGAAATGAAAGAAGCACTAATAGCCTTTGTAGCAATAATATTATCCAATGGACGAATAAATTGGCTACCAATAAATAAAGAATGATGGATCATTTAAAGACAAAACCAATAACAAATGAATGCATTTTATCTATTCCATGAAAAAGTAAATCAATTTTTTAGGGGGAACGTATTTCCCCCTTTTTTCTGTCGAACAAAGCAAACGAACAAGGAATAATTCATTAGGAATCTTGTAAAGTCCCACGTTGTCCTCTAGAATAATAATCTTTTAATGGTATTAAGGCGCAATCATTATCAAATCCATCCTTTTTATCGTTTTCATCCCCCTTTTTTCTGTCGACGCCTTTATTTTCAATTTCATTTATAATCATACCATCTTTTGTTTTATCATCAACAACATTTTTTACATCCACATCCTTATTATCTTTTTTATATTCGACAGAAGAAGGACGCTCACGAAAAAGTTCCAAGATTTTACTTACAATAGGACTACGTTGTATATCACCAACACCCAATTCAATCAATTTAATATCACTATCAGGTGGCGAATTACGAATTCTTCGAACCAAAGAACTTAATCCATTTTCACCACCATCTACGCGGTCACTCTGCGAAACATCACCAATAACAACCATTTTGGTTCCTAATCCCATACGGGTAAGAAGCATCAATAATTGTGAAGGAGAGGAATTCTGCATTTCGTCGGCAATAATAAATGCATTTCGAAAGGTTCTTCCACGCATAAATGCTAAAGGCGAGATTTCAATAATTCCTTTATAAATAAAATCATCTAATTCTTTGCGTGAATAATATTCCAAAAATATATCAAAGATGGGACGTGTATAAGGCGACATTTTCGATTGAATATCGCCGGGTAAATAACCCAATTGTTCATCATCCACGTTAATGATGGGACGTGTCAATATAATTCTGTCAATCGATTTATTGCGAAGTAATTCAATGGCGGAATAACAAGCAAGAAACGTTTTACCAGTTCCAGCAGAACCAACACCAACGACTAAAGGTGTTTTCATATCTGTCAAATGTTGAAAATATATAGTTTGATTCATTGTTTTAGCAATTCCCGCACCACTCCCCCCTTCACATAGGTTCATACCGCGATTATTATTTTTTCCGACTACATCGACAGAAGAATTTACCCCGAATCCTTTGGATGGACTCGAAGATGTAGAAAACTCTTGAAAATCACGATATTTTTTATTAGAATATAATCGGGAAGAACAAAATGGGAATGCATTACGACCAAAATAACGACTATTATAAGCAATTGTTTTGGAAGTAATAAGAAGGAAGGAGATGGGAAAGACGGAAGACAACATCACGAACGATTATAGTATATATAAATATATGTGTTTATGCTTTGTAACGAAAGCCCGACAGAAATTTCGACTTTTGTTACAAAGTATTGTAAATAATCTAAAAAATGCGGGGTGTGTGTCCACGATCTGCGTTTTGAAGAGTAAATATATGGAAATATAAGAATCAAAAGGAATAATATTATAATGATATATAATATTATCGCAATGACAGAAGAAGTGGGAGTAACCTTATTAGGACAAGGAGGATATGGATGTGTATATAGTTCAAATATACCATGTCCAAATACATCCAATGAAACGCAAAATGAAAAATTCATATCAAAAATACAAATATTGGATGAAGCGGCAGACAACGAGTTCGAAATAGCAAAAATAATAAAAAGAATACCAAATTACTCCACGTTTTTTTCTCCGATTATAAGTAATTGTAAAGTAAATATAACAGAAATAGAAGAAACATTAAGGAACACAGAAACATGTAAAGTATTGGACCAACGAAGATTTGAATCCGCACCCGTAAGGGGTGTGGATTCAAATTTCGTGGGCAATTCCATTGAAGATTCCAAACCACAGGGGCGGTTTGGAATCTTCAATGGTATAGATGAAATATCGTCATCATCACAATCTATATATCAAAATATTAGTATAAATAAAATGAGATATGCAGGAAAATTGGATTTAAAAGATTATTTATTGGAAGTAATACAAAATTACGATATTGATACATCACTCACAAAAATAATAGATTGTCATTTATATCTGTTACAAGCATTAAAATTATTAACAGAAAGTGGAATTGTCCATTTAGATTTAAAATACCCCAATATACTTTTTAATCAAGAACAAGATATACCAATAATAATAGATTTTGGTGTATCACAAGAAGTGACCAAACCCCAATACGATTGGAGTAATTTACGTCATATGAATAATTATCCATGTATAGATATATTTTTAATACATCATTTATTGCATGAAACAAGAAACCTCAATACCATTATGAATGAAGCGATGACATCACAAATAATCAATACTATTGAAAATGAAAAAGAAAGATTTAAACCATATATATACCCTAGTTCGACAGAAGAAGAGATAAAAATTTTCAAAAATACACAAAATGATTATATTAGAAAACAGGAAAACAAACAAATTTCGCAAATACTAAAAGAGTTACAGAATAATTACGCTACATGGGATAATTATAGTTTGGCATTAACATTTTTAGAAATAATAAATAGTTCTGGTATAGATAAACAAACTCCAAATGAAACATTACAAAAATATATTAAAACATTAATAGAAAATATCTACAGATTACCTGATAACAGAATGACAATTACGGAGATGACAGAAAAGATAAAGGCATTATAAGTCAATAAAACGCGGAGTGTGGCACTGGTGCCACACTCTGCGTTTTGAAGATTATTTTGTGGTTTCCTTATCATCGTCATCATCGTGGAAATCCGAATAAACCTTGCGTGTTCCATTAGTAGAAACACAGGGAACTTGCAAGGAAACTTTTTTAGTAATTCTTCTTTTTTTCCCTCCCCCAACACTGCCTTTCAAAATAGATTTTACGTCACCATCTTTTCCTAAAGAATATTCGCGATAAATAAAATAAAAACAATTAATATCGTGGAAAATAAAGACAGAAGGAGGGATAATAATATCATTTACAATAGGTACAACGTGAAAGAATCTGTCATCATCATTTTGTAAGGAAGAAATATTTTCAGGGTCAATATCCATATTAAATAACAGAATATCTGTCAAACGAAATCTAGAAGAAGGTGTAGATAATTTATGGGATTGAATCAAATACATTAATTGTTCCTTTTTAAAACCATTTCCATTATCAAAGACAGATAATTCTATTCTGTCAGAAGTGATTTTATCAATAGAATCATTTAAATTAATATAGATATAAAAGACGGAAATATCTGTCATCGGTTCTTTAATAATATTATCATGAATCATTAATCTTCTTTCTTTTTCCACCCAAGAATCATCGTCTTCATATTGGTGAAGATTAGACATGTAATAGTATAGAATGAAAATAGAAAAGCAAACAAGATAAAAAACGAAAGGATATAAGCAAACCCCTATTATAACTCCACTAAAATATAATAAATTTGATTTATTATATTTCACTCTATTCTATTGTAAACACAAAAAACCTATATGATGCATAAAGCAGTCAATATATTTAACAATCAACGACGTGGATGGCAAGAGGAGCCTGGGCAACTTTCTTGATGTTGTTAAGGGTGGCAGTGGTGACTTCAACGAAGTTGGTAGCGATAATAGTCTGGGTGGTGGTGAAGTTGGAGACAGGGGTGGATCCAGGAAGAGTAGAAGCGTTGTTAGGACCGATGTTGTTAAGAGGGTTGTAGACTTCAGAGTCGATGTTGAGGTTAAGGGTGATCTGGGTTCCGGATGGGCAGAAGATAACATCACCAGCCATGAAACCATCTTCAACACCGTAGTTAGCACGGTTGGAAGGGTCAATAGCAGTGGTTCCATTGGAAGGATCTCTGTTATTGAACACGTTGGCATCAACAGCATTGCGGAGGAGGAGGGTGATGTTGCTAACGGTGACGCTTCCCGAAAGGTCAGTCTTGTAAGAACCATTGGCATTAGAGTAAGCAGAATCGTGGATGAGGTGCCACAATTGGCTAACATCGAATACACCAGCATTGAGTTGTCCACTGATGTCATAGTCGGTTTCACCGGAGAAGAGAGAGGCAAATCCACCGGAGAATCCGAAATATTTGTCGACGTAGGTGATGAAATCAGAATATAAAGTGCTGTAAGCACCAACGCAAATAATATTGTCAGGGTCAGAAGTGGCAGTCATGAAATCACTGACAGCGATGGTAACGGTATCGAGTTCAGCACCACCGGCAACACCACCAGCAACGAAGCAGTCAGAAAGATCGTTGTAGTATGATGAAGTGATATTAAAATGTCCATTGGCATCTTTGGATTTAACAAGGCCGAGTTGAGCATTCAACACGGAAGCACAGAATTTAATGTGAACAGCGTTGGTGGTATCATAAGGCTGGAGCATTACCTCATAACGGAATTTAACATCTTCAAGACCTTCCTCCATGAAGAATCCACCTTCACCGAGGAAAGCATAAAGCATTCCCTGATAACATCCAGAAGCATCAGCAAAAGGAGAAGGATTCATTGCCATATCGGAAAGTGGTGCAGTGTTAAGAGCAGAAGGGAATTGGTAAGGACCAGTAGTAGTAACGACCATTTTATATACTATATAATTTTAAAAAAAAACTCAAAAAAAATAATTATACGATTGAAGAATAAAAACCGCTCTCCAGGGGTTTTTATTCTTGGAGGCAATTCATCAAAAATAAACGCCATTCGGTTCTTTTTTTTGAATGTTGAAAATCTTCGTTGGATTAAGAGAGATTAGTTAAACGAATCAATAATGGAACGCGAATAGTTCTAGTTATACTCGTTAATGTAGCGATAGTATTTTGTGAAAAATAACCATTCATAAAATTCGTTGTTTGATTCAATTGCGATACGTTCTTCACGCCAATATTATTAATCGGGTCAACAAATAATTCGGGGGATATTCCTAAATATAAAATAGTGGTGGTTCCATTGGGGACGAAAATCAAATCTCCATCTAAAAATCCATCATTGACACCATAGTTTGCACGATTACAAGAATCACTGGCGGTAGTTCCTACATGAACGTCGCGATTACCGAACGCATTTCTGTCTAAAATATTTCTTAATACTTCATTTACTTGATTAATTATAATCGAACCGGATAATTTTTGTCCACTTCCGCCCCTGCCACCATCGAGAGAAGGTGAAGTGACTCTACCAGAAATAATATTCATGAATGCTTGTGCATCGAATATTCCATTATTAATATTAAATTTATTTATATTTTTAAATAAAGTAGCGAATCCATTTCCCCAACTAAAATAAGTTTTTACATAATAAACGAAATCGCTATAGATAGAAGAATATGAACCGACCGAAATAATTTGCGATTCACTTAAGCCACCAACAAATTCATTGGCATCTAAAGAAATAGATTCCACATTAAACATGTTTTCGTCTTTATCATAAGAAGTGCTAGTGATATTAATATTACTAGCATCTTTAAATAGTCCTAATTTCGCATTAAATGTGCGAACATCAAATAAGACTTGAACACTATTTGTAACATTATATTGTTCAATATTCACTTGTGGTTCTAATGTAATATAAGGTAATGATTGAACCAGATTATAACCACCTACGGCCAAAACCGCATTTATATTCCCATAATAAGTAGAAAAAACTATTGGTTGTGTAGTAGGAGTGGCTCCACCATAAAAAGTGGCCAAATTATTATCAACAGAACCAGTATCAACAGAACCGGTATCAACAGAACCCCCATTAACAGAACCCCCATTAACAGAACCAGTATCAACAGAACCCCCATTAACAGAACCGGTATCAACAGAATTTGTATCAATACATGTATCCATTGAATTAAAATAATATATATCATTTTGATACATATTGTTTTACAATAAAAATAGAGGGAACCATTAGTTTCCCCCTCCTATTCGTAAATCATTTTAAATTTAAGACAAAAAGAGAAATTAGCACCATTCATATTTATTATTCTACCGCAATCATCATACAATCGAATTTGTAATTTTTGTATATCAACAGGTCCGAAATATTGTCTAGGTTCAATAGGTAAATTATTCTGAAAAATAATACTAAAATATGTGCTATTAATAGGAATACGACATATAATATTTTTATCAATTACAGAATCATAAAATGCAGCAATAAAGGAATCATTGCGATTATAATTAAAATCATTAATACTCAAATAAATATAACGAATAGTAGCGGGGTCAATTACGGATTCAGCAGTATAAGAATTGCTACCAGAATATATAGCACCAGTAAAACCGAATAACCAACCCATTTTTTTATTTTGTGGAATTGTATCAACAAAACCATTAATATCTAAAGTAAAATCCATTTCAATACTTTGAAAAAATTGTGTAAATAATGGATTAGGTCCTAATGTTACTAATGCAGTTCCCGAACCATTAGGAGTAATATCAATTGTGAATTGAAGAAGACTAAATATATCGTGGGGATATAATAAATTACCATTACTATCAGTAGGAGAAAATAATTCATTCATTTTATTAATTAAATCGATAGCATTATAATTAGAATTAGGCAAAATAAAAGTTTTGATAGAAGTATTAATGGGTAAATTAGGTATAAGATTACCGGAACTATCCAATGGATTTAAAGATAAATCATAATAATTAATTTGAATACGTAAAAAATTATTACCATAATAATCTGTAATATTATAAAAGGTAACCGGAATTTCAAAATCAGTAATTTGCATAGAAACGACACGTTTCATAGGTTCAGGTAAAGTAAGAATAAAATCGGAACTTTGGGTTTTAAGGAAATTATCACGAAAACGAGTATCAATTGTTAAACATTTTACGATTTCATTAACACGTATAGGATTTATAACACCTTGAACAAATTCGCGTTGAAATGAATTATTATAATCAACTTGATAATCGATATGAGGTTTATGTATAATTTCCAATTCACGTGTATTTTGAACATTAGAATCCATAGAAAAAGAAATATTCGATTTCAACAAATATTTTGCATTTGCAACAAAATATAATAGTTTATGTATGAATTCTTTATCATCGGAATATTTACTTTTAAGAATACGATTTTTTAATTGCATTTCCTTTTCTTCAATATCATTTATCGTGTATTTGTCATTTAATTTAAAAAAGATTTCTAATTCATAAATACTATATTCATTAATATTAAGATTAATATTTTTTAATGATGACATTATAGAATATACGTATCAAATAATAGATATTATATGTTATATATTAAATATAATCTTAAAAACGCGGACTATGGAAAGGGTGATTTGCTTTATATATTCCCTTGAAGATTTGGAATGAGACAAAGTCCCATTCCAAATTTCGAGAAATCTTCGTTGGTGTAAAATATGATTCCCTTGAAGATTACAAGAGATAGTAGGATATAGTTCCCTCCCTAAATTATACTCATGCATCATCACAAGTGTTATCGAGGTTAATATCAAATTTTTTTAGAATATTAGCAAGATAAGATATATCATTTTTAAAGGAATTCCATAAATTAATATTAGTTCCATCTCCTAAATTAGGAACACCGATATTTGTAATATAATAACTCAAAGTATTTTTTCCGTAAGTATCAATAATATTATGTAATGTGGTAAGAATATCCTGATTAAATCCTACACCAAAAGCGGGAACTCCAAAAAAAATGATATAAAACGAATAAAGTGGTGCTAATTTAATAGTTTTTTTAAATTCTATTGTTCCTTGAACATTACCGATAGCCTTAATTTTATTTACACCAGATAATATATCATCAATTTTTTTATTTAAAATAGAAATAGTGATATTTAATTCATTATTATTTTGAAAAAGTGTAGACATAGTAGAAGAACCAATCAATGCATCTTTTACAATTGAAAATAAAAGATGAAAACTATCACAGGGGTAATTAGTATAAGAATTTAGAGTATATAATAAATTCATATAAGTATCATAATCAGCAGGTATATTTTGATAATTATTAGAAGCAAGATTAGTGGAATATAAATTTTTAATATCATTAATAGCGGATTCAATATTTGTAGGAATAGAAGGACAACAATTACAATTACCGTTTATCATTCCCCCAGTATCATTTGACCAATCGCCACTTTGTGAATATACCATAGGAACCTTATTTATAGAAACTAATAAAGTTCTTTTAATGGATAACGTATTAGTAAATATAGATTTACTAATCATATATCAAAAATGTAATTATATTATAATAATATAATACATGAATATTATGAAACGAGATAACTC
>Ga0007804_1000692_pt1 | contig 12079 bp, 11 predicted proteins | sample CryBogCBE25Aug07_FD_60367 | JGI IMG/M metagenome (GOLD analysis project Ga0007804, IMG submission 60367) | Freshwater microbial communities from Crystal Bog, Wisconsin, USA - CBE25Aug07 | ecosystem: Environmental > Aquatic > Freshwater > Lake | place: Crystal Bog, Wisconsin, USA | collected... | reverse complement strand
TCCACTACTGCGGCCAGAGGACTCGTCGTTGATGCCGCAATCGCTGACGGTGCGGCGCCCGTCGGCAAGGCAATGGTCGAGAGGACCGCGAGAGTGGTGGCATCAATCACCTTCACGGAATTTGCCGTGGTGTTTGCCACCAGCACCTCGGGGTCACCACTGACGCCCGCCGGTGGCTTGTAGTACGCCAATGCAGAGGCACCAGTACCCACCGAAATAGGAGCCCCGATGGCCGACCCGGAGACCTGGTTGATTTCCTGCACGGTTTTCGTTGACGCCTCGAGAGCGAAGGCGACGGCGTTCGCCGAGGGTGCTGACGAGCTCGCCGCGGCACAGAACTTGGCAGAAGTCGTCGTCTTTTTGTGATGGCGTGCCGCAGTTGCTGATTTCGAGTGTTGCACCACGGTGGCGTGAGCAGCCACAGCCGGCGCAGCGACGCTTGTGAGCAGACACGCCAGGACGACGAAAACCGAGTGGTGCCGCCCTCGTAATTGACGGCAAGTGACGAATTCGCGACAGCCTCGGACTACTGTTCGCCAAGGATCGAGTAATTCCTCAATAGACCACGTGCCAACTCGCGCGAATGACCGCACAACATTATCGAACCTCATGCTGCCCTTTCGCTACGAATGACTGTCTAGTCGTATTCGTAGCGTTCGTCAAGTAACCCGGCGTAGTTATTTGAACATATGATGCAATGACATCGGCACTACATTTGAGTCATGAGTCCCGCCAATGTCGCGGCGCAGCGCGCGGCCACCACCACCGACCGTGAACGAATCATGAAGCTAACTCCAGCCGAACGATGCTGTGGTGTCGTGCTGGCACTCGTTGGTGGGCTGTTTACCCTGTACTGGACGTGGTGTTACGCAACTAAAGGGGTCGAAATCACCCGAGTGACTCGTCCTTTCTCACGCTACATCTGCTCCCCGCCCTTTCACATCAACGGCCACGAGTGCATGCGAATTATCCTCACGAGTGGCCAGACCTTGCGCCATGAAATTGTCGTCACGGGATTGTGGGCGGCGACGATGCTGATCTTGTCGTTATGGGGTAAACGGACATATGTCGTTGTCGGATGCATCGCTCCACTGACACTTTCGACCGCCACCACAGTGTCGATCCTTGGTGCGTCGTTGGGGTTGTTGCTCGTTTTAGCGCCCATTAAACGAATCTCGACGCAATGAGTCCTACAACCACACGGACTTATGTCGCGCGCCAACCTTCAGCGCCAAGCCACTAATTTAGAGAAACATTAACACCAGACATCTGCAACGAACGCAGTGGCATTCAATCCATTGATTGGCGCGCATAAACCGCGAATTCAAAAGGAACAGTGCCAACGTCAATGAGACGGTGGCCACCGTCGACACTCACGGTGGCGCCATTGACGTAGCCCGCGCCGTCAGACAGCAACCAGGTAATAACGCTCGAGACTTCATTCGCGAAGGCTGGACGACCCATGGGAACGAGGGCCGACACCGCTGCATACGCAGCCTCGACATCTTCGACCCCGAGTACCTCCATCGCCTCGGCCATCTCCGCGTCAGCCATGGCGGAACGTGTCCAGCCGGGATTTACGACGTTGCAACGAACGGGACGCACACCCCTCCCCTCTTCCACCGCGACGCATCGGGCCAGGGCAACGAGCGCAGCCTTCGACACGGCGTAGGCAGCGGCACCCCCAGGCGTGCGATCAGCGGCCACTGAACCAACCATCACCACCGAGCCACCCGCCGCCCGAAGGGCGGGTAGTAACTGACGGGTGACGTCGAAGGCGCCGGTGAGGTTCACCCCCAGAACCGTCGACCACGATGCCAGAGAGGTCTCCCCCACTGTCCCCGTCGCCATGATGCCGGCGGCGTGCACCAGTCCCTTGAGGGGCAGCGATGTTGCGTCGACCACCGCTCGCAGCCGCTCGACGTCCTCGGGTGCCGCGACGTCGCCCGCCACGAAGAGACAGCCGGTCTCCTGTGCGAGCGCCTCGAGTGGCGCCGAGCGACGGCTCATCGCGATCACCTGGTGACTGGCCGAACGGAAGTCGCGAACGGTGGCCTCACCGATACCGCTTCCGCCACCGGTGACTACGTAGAGATGCTGTTCCATCGTGAATGCTCCTTAGAAGGACAACGCCGCACCCGTGACGGGTGCGGCGTTGTCTCGCTCAACTGGGGATGAACGAATGCTCCCCATTACCTAAATCTTCTGGGGCCCCTGTTCGCTCTCGCGCAACGTGGAGAAGTCCGGCTGACCGGTCGGCGGCGCCTTCAAGATGAAGGAGGCAATGACGCCCAGTACCAGGATGACGATGGCCGACTCCGGTGCGTAGACCGTGGGCGCCGTGACCTTGTAGAGGCCACCGAAGATGGCGGCACCCGAGACAAGGCCACCGATGATGATGGCGGCCCAGAGCTTGCCCTGCGAGCCGTGGTCGCGCAGACCGCGAATCGCACCGACAGCCAGCATGAAGTAGATGACGGTCAGGGCAAAGCCACCGTAGGTGGACATCCAGCTAAAGACCGAGACGTACTCCGGCAGACCGGGGATAGCAAAGGCGGCCGTCTTGAGGGCCAAGTAGATCAAGACCACGTAGGAGAGCAACACAACGTTGCTGGCACCAGTGGGCGTACCGCGACGAGAAATCGAGGCCAAGGGACGAGGCAGACGCTCATCGCGAGCCAGAGAGAAGATGCCTCGCGACGCGGCCACGGCCGTACCGATGAGCACGGCGATCATGTCGAGGACAACGACGAGCTCGACGAGGCGGCGCATCGCCGTGCCCGCAAAACCGCCCATGCTCGACGGACCGGCCAGCACGAAGAGCGGACCGGCGGCGTTGGCCTTGCCCAGGTTGCCGAGGTTGAAGTGGAAACCGGCAATCTGCGCGAAGACACCAATGACGTAGAAGACGGTGACGGCGATAACCGAGAGCATGACGGCGCGGGGAATGTTGCGCTCGGGGTTCTCGGTCTCTTCACCCAGGTTCGCCGCGCTCTCAAAACCCGTGAAGAGCAGTACACCGTAGAGCATGCCGAAGAGAACACCGGTCCAGTGCTTGGGCGAGCCGTTCGGGCTAAAGCCGGAACCGATGTGGTGCAGGCCGCCGGACTTGATAATCACGTAGAGGGAGAAGATGAAGACCACCGTGATTGAGCACAGGGCCAAAATCAACTGCGTACGGGTCGAAATTGCCACACCGAGGTACATGACCACGGCCACGATGGCCAGCAGGATCAAGTCCCAGCCAAGATACGGGATGTGGGTCCAGTTGAACTCACCAGCCAGCGTGTCGTGAATGGTGCCACCAATCATCACCAGGATGCCGGCGGACAGCGCCATGATGCCGGTGTAGTAGAGCCACCCGGCGGCGGCGCCCAGACGCGGTCCGAGACCGTCGGTCACGTAGGCGTAGAGCGAACCAGCCGCCTGAATGCGACGGGAGTACTCGGCCACAATCCAGCCAATGCCGATAACGCCAATGGCCGCGAGCAGCACGGAGAGCGACGCCCCGGTGCCGGCACCGTTACCGGTGGCCGATGAAATACCGACAATGAGCGGTACTAGGAAGGCCACCGAAAAGACCGGCCCCATGAAGCCGACCGACTGGGCCACTGCGTCGAGCAGGCGCAACTTTTTGGCGCCGCCCAGCGTCGTAGGTTTCGTACTCATCTATTTACTTCCCCCCGGAATAAAACGTTGACTGACAACGTTGAATTAACCGTAAGGCTTCAAACGATTTTTGTCAAGCATCCTCGACAGCGCAGGAGATTACTGATCAGAAAGTTTGTTGAGGGCGTCAACGACGCGACGAGCGATGGTCGGTACCTCGGCGAGATCGTCGGTGTACATCGAGGGCTTGAAACAAAACGTGGTGTAGCCCGAGGCCACTTGTGCTTCAAGTGCATCGATGGCGTCATCGAGGCTGGCGACGCTATCGGGCGTTTCAAAGACACCACGCAGTCCCCCAACCATTTCAATCTCGTCGATCGAGCGACCGGCTTCGTTCAGCCCATTTCGTAGTTCATCAAGTTCTTCAGCCAACGGCTGTCCCAGTGGGTTGAAGCCCTGACCGTAGGCGACGAGTCGACGGATGACTGCCCCGTGCAACGAGGAGCCGCCGAACCACAGCACCGGACCACCGGGGCGATAGGGCCGCGGCGAGCACCAGACCTCATCAAAATCGAAGTACGTGCCGTGGTATCTCACGGGACCCTCCGACCAGGCCCGCTGCCAGATGGCCAACTGCTCGTCCATGATGGCCCCGCGCTTGGTGAAGGGAACGCCAACGGCGGCGAACTCCTCTTCGTGCCAACTCACCGTCGGCAAGACAACGAGGCGACCCTTCGAGAGTTGGTCGAGCGTGGCGAGGTCCTTGGCGCTGACCAAGGGATTGCGCAGTGGCGCAATGAGCGCCCCGACAACAAGTCGCAAGGTCGTCGTGCGACTGGCGATGCCCGCGAGCACCATGTAGGGGCTCGGCCACGGTGAATCGGGGTCTTGATTACCCGGGTAGGCATAGTCGCGCATATTGAAGGGCAACCCGTTTGCGCCTGACGATGGTCCGAGCACGACGTGGTCGCTCATCATGACCCCGTCCACGCCGACTGCTTCAGCGGCCGCCGCCAATTCAACGAGGTCGGCCACAGAAGGCTCGGGCTGGAGAGTCCAGTTTTCCGACAGCACCATCAGAGCGCGAAGCGGCTTGGCGAGAGGCATCCGAACTACTTCGAAACGTAGAGAAGGGCTGTTTTAACCAACCAGACGAACGAAGGATCTGGTGCACTCAATAGTTCGGGATGCCACTGGACAGCGAGCACTCGCCCATCCGACGTGGTGACTGCCTCAACGACGCCATCGCTCGCGACAGCACCCACGGTGAGGTCGTTTCCCAAACGGTCAACCACCTGGTGGTGGAGCGAGTTAACCGCCATGTCACCTTGTTCGCCGTACACCTCGGCGATAATCGTGTCGTTGATGCAGCGCACCGAATGGGTGGTCTGTCGGCCATCGACGTCCCATTGCGGGTGCCCCGCACCATCCTCGAGCGTCACGTCTTGCACGAGGGTGCCACCCTGGGCGACATTCACTAGCTGAAACCCTCGGCAGATGCCGAGAACCGGAATGCCTCGGCGACGGGCGGCGGCGTACAGCGCGAACTCCCACTCGTCTCGTTCCGGTTCAACTGTTCCGAGCTTCTCGTCTGGTTCGGCACCGTATCGTGAGGGTTCAATGTCTGCCCCACCGGCAATCACGAGGGCGTCCAGTCGAGAGACGATGTCCTCGACATCGGCGTCGCGCGTCAACTGCACCGGTAGTCCCCCTGCGGCCGCAATGGACTTGGTGTAGTCGCTCAAGTGGAGATCAAAGGTCAGATCGCGCATGGCGAGGGGCATGTGGTCACCCAGCGTGGTGACGGGCCAGCGACGGCCGGAAACGCCAATAAGTGGTCGGGTCATCTCCCAATAGTAGGCACGGTGTCGGATAACGTGCTAGTAATCGTTTGGGAACAAACAGTTTGAATACCGGGGGAAATAATGAGCTCGTTCGCCGACATCATCACGTCACACGACACCTACGTCCAGGGCGTTCCACACGACGTCTTTACCGAACTTCGGGCATCCAACCCCGTGGCGTGGACCGAAGAAGCTGATGGTCGAGGCTTTTGGAGCATCACCAAGTACGACGACATCCTCTACACCTCGCGACACAGTGAGATCTTCTCGTCCCGCATGGGCATCCGCATGGAGGACATGGACGAGGAGGAGACCGAAGCCCGTCGCACGATGATGGAGATGGACTCGCCCGAACACACCAAGCTTCGTCGCATTGTCGCCCGCCCCTTCACCCCTCGGGCCGTTGCCAGCTACGAAGACGCCGTCCGTGAACTCGCTCGCGACGTACTCGTGCAGCTAGACGGCGCCCGCGAGTTCGACTTCGTCAAATTGGTGGCCCGCGAGTTGCCCATGCGCATGCTCGGACGCCTGCTCGGACTACCCGACGAGGACCTCGACTGGCTGGTGCAGCGCGGCGACGCCTTGATCGGCAACTCCGACCCTGACTTCACGGACTACGTCGTCGACCAGACCGACACCAGTGAGTACCGTCTACTCCCCTTCCGGAGCCCCGTATCGCTCGAGCTCTTCGAATACGCCCAGGCTGCCCTCAGCGAACGTCGCATCACGCCGACCCACGACGTCCTGTCCGCACTCCTCGAGCCCAACGCCGAGGGCGAGACCCTCGACGACATCACCTTGAAGAACTTCTTCGCCTTGATGGTCGCCGCTGGCAATGACACCACTCGCTACACCATGGCCGCTGGCGCCAAGGTGTTCGCCGATAACCCCGCGCTGTTCGCCACGCTCCCCTCGCTCGATGTCCCGGCGATGAAGTCGCTCGTGGACGAGGTGCTGCGTTGGTCCTCAACCACGATGCACTTCCGCCGCACTGCAACGGAGGACACCGAGCTGCGGGGGCAGAAGATCGCCAAGGGCGACAAGGTCGTCCTTTGGTACATCTCGGGCAACTTCGACGAAGACCACTTCGCAAATCCCTACACCTTCGATGCCGCTCGCACCCCCAATGACCACTTGGCCTTTGGCCTGCACTCACCCCACCTTTGCCTCGGTGCCCACCTTGCCCGACTCGAGCTCCGCGTGATGTTCGAGGAGATAGCCAAGATGATGACGAGCATTGAACTCAATGGCACGCCCGAGCGCTTCCGGTCGAACTTCATCAGTGGAATGAAGACGCTGCCCGTAAGTGTCACCTGGCGTTAATCGTCCAATCGTCGATCGGTTAGCAGTGGAGTTTTAGGCAGAAGGCTGAACGCCGCCCAGAAGAGGACCACCGCAAACGGAACCTCGAACGCCGCAGCGATAGCGCTCGGCCACGCCCCCCCTCGATGAGCCGTCGTCACGTCAAACCACGCATCGACCATCATCAAGACCCCCGAAGACATAGAAAACAACACGACCGAGGGGCGGTTTCTGAGCCCTGAAACTACGACGCCACCCAGCGCTACCAACTGAGCAACATCTAACCCAACCCAGGCCAAATCCCAGTGGGCCGCGTCATAACTAGGTGGCAGGTGAATTGCGAGGAAGGTCACCCAGAGTGCCTCTAGGACAATCCAGATTTCGAGTGCGCGATAGAGCCATCGGGGCACCACCGTCGACGTGGCGAAATACGGAATGAACCGGCGCATGTACCTAGCCTAGAAGTCGCCAAACGGCGAGCTCGGCCACTACAGGAAGTCGAAGTACTCGCGCATCTCCCAGTCAGTCGTCACACCGATGTAGCGCTCCCACTCACTTCGCTTAATCGTGACGTGTTGGGCCACTAGCTGCGAGCCGATCGCCTCCACCAGTGCGGTGTCGGCTTCGAGATTGTTAAGGGCTTCGTTCAGGTTGGCCCCAACGCCGACGGTGGCGTCGATGGTGTCCATGCCGTTACCGGATTCGGCCGGGCCAAGCTCGAGTCCGTCAACGACGCCGAGGCGAGCGGCCTGCAATACGGCCGCCATGGCCGAGTGGATGACTGCAGCACCGTCGCTGAGACGGTGTTCGAGACGGGCGCCGGCACCACGCTCTGGCGGAATGCGAACGGTGGCACCGCGGTGGTCGTACCCCCAGTTGCACCAGTAGCCAGAAAGAGACGCCGGACGAAGGCGCTTGTACGCGTTCACCGTAGGGGCGCAGATGCCCGCCAAGCCCTGGTGGTGGGCCAGCATGCCGGCAACCATCTGCTTGGCCAGAACGCTGACGCCATCGCTCAGGCTCGGGTCGTTAATCGCGTTCTCCCCGTTGGCGTTACGCAGCGACACATTCAGGTGCAGACCCGAACCACCGCGATCACTCAGGGGCTTGCCCATAAAGGTCATGCGCAGACCGAGACGGTGGGCCACTTCACGGGCCAAGACCTTGAAGAGGAAGCCTTCGTCGGCCGCGCGCAGGGCGTCGGCGTAGCGGAGGGTGAACTCGAACTGGGGCGTGTCGTACTCGGAGTTAACCGACTCGAGGGGAATGTTGGCCTGGTCGCAGGCTTCCCAGATCGCGTCAATGAGACCGTGGGGGTCAACTGCCGGGCCGGTGCCGTAGACGTAGGCGCCGGGCGTGTCCATTGGCTTCCAGCCACCGTTGCCGTCCGGTTCGAAGATGAAGGCTTCGAACTCAATGCCCACGTAGGGCTGGTAGCCCAGGGCGGCCCAGTCGGCGATTGCCTTGCGCAGTGCGCCGCGGGGCGAAATGCCGAGGGCGCCTTCTTCGTCCGTCAAGTCGGCGACGACCACCTTGGTGCCTGGTTCCCAACCGGGACGAACATCGTCCATTGAGTACGTCGCGTCAAAGTCGGGCAGACCGTCATTCCAGCGTGAACCAGGGGTCTCGGGGGTCATGGTGCGGTCGTAGGCGAGGGCCCACAGGCCCGTGCAGTGGCGGATGCCGTTGGCGGCGAGCGCGGCCGGCACGTACTTGCCGCGGGCCAGGCCCAAGTGGTCGGGCCAGAGTACCCGCAGTCGCTTAAATTCCTCAGTCATTCCATCCCCCCTACTACTGACTTTGTATCGAGGCCAACGTAACAGACGACGTTGGCTGCGCTGATGTGACATTATCATTTAGGTACAAACGATTTGGGGGTCTCGTGGAGTTTCGACGAATTTTGCTGGAGGGGTATCCGACCGACGTGGTCGTCGACGGTGACACCTTGATTGCCCGAGATGGCCGACGGGTTGAGGCCGCGACTGCGACGCATTTGCCGCCGGTCTCGCCGACCAAAATCATCTGCTGTCACCTGAACCACATCTCGCGCGTTCGTGAATTCGGCACCCAGCTCCCGCCGGCGCCGACCTACTTCCAAAAGCCCGTCTCGACCCTCAATGCCCACGGCGCAGCAGTCGTCCGCCCCTCCAACTGCAACTGGCTGAACTACGAGGGCGAAGTAGCCATCGTGATCGGCCGCACCACCCGAAACATCCGCCACGAGGACGCCGGCCACTACATCGCCGGCTACACCGTCGCCAATGACTACGGCCTCCACGACTTCCGTGACACCGACGCCGGCTCGATGCTCCGCGTCAAGGGCGCCGACACACTCTGCCCCATCGGCCCAGGACTGGTCACCGACTGGGACTTCCAGAACAAGGGCATGCGCACCCTCGTCAACGGACAGGTCAAGCAGGACGGCTCCACCGACGAGATGGCCTGGGACATGCACTACCTCGTCGCCGACATCGCCCGGCTCATCACCCTCGTACCCGGTGACATCATCCTCTCGGGCACACCGGCCGTGTCCCGTCCGGTGGTACCCGGTGACATCGTGACCGTTGAAGTTGAGGGCCTCGGCGCTTTGACCAACCACATTGTCGAAGGCCCCGAACCGGTGTCGACGCAGGTTGGTGCCCAGCCCACCGAGACCGAAGAGGTGCTCTCGACCGCCCTTGGCGCCGAGTGGGAGTTCCGCGGTCAGCGTCGCCCCTTCGACACGCCCCGCGACATTCTCCCCTTCCCCGAGGTACACCCGAGGTTCCGCTCATGAGTCGCATTGACATTGATGGCGTTGCCGTCTCGACCGATCACTACATCGGTGGTGAGCGCATCTCCTCCGCCTCTACCTTCGAAGACCGTTCCCCGCTCGATTGGAACTGGAAGCTGGCCGACATCGCTCGCGGTGGCGCCAAGGAGGCTGACCTTGCCGTGACCGCAGCCGTGGCCGCCTTTCCGGGCTGGGCCGCCCTCGGAGTTGACGGCCGAGGTGACTACCTCGACCGCTTGGCCGACCTCATTGACGCCAACATCGAGCGCATCGCCCACGTGGAATGCCTCGACATGGCCATGCTCGAAGAGAGTCTGCGACTTCGGGTGATTAGCCGCGGTGCCCGCAACTTCCGCGCCTACGCCCAGCTGGCCCGCGACTACGAAACCCGTCAGTGGTCCTCGAACGGCACCGCGAACGCCGTGCACCGTCTGCCAGCCGGACCCACCGTCGTCATTACCCCGTGGAACGCACCCTTCATGCTCTCGACCTGGAAGTGCGCACCAGCGTTCGCGGCCGGTAATACCGTCATCTTGAAGCCGGCCGAGTGGTCGCCGCTCAGCTGCTCGCTGTTGATGGACCTCGTTGATGAAGCCGGCTTCCCACCGGGTGTCTTCAATGTCGTGCAGGGCCTGGGCGAAGAAGTTGGCGCTGCGCTGGTGAGCGATCCCCGCGTTCGTCGCATCTCCTTCACCGGATCGCCCGAGACTGGTCGCATTATTGGCCAAGAAGCGGCCAAGAACCTCGTGCCCTTCACCGCCGAACTCGGCGGCAAGGGTCCCTTCATTGTCCTGAACGACGCCGACCTCGACGCCGCGGCCCAGAAGGCCGCCGTCATGTTCGATGACGGCGGCCAGGTCTGCCTCGCCGGCACCCGGCTCCTGGTGCAGAACGACGTCTACGACACGTTCGTGGAGCTTCTCGGCCACTACGCCCGACGTCACGTCATGGGCGACTCCCGCGACGCGGCCACGACGCTGTCGCCGCTCATTCACCCCGAGCACCTCGCCCGCGTCGACGGCTTTGTCCAACGTGCTCGCGAGAATGGTGACGAGATCCTCTTCGGCGGTCGCCCGACGCCCGAGGGCCTTTGGTACGAACCGACCGTGATTGTGCCGGTGTCGAACGAGAGTGAAGTCGTCCAGCACGAAATCTTCGGTCCCGTCTTGACTCTGCAGCGCTTCGCTACCGACGACGAGGCCGTGGCTCTCGCCAACTCGACGGCCTACGGACTCTCGGCCATCATGTACACCAGCGACGAGGCTCGCGCCCAGCGCATCGGCCAGGCCGTTCGGGCCGGCACCGTGTGGGTGAACTGCTTCCTCGTTCGAGACCTCACGGCGCCCTTCGGCGGCATTGGCATCAGTGGCGTGGGCCGCGAAGGTGGCGACTATGCCCTCGACTTCTACTCCGACTTACAGATGCTGCAAATAAAGGAAGGAACTACCCATGGGTGAAATTGTTGGTGCGGGTCTCCTCGCACACGTTCCCACCATTGTTCTGCCCGACGACATTCGCCGCGGCCTCAACAACGGCAATGAATCGACCCTCTTCATCGGACTCCACGATCTGCGTCGCGAGGTCTTTGACGTCCTGCAGCCCGACCTCGTCCTCGTCTTTGACAGCCACTGGTTCACCACGGTCGAGTTCGTCATCACGGCCCACCAGGAGCGCACCGGCTTCTTCACCAGTGACGAACTGCCCCGCGGTATGTCCTCGGTGCCGTACTCGATGCCTGGCAATCCCGACTTTGCGAAACTCGTCGGCAAGTTGTCTGACGAGACACCGGAGTGCTGGATCACCCCAATCGACAACCCCCACCTCTCCCCCACCTACGCGACCCTGAACTTCCTGCCCTTCCTGCAGCGGGGACCCGAGGCCTGGGTCTCGGTGAGTACGTGCCAGACGGCCGAGAACATCGATTTCGCCACGGTGGGTCGCGTAATCGGTGAGGCCATCGCCGCCAGTGACCTACGCGTCGTCCTAATCGCCTCCGGCGCCGTGAGCCACACCTTCTCGACGCTGCGCACCTTGCGCGAGCACGAGGCGGCCGACGAGTCCAACATCTTCTCCGACGAGGCCCGCTACTGGGACCACCGCGTCATCGACGCCTTGGTCGACGGCAACCACCGTCAGGTCGTCGAGGAGATGGACCAGTTCATGAGAGTTCGACCCGAGGGACACTTCGGTCACTACCAGATGATGGTCGCCGCCCTCGGGGGCGCCGACTGCACCGCCAAGGGTCGGATGTACTCGGCCTACGAAAACTCCATCGGCACCGGCCAGGTGCACGTATGGTTCGATCAGCCGGCCACCGGTTGGACAGGAGCACAATGACCTACGAAACCGGACTGCCGTTCCCCCGCACCATGTCGGGCCAGGCCTCACTGCTCCCGGCCCTGCCGTGGCACTACAGCGGTGACCTGCTCACTGTTGAATACCGCACCAATCCCGACAACGTACGCGCAGTCTTGCCGCCGGACGTGGACCTCGCCAACGACGACGAGGACCCCGGTGCCGTCGCCTTCATCTGGGCCGACTGGCAGAGCTG
>Ga0007804_1000686_pt1 | contig 12125 bp, 12 predicted proteins | sample CryBogCBE25Aug07_FD_60367 | JGI IMG/M metagenome (GOLD analysis project Ga0007804, IMG submission 60367) | Freshwater microbial communities from Crystal Bog, Wisconsin, USA - CBE25Aug07 | ecosystem: Environmental > Aquatic > Freshwater > Lake | place: Crystal Bog, Wisconsin, USA | collected... | reverse complement strand
GTGTGTTCATCCCGCGCACCTTGAACGAAAAAAAGACCCCTGGTGCTCCCGATCGGGAGCAACTTTTCAGGGGGTATTTACATCACTAAAAAGAAGGGCGCTCTTAGGTCATGAGGCGCCAGCCAAGAGCGGATCGGGAAGGAACGTACTGCACCCCGCGTTTTCAGGTAACAAAAGGTAACAAATTTCTGGCCTCAGAGGCGCTACCTGGCGCTTTTGCTTTCGAGAGGGGTGTCGCCTTTAGAGCCTTTATTTATGGGCTTTCAGAGGCGACTTGGCCACTTTTTGAAGTGGCGACCCTAACGGGATTCGAAAAAGTTGCTCCCAATCGGGAGCACCAACAGAGAAAAAATCGTGTAAGTTCCTCCGGGGGGATTCTGACTTTGGTGATTTTCGGAAAAAAGAGGCCTTCATCGAAGAATTTCAGCGATGGATGCCCTGCGATTTGCGCCAACTGCAACCAATAGCTCTTTGCGGCGGAAAAGGCGGTGCTTGCCTAGTTTGTAGCTAGGAAGGATTCCTGTCTGAACATATTGCTGCAGCGACCTTACGGGGATCCCGAGCCATTTTGCTGCCATCTTGGAGTTGATGAACTCCGAGTCATCGTTTGCTTTCAGTGGATCTTTTTTAGGCAAGCAAACCGTGATGAGACGGCAGATCGCTTCTGCTAGTTCTTGGGAGCACTCAAGTAATTCGGCATTTGTGGGAGGTGGGTTTATCGACATGCCCTATCCTTACCCCCCCAAGGAAACCCGCACGTCATTTTAGAATCCCCAGGATTTATCGATCACGCGCCATAAAAAGCGGGCGGGCATCACCTTTTCAAGGGTACACGCCTTATCCGTCCAGTCGTTTCATCAACTCTTGGGATTGGAGTAGGAATTTTTCAGGATTGATCCTTTTCAACTTGGCGAGATTTTCCACTTTCCAGCGAATTGCTGGCATCTCCCGAAGGTGAGGACAGCTCATGAGGGACCAGTCTGGTTTTCCGGCAGCGAGGCTGAGGAGAAAGTGCTTATGGGAATCGGTGAGAGAGGAAGGGAGTTCGGTGCGCAGCCGTGCTCGGGCAGCGATAAGGTCACTGAGCGCTACCTCCTCCTTGGTCATCCCTAGGAATTCATTGTCATAGGAAATCGCTAGATCGATATCCCGAGAAAAAAGAACTTCGTGTATCGGCCGGTTATGTCCTGCCAGATAGCAGACGAAGCATTCCACGATCATCGGGGTCAACCCTTCATGCTGGAAGAGCCCTAGGACGTCGAAAAAATCGCGTGGATGCTGCCGATCAAGAGCAGCCACAAGCTTGCTGCCGTAGAGTTCTGCTTCGTCCAGTGCCGGCAAGACAAGATCTGTGGTGAAGACCTCACGGGCCAGGTTGGAAAGGCGACGTGTTGCCGCAGGAAGCACCGTTCCCCTGAACACGAAATTTACTTCAATCTTAACCAGATTATTTGCTCGCTGCGCCAAGATCTTGACCTCGTCACCGGACCTCGTGCGTATCGGCTCTGCTTTGATACCGACTGATTGTAGCTGCTCAACACAATCTTGGAGCTTGCGGGAAATCTCGCTGAGCGCTTCTTCTCTTCCCAAGGATCGGTTGGTAAAGACCACGTCAAGGTCAACAGAGAGACGGGGCATATCTCTCACAAACAGATTGATGGCTGTGCCGCCCTTGAGTGCAAAATCACTGGATTGGAAAATAACCGGTGCCGTTTCCAGCAATAGTCGGACTGTGTCCACATACTGCTTGTCCATCATGGCTTGAGGGTCAGGGTTGTGCCGTCCTTGAGGCGGGTGCACCAGTAACTCTTCCCAAGTGTCACTGCTGCTCGGGCCACCGGGCTCCAATCTAGGTTCAATTCCTGAGCCCATTGGACACACAGCCGTTGTACTTTAATCCGGAGACAGTTCTTTAAGAGTTTTTCCAATACTTCAGGACGCAATGAGTGAACTGATTCCATGATCAATCTTGCTTCCTCGATGCCTTGCTGCAATCCGACCTCAGAAAGCATTTCCAGTAACGCGCGTTCAGGGGTTGATACCATTGGCCCATCAGGTGATTCCGGTAGAGGTTGACACGCGTAACCGGAAGGAAGCTCTTTGGAGAAGAGTCGCTTAGCGACATAGCGAGAGGGAAATCGGGAAGTGAACCACTCGGGTAGCTTCCCGTACTCCTCTCCCCAAAGTATCAGGTGTTCCCGCGGAGCTAGATAGTGGCGGATACCCCTCCATGCCAAGGCTGTTTTCCCACCTACATGGAATCCAGGCAACCGCTTTGCAAGGAACTTAAGGGAGGGGTCACGCTGTAGGTTGTCATTGGGAAACATAAAGACCCCACGCTCCAAACGATGCAGCCATCCGCTGTGGACATATTGCCAGGCCAATGCAGAAGAAACCCCCTTGGATCGGGCGGTATAGATATCGAAAGGGGCGCCTCGAGGTATCCCTGTCTGGAGCTCTTTTATTGGATTATCTACTTTTGTTAAAGCCACGCTTTAACTATCAAGAAAATACCAATACTAAGGCAAGGATATATTGGATATGGCGATTTTGTTAAAGCTACGCTTTAACAAAATGAAACATTTCAATAGACGGCTAGATGTGAAGATTTTGCTGTTCTGGAGGTGGGGATTCCCGAACGCAGTCTACCGGCGTGCCGGTCCACGCCTCACCGTGGTCACTGAGCATTCGTTGTCGGGTGTTTTCGGCGTGCTCATCCAGCGCACTTTGAACGGAAAAAAGACCCCTGATGATTCCGATTGGGAGCAACTTTTCGGTGGGGGATTTACATCACTAAAAAGAGGGGCGCATTTAGGTCCTGAAGCGCCGGCGAAGAGGGGATCGGGAAGGAATGCTCCGCGCCCTGCGTTTCCAGGTAACAAAAGGTAACAAAAATCCATTTTGGGAGCATTCCTCGCAGTGGGGTTTGTGCCCCTCGTTCTACCGATGGACCTGCTCATAGCCAGTAGCTCCCTTCGCTGTTAATCAGAGGTATTTCAAAGCCGAGGCCAGTCTGCAGGACAAACAGGACAAATTAACCGCAAGAACTGCAAAGAGCCGCAAAAACGAATTGAGGGGCCTGATCGGCTGCAGAGCCTCTATTTATCTGCTTTTAGAGGCGAATGGGCCACTTTTTAAAGTGGCGACCCTAACGGGATTCGAAGAGGGCAACTGCAATCAACTGCATAGAACTGCAATCAACCGCATATGAAAAAGACCAATCCATACTAGCACGGAAGGATTTTCCCATTAGTCGTGATGGGAGGTTTTATTTTAAATCCTGAACAAGAAAGTGGATCTTTTAGTAAGAGGTGAAGATCACCCCTTAATCTGATTCCTGACCATACTGCAAAACTGCATGACCATTGCATCCTTCATGGAGTAGTAGACACATTGGCCCTCTTTCTTTCTGGAGAGAATGCCCCCTGCTGCCAACAGGGTCAGGTGCTTGGAAACATTGGCCTGAGTGGAGCCCGTAATCTCCACGATCTCATTGACCGTCCTCGAGTCATGGCAGACAGCCTGAAGAATGCGTAACCGCATTGGTTCACCCAGAAGCTTGAAGCGGGTAGCAAGGTGATCCAGTTCGATCTCAGTTAGAGGCTTCTGTATTTTGCTCTTTGACATATCGCCGTATGGTTATATATCTATATCAGAACTTACTGAAATGCAAAGCCAATCCACCATCACCCCACACAATCTGCAAGCTCTCCTGTCGAGCGGTAAGCCAGCTCATCTGCTGGATGTTCGATCACCCGCCGAACATTCAGGCGTCCATATTCCGGGGACGCAACTCATGCCATTGGATGAGCTGGATCCTGTATCTTTCTGCAAACAACGAGGGGCTGATTGCTCTCCGGTCTATGTCATCTGTCAGTCCGGGGGGCGGGCCGCCCGAGCTATCCAGAAGCTAGAAGCGGCAGGTGTGAAAGAGTGTGTCCTTTTGGATGGTGGCACACAGGCATGGGTGGACGCAGGCTTTCCCGTCAATAGAGGCCAGAGCCGAGTCCTGCCTCTTATGAGACAGGTTCAAATCACGATTGGGGCTATTGCGGCAACAGGATCATTGCTGGCACTGCTGGTTGATCCGAAGTTTGCCGTGATCCCCCTTTTTATGGGTTGTGGTCTTCTGATGGCAGGAATCACCGGTTTTTGTGGTCTTGCTCTCCTCATCGCAAAGATGCCGTGGAACAAGACCACATCACCCCAAGCCTCTTCCTGCTGCACCGTAAAGACCCAAGGATCCCAATATGAAATCTAAGCGCATCATTATCGTCGGAGGCGTGGCAGGAGGAGCATCCGCTGCGGCCAAAGCTCGCCGCACTGATGAACAGGCTGAAATCCATGTTTTCGAGCGTGGTCCCTACATTTCATTCGCCAACTGCGGACTGCCCTACTTCATAGCAGGGGAAATCACTGACCGAGCGAAGCTGGTGGTCATGACCCCTGAACGCTTCTGGACAACTCTGCGGGTGAAGGCTCATGTGAATCATGAAGTTCTGTCCATTGACCGAGCATCCAAAACGATCTCTGTAAAAGGACCTGATGGTGCGATTCAGGATGTCCCCTACGACAAATTAATCCTCAGTCAGGGAGCCAAGCCGATTGTTCCACCAATTCCAGGAGTAGAGCTCCCCCATGTCTTTTCCCTCCGTGACATCCCGGACATGGATCGAATCGTCCGCTATCTGGATGAGAAAAAACCGAAACATGCGGTTGTCATTGGAGGGGGCTTTATCGGTGTAGAAATGGCGGAGGCGTTTCATCACCGAGGGATGCATGTGACGATTGTGGAGCGCAATCCACACATCATTCCACTTTTGGACAGCGATATGGCTACCTATCTGCAGGATCATATCCGACGGCCGGACTTTGACTTCAAGGCGGATGCCAACGCCAAGCAGTTCACGGAGGATGGGGTGGACTTCGAGGATGGTACTCACCTGAAAGCAGACCTCATCCTCGTGAGCGTGGGTGTGAAGGCAGAGGTCGAGCTTGCCCGTGATGCAGGATTGGAAATCGGTGTAACCGGAGGGGTCAAAACCAATGGGCGCATGGAGTCTTCCGATCACGATATTTATGCAGTCGGAGATGCGGCGGAGAGCATCAATGCCCTGACAGGTGCACGCTCCCGCATTGCTCTGGCCGGACCGGCCAACCGGCAGGGTCGTATTGCTGGGGCCAATGCAGCTGGTGCCAAACTTACCTACTCAGGAGCCTTGGGAACATCCATTGTCCGAGCTTTGAACATGACCGTGGGTTTTACCGGGATGAACAGCAAGCAGGCTACGAAAGCTGGATTCAGCTTCTTCACCAGTCTCACCCGTGACAACAGCCACGCTCACTACTATCCGGGTGCAAGCCCCCTGATGTCCCAATTGATTGTAGAAGAGGGGACGGGTAGGCTGCTCGGAGCTCAAGTGATCGGTGAATCCGGAGTGGATAAACGCGTCGATGTCTTTGCTACAGCCATTGCTGGGAAGATGACGGTTGACGATCTGGAGGGACTCGATTTGGCGTACTCACCTCCTTTCGGTTCTGCGAATGACCCTGTGAATGTCGCCGGATTCGTCGCTGGCCATATCGCACGGGGTGACATTGTCACTGTCGCTCCCGAGACATGGAAGTCCGATGGGGAATTCCTTCTCGATGTTCGAGATCGTGATGAGGTGGAGGAACTTGGGGGACTTGATGGGGCCGTTAATATTCCTCTAGGAGAGCTTCGTGATCGACTGGCAGAAATCCCGAAAGATCGGAAGGTTGTGGCCTATTGCCAGCGTGGTCAGCGCGGTTATCTCGCGACATGCCTACTGAAAGGGAGCGGTTTTGAAAAGGTTGCCAATCTGCGGGGTGGATTCATTCAAGCAAGGTTGAATCGTTTCCCGATAATTAAAAACTAGTCATTCAGTCTCTAGAAAATAAGGGGGATAGCATATAATCATCCATTTTCCAGCTACATCGGATGGTGCTTTAGATAAATCAACTCAATATTGGAAGATTCCCCTATCCAAAGTACTGCTCCTTGATAGCAATGCAGAAGTAGTAGAAACCACACAACATGATGATAATTGATCCAAATCGGATCAGTCTTATCTGATTGGTTGCAGAACAATGCCTGTGGACAAGTGTTACCACGCCATAAAGAGGAAGAGCCACAAGTTGATTGCCTATTTCTACGCCGAGACTGAACCCTATCAGGGCTAGCCAGATCCCGATGTTTGGTAATCCCTTCATGGCATCTAGCAATCCTCCCGCAAATCCCAATCCGTGAATTAGTCCAAAGCCAAAGGCGACTCCTAATCGAACCCATGAGTGGGTCCGCTGCGGCCAAATGGCATTTTCAAACGCTACAAAGATGATGCTTAGTGAAATAATCGGTTCTACAATCCACGGAGGTAGCCGGAAGATCCCAAAGACACACAGAGTCAGTGTGAGGGTGTGAGCAATGGTGAAGGCGATAATCACTTCGACCATCTCCAAAAAACTGGCAGTTGCGATTACGAGAGCCGAGAGAAAGAGGAGATGGTCGTATCCTGTCAGGATGTGCATCACCCCATGATGCAGGTAATCGCAGATTGTTCTCCATGCAGGGACTATCTGGTTTTGATCATTCGCCAATTCTGCTGGAGCCAAGCGGGAAGTCTCGATGTTCAGGGGCTTTTGAAAAGGTAGAAGCCAGCTTGAGAAGCCAGCGGATCTGGAGTCCTTTGTCCGCATGACATAGCTGACATTCCATGACTGACCTGGAGAGTAAGGCCACTCCTGGAGCATAAGATTTAAGAAGGTGACTGCCTTTGGAATCCCTTCTTGTGTTGGATAGTAGATTTCATATTGGAAAAATGTGCTCTCTGGATCAGCAAGGGAGGCAGGGGGGGTGATGGATTTAATTGCTCCAGCAAGGGGTTTTCCATCAACGAAGAGCAGAAGGTGGGAGAGTACGTAGTCCCCTTGCTTTTCAATAACGGATCCGCGATCAAGTGTGTTAGCAGTAACTGAACTGCTCTGCTGGGCGACAAGGATTTCCCGTTCGGAGACATTGACCGCCATATGGATGGCATTGGGCTCAAACTGAATCCAAAGCGTATCCTGAAGATTTGGATGTGCAAAAGCTGATCCCCCAGCAACAAGTATGATTAGAATCAAACCCGCCAGAAACCGCAGATACCAACTTGGCCATGATGATCTTTTAGCCATCATCATGGGATTTAAAACTCTAAGAGGAAGGAATAAGATCCTTAATCCAGTCATCAGGCCTTTTTGAATCGCTGGATGCGTGATCTCCATCAGCGGGGGGAGCTGGCACAGTTTTCTGATTCAGTGAGGGTACTCCCGAACGAGAATAGACGACCTTGATCTCGGAACTGCCAATCACCAGTCCCTTCATAGTTTCAAGGAGAGTGTCGCGGTTGACCTGTTCTGCGGGAATATTGATTTCCAAGGGTTTGGAGAGGGCATAAAGGGTGATCACATAGGTCTTTGGACCGGGGCCTTTTGAATGAGGGGGGGCATACCCAATCTGTCGATTGACGCTATTGCTCCCGAAGATACCAACACCCTTCACGTTTTTTGGGAGTGAGGCGGTTGTGTGGGGGATATTGTAAAGTGTCCAATACCACTTTATTTTCCCCTCTGGATCGATGTGGTGCATGATGATCGCATAGGCCTTTGTTCCTTGGGGCGCTCCCGTCCAAGAGAGTGGAGGGGAGATTCCAGCTCCGTCGCCCGTGAATTCGACTGGCAGCATGCCGTCGCTACCAACGACGGGACATTCCAACTTCAGGTTACCTGTATCAACGCCCTTGGATGCAGCTGTAGAGGGAGTGGGTAGTGGGGAAATCGGGTGATTTTGGGGCGGCGGCATACCACCACCTCCGTCCCTGGTGGAGTAGGTTTCGGAATTTGTTCCTGCAGAACCGTTCCTATATTCGACCTTCAGTTTGGAGTTGGTTTCCAAGGAGTAGAGGATCTCGTGTTTTTGGCCATAGAGGTCATAGATCAGCTTGTATGAATTCGATCCGGTTTGCTCAAACCCAGTGATTTTTGCTCCAGGCAGAGGCGCGCCTGCTGGTCTGAATATTCGGGCTCTTGGCTGTGGATCTACTTGTCCCTCCGCTTCTGTCACTTCTCCATGAAAACCACCGTTCACATACGGGTAGTTGGTTGAAGCGTGGTAATGATAACCAAGATCCTTTGTCCAGTGACCATTAAATGAATCAAGTCCCAGGGGAGTGCTGCCGTCAGGTTCAGTGATTCCATAGATCGGATAGCCATCCATAGCCACGGCAATGGGCTTTCCTTTGCCGACCTTGTCCTGAAGATGAATCGGGGCGGCATGGTAGTGGTAATCGTCACCCCGACCGCAATGCCCTCCCCATTGATCAAGTTCGCCTATCTGGGCTGAAATTTCTCCCCGGTTGTTCTGAGGGTTGAAAATGGGGATTCCGTTGGCTGCAATCGCTATAGCCCCTCTGAGAAAACGCCCCTTGATGGAAACCGGAGATTGGGAGGGAATTGGGTTCAAAGGTAGTCGCCAAGAATTCGCTCCAAAGTAATCCTGGGGCACGGGGATCTGCTGTTGCCAGTTTGTGATCCCTACCATCATGCCATGCTGAGGCATCCCCCTGCTTTGGATATACAGGTAGTGATCATCCCAGCATGTCGCGACCCATGGAGAAAAGGATGAGAAGATGGAGGCAAGTGCTGGGGGTGGGTTTCCCGTTGTTTGATTGGTTGAATTGGTAGTGATGGCTGGTGTGTTTGTTTTGCCGTCGAACCACATCGGAATGAGCGTTTCAGGAGGTCGTACTGATGGATCATATCCGTGCCCTGAGATGTCGTGCGCATGCACGGGAATAAACGTAACCATGCAGCAGCAGATCCAGAGAGTGGTAGAAAGGGACCACCTTTTCCTCTCAGCACTTGCGAATCGTGTGTGGGTGGACCTCATTTTAGTTTCTCATCGGGGGTGGACTTCGTAGCAGAAAGAGGTTTCACCATTGGTGACACCGGCTGTCTTGTTCGATGGCAAGACAGCTCTCACATACTCCACGACAGCTTTGTCCGCACCCACATGCACCCGGAGATTCCCTGGGCTCGGGAGAAGGTCCCCGTGTGTGTAGCCATATTCCGAAGCACTCCGAGTATTGTCGTAGCGAGGGTAACCCGGTTGAGGAACCTCCTGATAGACAATGCCATCAAGATCCTGCTTCACGAAAAGGTGGTCGTGCCCGTGAAACACGATATTCACGTGATTTTTGACAAGCAAATCGTGAATCGGCATCGACCATCCGGGTCGCTGATAACTGAAACCGGGGGTGCCATCAGGATTCTTTCCTCCCCACTCGAAGAAAGGAGCTGCTTCGATGCCACCCCTCGAGTCTTTTCCGCTTCCACCTACAAGATGATGAAGGAAAACGAACCGGTACTTCGCTTTGCTGGACTCTAGTGTTCTCGAAAGCCAGTCGTACTGTGCCTTTCCCAGTGTATGGGACCAGCTGTCGTCACCCCCTCTGGATCGAGAGGTAAACCAGAAGGGATCTAGGACGATGAAGAGGGCATCGCCCCACTCCCAGGAATAGTAATCCTGCAGAAGACCCGCTCCGGCAGAAGGCGTCCCATTGCCCGAGTAGAATTTGTCCGGTTCGGGATTTGGGAAATAGCGTTTGCGCTCGGCATTCGCCCAGAGGGTCATGTTGTTGGTAGATCCGTCCAACCACCGCCCGGCTTCCCCATCATGATTGCCCAGCACAAGAAAGAGTGGTGCGGAATGAGCGGTCTCCCCGAAGTAATAACGCTGGGCAAGATACTGGGCAGCGGCATCATCCCGGAAGCGGTGCTTGTCGGTCATGAAGGTATCTCCAAGGTCTATTTGGAAATCCGGGTGGGCTGCCAAAGCATTGGAGAGACTTAAAAGATAGAGGGCGGGGTCTGTGTTGTAATCGAGATGAGAGTCAGCCTGAATCGTGAAGGTGAATTCATGTCCCGGCGCACGCTGCGTTCTGAAGGAGTGTTGGGGTTCCGTCACCCATTCCCCAGTTCCGATACGGGTATGAAGTCGGTAAAAGTACTCTGTATCGGGCTTTAACCCTCCCAGTTTAATTTGCACTGGATCTCCAGCCTTCAACTGGAGGGGGGCCGTTTTTGCGGAGAGGCTTCCAGCCTGCGGCCCATAGTCGATATACCCCTCCCTATCAGCATAAGAAAGAATGCTAGCTGTGACTGAATCACTTGTGGGGCGCCCAAGAATCACGTCGAGAGGATGCGTCGGCACCTCGGTCTTAAAGATAAACCTGACATCATCGATTGGAGCACTGGCACCCCGGAACCCCTCAGGGTTGCCTTCTCGATGAGAAGCGGGTGCAGTTTGAGCCGAGATATCCCGAATGCCCGGAGAATAAGAAAGGACGAGGGAAAGAAGCAGGCGGTGATATTTCATGGGGGGTGAGATTCCTCTACGGCTTTACGGATGGGATCGAATAGTGGAAACCAACCTCGCCGTTGGTGTGTCCGGCTGCCAGATCCGAAGGAAGCCATGTTTTGATGTAGTCGACGTCAACATGCTTTGGAGAGACGGTCACCTTGATGTGCCCAGATCCGGGAAGGATATCACCAGAGCGGTAAGCTTCCCTATTGAAGGCCGTATGGGTCGGATCAGCTGGATTGGGGCACGATTGGTAGACAACCCCGTCCAGACCCTGATGGGCAAAAATGTGGTCGTGACCTTGGAAGAAGATCGTGACCCCATACTTCGCCATCAATTGATGGATCGGAAGGTCCCATCCCGGACGCTTCTGCTTAAAAAGATCCTCACCATTCTGCTCTTTGCCGCCCCACTCATAAAGCGAGGCTCTTTCCACACCTCCTCGCCCTGTACCCAACACATGGTGGCAAAACACGAATTTCCATTTGGCATGGCTCTCAGAGAGCGTCTTGGTAAGCCATCGGTATTGTTCATCACCAAGAGTGACCCCCCAGAAATCGCGGTCTTTCCCCCCTTTTCCCGCAGTGTCCTTTTGTTGCTTGGGTGGCAGCAATTCACCAAGTGCATCGACGGAGGTGATCACATTTGTTGAGGAAACAGCTCCGGGAAGCCCCATGTCTTGGTCCCATTTTTTACCATGTCCTCCCTTGCCTCCCCCATCGTAGCCTCGGGCACCGGGTTTATTATCCACCGTCACTTTTGAGTGCCAATAAAAGTCAATGACGACAAAAAGCGCATCCCCCCAAGTCCACGAATAATAGTCACGAGGGAGGCCCACTTGATCAATCTTGCCGGCATCTCCCGTGTAGAACTCATCGGGCACCGGGAGTGAAAAATAGGTGGTTCGAGCACGTCCTGCTAGGACGGCCGGATTTGTTGCCGTCCCGTCCAGATTAGCTAGAGCTGCCTGCTCGTGGTTTCCATTCACAAGAAAAAGTGGTGAGGACCGGCCGACGATTCCCAGAAAGGGGCGTTGTCCGGCATAGACCTCGTTGACTGAAGCCTGATTGAGATCATTTCGCTCGATTAACTTCTCGATGCTGAAGTCATCACCCATTGTGATGTAAAAATCCGGTTGTTCTTTCGCAACATTCCGTAACGTCTGTTCATAGAGTGCTGGATCGAACATTTTCCAGAGCCGCTCTGGATGTGAGTCACCCTGTAGTGCGAACGTGTAGGTGCCGCCGGGTGCTCGTTGTGTGTGAAATGTAGCTCCTTCCCCCACATTTACTCCCTGCATCCCCTGGGGGCGAATATTGAGGCGATAGAAATATTGTGTGTCAGGTTTGAGGCCGGTGAGTTCGATTTCCGAAGGGATCCCGGGCATCAGTGGTTGAATGGCCGTCTTCTCAGAAAAGCTTTTTGAGTTGGTACCGAATTCCACCCAGGCATCGCCTTTCTCCTTGGGCAGGATATTGAGCGTTATTGAATGATCAGTGGGTCGACCAAGTACTTGGTTTCCCGAATTGGTTCCCGAGCCGTGCCCTAACTCTGAGGGAACTTGAGCGGAGAGTGGGAATAGCGCCCCAATCATATACGAAACGACCCAAACAACGGCTTTTCTGCTCATACGGTTACAACACCGCGAAGCACTAAAGGTTGCTCAGCAAATTGGGTAGCCCTTGTATTGATGCGGCATTAGGGA
>Ga0007804_1000685_pt1 | contig 12133 bp, 11 predicted proteins | sample CryBogCBE25Aug07_FD_60367 | JGI IMG/M metagenome (GOLD analysis project Ga0007804, IMG submission 60367) | Freshwater microbial communities from Crystal Bog, Wisconsin, USA - CBE25Aug07 | ecosystem: Environmental > Aquatic > Freshwater > Lake | place: Crystal Bog, Wisconsin, USA | collected... | reverse complement strand
ATATTGAAGAGACTATAGTAGCCATAGATCAGTCCCTGGGAACGCACCATCCAGAAGCTTGAGGCGGCAAAGACCAGCATGATGGAATAATGAATCAGGATGCCACAGCAGACCGCCACCCCATAGAGCAGAAGTTGGGCGAGCGTGGGGACAATCGCCATCTTCCACATGGCAAAGGTGACAAATCCCGCCCCAATGAAGGCATTGATCACATTATCCATTCCGAATTGCTTCAGCGAAACCATGAACTGCGTGTCGATGGGCAGTAAGAGCATGAAATCCATCTTTCCTGTGCGGACGAGCTCAGGAAGGTTTGCCAGGTTCATGTAGAAGAAGGCCTGAAAGAGCTGGCCGATGAGCTGATGTGTTCCGATAAGCAGAACCACCTCCCATTTCGTCCATCCTCCGATCGCTCCAACATAGGAAAAAACCACCTCGATGAAGACGATCTGTCCCAGAAACCAAAGTATCTCAACCAAGATCCAGAGGAGGAAATTGAGCTGAAAGTTCATTTCCCGAATGAGGGAATTCCGAAACATCACCCCATAAACCTCTCCCAAAAGGGAAAGGCCACGATTGGTTGATCGCAGCCTTTTCATCATTGCGGCAGGGATCTCGGTCCCAGATCCAAGTGCTGCTGTTCCGAAACCCCTAGAGCGGAGGATGCTGGGCGGCCGCGCGGGAAACAACCTCTGCCACCGTGGTGGCAGCCGCAGCCATCGCAGTACCGTGTTCCATGACCACTCCGGGAAGGTGCACGCCCGGCAGGACATCACGCTCCTCAGAGACATCGGCGCTGATGCGACGGATGGCCAGGCGCTCGGGAGCAATACGAACAACTTTCTTGATGATACCGAGCTTTTCCAAACCTCCGATAATGTAGGCCGATGGGTCGATCTGCCACCAGTGCATACCATGGTTGGCAGAGCGTGGGAAGGCATGGTGGTTGTTGTGCCAACCCTCTCCCATGGCGAGGAGACCGATCAGGAAGTTATTACGACTCTGGTCCGTCGTCACGAACTCACGACTGCCGTAGGTGTGGCAGACGGAATTGACCGCCCAGGTGACATGGTGGTTTAGGAACATCCGGACCGCACCTCCCCAGAGAAGGGCGTAACCGCCTCCGCTCAGGCCACCAAGCGCATAACCGATCAAGAATGGAATCAAGAGGCTCAGAAGTGCCCAGAGTAAGAAAGTGTTGCTGATGAAGACCACCAGCTTGTCTTTTAGCAGGGGGCCTGCGTAGCGGGCAACATCGGGACGGAAATCATCGAGGATCCAGCCGACATGGGCATGGAAAAAACTCTTCACGGGGCTGTGCGGATCCTCATCATCATCGGAGTTTGCATGGTGCTGGATATGGGTGGCGGCCCAGTTCAGGGCTGGTCCTTGAAAGGCCATGGAGCCGCAAATCAGAAAGAAGGCGCGGATCCAATCCGGCGCTTCAAACCCCTTGTGGGTCAGCATTCTGTGGTATCCAACTGTGATGCCGAGAGCGCAGAGAGTGTATCCTACAAGCAGGATGATCAGGTCGGTCACGGTGATGAAGCGACCCCAAAGGGTGCAGATGGCATAAACGGTCGCAAGGAGAGGTATCCATACCAGAAGCTGGAGGATAATCTTGGCTGTCAGGGAGACTGGCTTGGTCGACATAGAAGTTATAAGGGTACCCCATGAAGAGTTTCATGCAAGAAGAGTTCCCCCCTCTTTGATTGAAGATTACCGGAAGACCTCGGCCATCGCCGCTCTGACATTCCGGTATTGATAGGTAAAAGAGAGCCCCTCGAAGTGCTTCGGAATGATCCGCTGGCTGTCGAGCATCAGGTGGGAGAGATCCCCGAGCATGAGACGAAGGGCGAATGATGGAGCTGGAAAGAAAGCCGGCCGGTGGGCGGCACGGCCCGCTGCCCTCGTGAAATCCGCATTCGTAACCGGTTCGGGCATCACGGCATTCATCGGTCCGCTGATGGAATCATTGTGAAGGCACTCAAGCACCATTGCTGCCAGGTCATCGAGCTCGATGCAGGACATCCATTGGCGGCCCGATCCGAGATTGCCCCCCAGACCGGCTCGGAAGACTGGCTTGATCAGCTTCATTGCCCCGCCGTCTCTTCCCAGAACGAACCCAATCCGCAGTCTCACCACGCGGACTCCGTAAGCCTCCGCTTTCATCGCTTCCTCTTCCCAGGCTTGGGCAACTTCGGCCAGGAAGCCTGTGCCTGCCGGTGAGGCCTCGTCCGCGATTTGCTCGCCTGTGTCCCCGTAGAAGCCGATCGCCGAGGCACTCACGAGCACTCGGGGTTTCACCGCCGCTGTGGCGATCCCCTCGACTAGTCTTCTTGTGCCTTCGACGCGGCTCTCCAGGATTCTGCGACGCTTTTCCTTGGTCCAGAGTCCCAGGATCGATTCGCCCGCCAGATGCACAAGCCCGTCGCATCCGGTGACATCAAGCGGTTGGGAGAGTGAGAAGAGGCGCTTTCCGCTGCCTTCGCGACGGCTGAAAAGCATGATGCTGTCTCCCTGCGATCGAAGGGCCTGCTGCACTGCCTGACCGATAAAGCCGGTCCCGCCTGTGATGCCGACAACCATCTCTTTATCAGTGTGCATTTCCAAAGGTCGCATGAAGCCAGTTATAAGGGAAGTGTTCCCCGGGGCAGTCGGTAGGACGTGGGTTGATCTCCTTGTGGGCGTAGATGATAGCCCTGCGGCCCTGTGATTTGCCGACACGATCACGCAGGTAGGCGACAAGTTCCTCGAGGGCCCCGATCTGTGCCTTGGTCGGTTGGTCGCGGTTGAAGTCGCCGACAAGACAGATGCCGAGGGCTATGTCGTTGAGATAGTCACTGGCCACATGGCCCCCGTTGAGTTGTGCGGTCCAGCGGTGGCCGATCTCGATCCGTCCGTCGCCCGAACCATGCCCGTCGCCAATCACGAAATGGTAGGCTAGTCCATTGACCATGTGGCGCACCCGGCGATGGTAGACGTCAAAAACCCGGGCATTCCCTTCGCGGGTACCGCTGTTATGGACAACGATATATTTCCATCTTCCCCGTCGCACGGGAGCATGGTCGATGGCTGCGCGCGTCGATGCGCTCAAGTAATTGTAGGTCTTGTGGGAACCGAAAACCCTACTCCAGAAACCCTCCTCCTTCTGGGGGGGGGGCGTGGGTTCCAGTCCCTCGGCGGTTTCAACTCCTGATTTTTCGATCGTGATCGGTGCCGAGGGGGTGGCTCCATGGGGAAGAGGAATGGGAATCGCGGAGACCGGCGGTAAAGACGGATGTTGGTTTGCCGGAGCGCTTACCACTGCTTGAGTAGTTGTGGAAAAGGAGGAGGTCGTCTCGTGATGTGGCGTTGGCGAAGGACTCGGGTGGTGGGCGGATTTCTTCTTCCCGTGAGTCGACTTGTGGGAGGCGTGGTGTGGCGAGGGAGAGGGCGACGGGTGCTTATGCGATGGGTGGTGAGAGGAGGCGGTGGATGTCCCGGAGCTACTTTTCAGAAAGAGAGCTTTTTTCTGTTCATCGGAAATCTCCCCCCGGATCGGGGAGAGTAGCGCAAGGAAGAACCCCGCAACGAGCGCGGGCAGAAGGATCCTGGCGGATAAAGTGACGGTAGACACTGTCATCAAGGCTATCAGTCGACGAACACCGCGATCAAGTCGCCCGCGTCACTCTATTTCCCGGAGCGGTCCGCTTCCCCTTCTTGCCCTGATTGCCATAGAGCGCCTTGATCAGATAGAGGCCGTGGGCCGGTGCCATGGCTGGGGTGGGCCATGGCTTCCCATCTGCAAGACGTTTCAGAAAAACGCGGGGCTCCTCCTTCTCCTGTGCGACCCGCACCATGCCGCCTACGATCATTCTCACCATCCGGTAGAGGAAGCCATCTCCCTCCAGGGTGATTGAGATCGAGGGACCCCGCTCTTTGACAATCACCCTGCTGATCGTCCGCACCGTGCTCTCGGGGAGCGATCCCGAGTCGGCGCAGAATCCCCTGAAGTCATGGGTTCCCTCAACGCTCTTGGCCAGATCCCTGATCATCACGCGGTTAAGCGTGCTAAAGAGATGCCATGAGCGGTTGACGAGATGGGGAGGCAGCACCGGATCGTTCCAGATCTCGTATCTGTAGATCTTTCCGCTGGTGGAGAAACGTGCGTGAAAATCCCTGGGGGCCCGGGATGCTTTCATTACGCGGAGTTCAGGCGGGAGGGAAGAATTCAGCGCCGCGATCCAGCGATCTGGCTCTCCCATGCGGCCGATCCGCGTGACTTGCTCCGGCGTCAGTTCGAAATGGACGGTCTGCCCGAGTGCATGCACGCCGGCATCGGTTCGTCCAGAGGCATGCAGGATGACGCGTTCCCCAACGATGACGGCAATCACCTCTTCCAGCGTATCCTGAACAGTCTTGCCATGTGTCTGGCTCTGAAAGCCTCGGAAGGCGGTTCCGTCATAGGCGACAAGAAGGCGGATCTTCATAGAAATCTTGGTTTTTTGGGAGTCAGCGCGGCAAAACTTCTTGAATGGGAGGCTCTCACCATGATGATAGCCTTTCCACTCAAAGGCCATTTTATAGAAATCATCCCATGGTCTTGCCAAATTTTCCCGAGCCTCTGGTAGCAGGATCGAAATCGAGGAGATTCTTAGGTTGCCGACCTGTGGAAATTTTGGTTTTTGCCACCCTCTTTTTCACCTACGCCTTCTTTTTTCATGCTGGTGGACACAATGCGGCGGCGCGATATGACTCCATTCGATCTTTTCTCGAACATGGGACTCTCTGTGTTGATAGATATTGCTACAACTCCGCCGACCTCATCAAGGTCGATGAACACTATTACTCGAGCAAGGCTCCGGGAACTTTCTGGCTAGGGCTACCCCCGTTCTTCATCGCATCAAAGCTCCTCTATTTTCTTCCTGAAGGGCTGCGGTACCAGTGGGTCTGTTACCTGACAAATGTTTTTTCAAACGGCCTGTTTTCAGCTCTTATGGGCATGTTGATCTTCCGGCTTGTGTCGGAGGAAGGAGCTACTCCCCTCCAGAGCCTGATTGTTGTTGTGGCACTGGGCCTCGGAACAATGTTGCTTCCCAATGCCAGCCTGTTTTTTGGTCATAACCTGACGGCAGCCTTCCTTTTCGGTGGATTTTATCTCCTACATTACGGGCGCAAACTTCCAGGCAATGTCCCCATGAATCGCCGATCGGCCTTCCTGGCTGGTTATCTCGCTGGATTTGCCGTCTCGATTGAGTATCCGGGGGTGATGGGTGCGGTTCTCTTGTTGATTTATGGATTCTGGTGCCGCAGATGGAACTCCGCTTCCCTAATGCTACTGATGTTGGGCGTGTTGGGAGGTGTGATGCCTGCCTTGGTTTACAATTCCCTAGCGGTCCACAAGTTTTTTTACATTACGTATTCTGCCTACGCTCAGGACCCTCAGGCAGCTTTCCACGCCCACTCGCAGGGCGTGCTTGGCATCCGCCTTCCGATCTTTGATTTTTCTTACTGGCCGGTATTTCTAAACAATCTCAAGGCTATCAGCATCGGTCCTCTACGGGGACTTCTCTACCTCAATCCGGTGCTGATCCTAGCCGTTGCTGGTCTTTTCCTGTTCCGATTTTCCGTTGCTTCGGACCGTCTGCCTGAGCATTTGCTTAGTCTTGCCATTGCCATCGTTTACCTCGTTTTTAACGCCAGCTATGGGGACTCAATCGTCTACTGGGGTGGTGGATTTTCCTTCGGCCCAAGGCATCTTACGCCGATCCTTCCATTCCTTGCCCTTCCCCTTCTGAATGCCCTCCAGAATCCGATTCTCAGATTGGTGTTCTGGCCCCTGCTGGCGCTCTCCTTGTTCTTTTGCTGGATGGCCGTTTCCATAGATCCGTTGACCCCCTACAGCCCAGCCTACCCGATACAAGAATACTATATCCCGAAACTGCTATGCCAGGCTTTCTCCATGGATGTCGCCGGTGTCTTTTCCAACACGCTCGTAACCAGGGACTCCGTGGCCTTTAACCTTGGGAAAATCCTTGGACTAAGGGGATGGATGGAGTTTCTTCCCCTGCTTTTATTATGGGGAGTGAGTCTTTGCCTCTTCTTCCGTTTCATAGGGAAGCCCTTAAGCAATCCGGTCGACGCTGATAAAGATGCGGTGGTTGGGTAAGGTCTGTCTTCTCTACAAGGACTGCGCATCAAGCCAGCTCTGCAGGATCTGGACTGCTGCTGCCTGGTCGATCACCTCGCGTTGGGCGCGGCTATCCAGCCCCGTCTCCTGCAGGCGTCGTGTGGCGGCTGCGGTCGTGAGTCTTTCATCCCAGAGGATCACGCTGGCTGTGGAGTGCTGCTTAACGGCTTCTGCCAGGGCGCGGCTTTTTTCCGCGGCGGGGCCATAAGTACCGTTCATGTTGCGGGGGAGGCCGATCACGATGACGCCTGCTTCCTTCTCGCGCGCCGCGGAGGCGATCTCCGGTGCCCCCGTGAGGCAGTCACCCCCCTTCACTTTGATGGTGGAATAGGGATGGGCCATGAAGCCCATCTCGTCGCTCAGAGCCAGGCCGATGCGGACCGATCCGGGGTCAACGCCAAGTACGCGGGATGTCGAAGTCACCTCTTCATGACATCTGAGTGCCTCCGCGTAGGCAAGCCGCGGAAAACCCACCGAATCGCCTACTTATCTTCCTTATCCAGCCGATTCCGGATTGCGCAGCGGGAGGGAGAGGAGTAGTGATGCATGATATGTCACAGCTTTCCCTCAATAAATTTTCAGAGAATCTTCCCGTCAGTGGGACCATCGGCCTCACTCAGGCTGTCGCTGGTGTCGGTCTCGGCCTCCTCATTGCTGACAAAATGTCCGGCGAATCCCGTCGCCGCGCCGGCAGCGTTCTGCTCGTGGCCGGCGCTCTGGCGCTGGCACCCGTGATCGCCAGTGTCGTGACCCGAGTGCGGAATCGTCCCCACTCCACGCGCCGTGCCCAGCGTCATCTGGATTCGATCCGTGAGGATGTTGGATTCCACGACTCCGAGCACCTGATCTAGAGTTTCCGGTATCCCGGCGGGCATGCTGAAAAAAGGACCCGTCCCCCGTCGATTGATGCTCGCCTCGGCATCGCCGCGGCGCCGCGATCTTCTGGAAGCTGCGGGATTCGAGGTCATCGTTCGTCCCTCGGGCGTCGAGGAAATCTCAGGAGGACTGGCTCCTAACGCCTTGGTCCTTGCCAATGCAGAGATGAAGGCCCTGGATCTTGCGGTCAAGACATCGGGCGATGTTGTCCTTGGGGCAGACACGATCGTCGTTATCGACGGGGAAATTCTCGGAAAGCCGAGGGATCTAACCCATGCCGGGGAGATGCTTCGCCAGCTTAGCGGCCGGATCCATGAAGTTCTCACGGGCGTCTGCATACTCCGTGGAGGGACGGTCATTCGCTGTAGTTTCGTCGAGTCAACGCGGGTTGTCTTCCGCTTGCTGGACGAAGCCATGATTGACGCGTATCTGCGCGAGATCAATCCCCTTGATAAAGCCGGTTCCTATGCGGCTCAGGAGGATCGCGGTCGACTGATCGAACGCATCGAGGGATCGATGGATAACGTGATCGGTCTTCCCGTGGCTCGTGTGATCGAGGCATTGGAGAGTCATTTTTCGGAGCCTCCGGCTGGCTAATCATCACGGCTTTTTTGGTGGAGGCATTTTCAGTGATGAGTTTTCTCTGTAGCATGCTGCATGTCCCACAATTCTCTGTTGACAGATGTTGAAAGGTGCGGATATTACCGAGCTAATGAAACTAAGCAACCTCTTGCAAATCTCAGGATTGCTCTCCCTGTTGATTCTAGCTGGTTTAGTCGGGTTTTTACTTCTCAAGCCGCAGCAAGGCGAGGCTTTCGAGCCACGTAAGGGCTTGCCGCAGGAATTGCGCCATGAAATCGTCGAGGTGGATCAGGGAATCCTTTCTGCCCTTTTGGCCTGCAAGCATGTCGATCAGATCAGGGATCACGTGAATCACTATCTTTCAGAAGTCGAGGTATGGCAGCCCAACGGAAGCGTGGAGCAGGAAATCAAAAAGCAGGAGATTCTAACCCTTGAGGAATTCCGCTCACTGATCACCACCCGCAGTTGCATGGAACAGCAACTGAGGATCACCGTTCCCGAAACTCTTCATACCAAGAATATCCTCTCCAAAAACCAGCAGAACTCGTGGGCGAACTTTGCTGCTCAGGAAAAGGTCAAGTTGGTGAACATGATGAAGCGCGTCGACCTCTTGGCGACGGCCGCTATCCGCTGAGTTGGGGGCTTTCCGAGCATGAGATACCTGCTCTTTTTCATGGCTGGTGTAAGTGCTTGCGTGCTTCTTGGAATTGGGACGATTCTGCGAATGAAGACGTTTTCAGATTTAAATGACAAGGATTTGGTTGTCATTGTTAACGTTAAAATTCACGAGATTGCGACATCGAGGGTCATTCAGGAGCAAAGTCTCGACTCAACCATTGTGGAAATTGATCAAGTCGACCAATCAGTCACGAATTTGATCAGTGCGCTCAAGAATTCTGCGGCTCTTGATTCCAAGGAGCAAAGAGCCTTATTGCTCGAGGAGAATATACTGCAACGTGTTCACGAACTCGTTCTCCACAGAAAAAGCTGCGAACAGAGTCTCCATAGCGCCATGAACGACCCTCTCCGAGATAATCCGCTATCAGGCAATATCGAACTCACTGTAGCGCCGAAGCCCTTGGTTAAAGGCGAAATCGAAACTCCGGAGGAAATGCTGTTGAGGAAGAGGAGTGCTGAACTGCAGAAGGAAAATGTCCAAGTCAAGTCATCCGATAACGCCCGTCGCCGGAATCTTTTTGCTGCGGGTGCTCGGGGGCGCTGGGCGGAAACCAGTCATAGGATCAAATCACAGATTTTCGGAGATCTTCGTCAGTTAGACGCATTGATGGCTGCGGCCATGCTTTGATTATTGATATTCTCTCCTTCTAGGTCCAAACATGTTTAAGGAATGGACACACGGATTTTATGTCCCGTTACTTTTGCTCCTAAAACCGTTCCTTTTCAGAGGACGACTCATCCTCTGGGCAAAGGAATCACCCGCCACGATCAAACCCTTGTACCTAAAATGTAAGAAGGGAAACCTTGCCAGAATATGAATGACAACATACATTCGTAAACTAACTCCTCAACCCCTATGAAAAATTTCCTTCCCGCGCTTCTACTGTCAATTGGTTTCATGGGACTGAATGCGGCTACAAGCCCTGTGATTACCAATACAGCAATTTCAAAGTCAGCTTGGTATGCGCAGAATGGACCAACTTCTAAAGATCTCGTACTTGATCCAGTCCAACCCTACGTTTTGACAGCTAATGCGCAGTGCGCTCAAAGTTCGGCCGGCTCAATTATCTCAGCCACGGTTACTTTTCCCTCAGGTTCTATTCCAATGTTCAAGGCAAAATCCTTAGGCAGTAATACTGGCGGGGTTATCCTAGAAGAGTTTTTTACAAATAAAACAGATATGGATGCAGTCTGTCCTATACAAAGCAGTGTTGTTTTTTCAATTAATGTATTGGGACAAGTAACCAACTATACCCAATCCCTAGCCCCAGACGTTTATCCCCAACCGCCGCTAATTAATATTGATAGCAATGGGTTCTGGTCCTCACAGGGATATATTATCGTTCAAAATCCACAACAACCAGTTACAATTTCGTGGCCAAAGGGAAACAATCTCTATTCCTCTCTAAAAATAGGAAATTCGTTTTCAACCCCTACAACAAGCGGAAATAATTTTACCTTTTCAGCCAATCTTCTGAGCCAACTCCCAACAGGGGTAATCCTTCCTATATTGCTTAATCAGTGGATTGCCGGGGCTGCGGGTGGATGTTTTAATAATTTCGCAATTTATATTCCACCAACTCCACCGCCCCTTTTTAGCGGAACTCCATTATTGGCCGCAAAGCAACACCTGCTTGTCCAAACGAACACCAATAGCCTTGCTGACTACATTCCAAAGATTGCGCCTAAGGGTGATTATTATCAGTCGGGATATGGCCCTTACAGTTTTGATATAACTGGGCCGCAACTACATTCCGTTACTACTCCAAAGCAGACTGTTATCTACAGTAAAGTAAGCCAAAACGGCTATTCATACAGCAGTGGTGCTTTATCAAAAGCACAATTAGACTCACAATTTACAAACGGAGTATACTCTTTTTCTACAGGCCAGAGACTATCTATCACTGGAGACATGTATCCCAATCCTCCGAAAATCATATCTGTAAATGGCAAAGCTCCCTTGTGGTCAAATGGAATGCTTGTTCTTGCCGCAGCAAATACAAATAATATTACTTGGTCATCTTTCGTTTCAGGTAACACAACCTTTAGCAGCAGCGGATTGGAAAGCGTTCAATTATTCCCAGCAAATTTTGCTGATTGGGGAAGTATTTCGCCGCAATACACGAATATACTAGCATGCCCCGCAGCTGGTCTTGGAGAAAGCGGGCTGATAACAAACCAAGTTCTACCCACTAACTACCTTACAAGCAATGTTAACTACACGATGACTATCTCTTATGGTACGATTACTTCATCAACCAATCAGCCTTGCATTTCTGGTGCGGGTTACATATCGCAGACTATTATTCCTATCATTGCTCAGTAGTTAAATGATATACGAAGTTGGAATTTACTTTTTTTAAAACAGAGAGATGCTCCATAGGGTTATTATCCTATGGCTAAAACCCCAGCATCTGTTGGAGAATTCCTCGAACACATCGCGCAGCTCCTAGAACTCAAGGGTGAGAATCCCTTCAAGATTCGGGCTTATACAAATGCCGCCCGTGCTCTGGAGTCGCTGAGCGAGCCGATCGAGAAGATCGTCGCTGAGGGGCGACTCAGTGAGATTGAGGGGATCGGTAAGGCGATCACCGAGAAGGTCACGGAACTCGTGACCACCGGGCGCCTGGACTACTACGAGGAACTCAAGGGCTCCTTCCCCGAGGGGATCTTCGAGCTTTTTGAACTGCAGGGGCTGGGAGCCAAGAAGATCAAGGCGCTCCATGATCAGCTCGGCGTCTCCTCCGTGGAGGATCTCGAGCGGGTCTGCAAGGAGGGGAAGGCCGCCGAGTTGGCGGGCTTTGGCGAGAAGACCCAGACCAAGTTACTGAAAGCGATCGAGGATCACCGTAAGCATGCCGGTCGTTTCCGGATCAACGTGGTGGCAGTCCTTGCCGAGCAGCTTCTTTCGGATCTCCGGGCCCATGAGGCCGTGGGGCAGATCAGCGAGGGTGGGAGCTTCCGCCGCCGCAAGGAGACGATCGGCGATCTCGATATCCTGGTCTCCTCCAAGCGCCCCGAGGAGGTTTCGGAGTTTTTCATCCATCACCCGTTGGTCGAGGAAGTCATCGTCCATGGCCCGACCAAGTCGAGTGTGCGGCTCCAGGATGGCGTTCAGTGCGATCTGCGTGTGGTGAAGCCCGAGGAGTTTCCCTTTGCCCTCGTCTATTTCACCGGAAGCAAGGAGCACAATATTCGCCTGCGCAGCCGTGCGCTGGATCGTGGATGGTCGCTCAACGAATACCGCTTCACGGTGGCCGAAGGGGCGGAACAGCCACCAGAAATTCGTGATGAGAAGGAGCTCTACAAGTCGCTGGGCCTCGATTTCATTCCGCCCGAGCTGCGGGAGGACAAAGGAGAGATCGCGGCTGCCGAGGCGGGCACGCTTCCTGATCTGATCAAGTGGAGCAACCTGCGTGGCACCTTCCATTGCCACACCACGGCGAGCGACGGGAAAAACTCCCTGATCGAGATGGCCCATGCAGCGATCGATCTGGGTCTCGAATACCTCGGCATCGCCGATCATAGCAAAAGCTCCTTTCAGGCCCGCGGTCTCGATGCCTCACGCCTTGCGGAACAAGTGGCTGAGATCCGTGAACTCAACGCTTCCAAGGAATTCCAGGAGGCCGGCTTCCGGCTCTTCGCGGGGACCGAGTGCGACATCCTCAAGGAGGGAGATCTCGATTTCCCTGACGAGGTTCTCTCGACACTCGACTATGTCGTCGCCTCGGTTCACTCAGGCTTCACGGCCGATGAAAAGACGATGACCGAGAGGATCATCCGCGCGATCCGCAATCCCCATGTCACGATGATGGGGCACCTGAC
>Ga0007804_1000681_pt1 | contig 12155 bp, 23 predicted proteins | sample CryBogCBE25Aug07_FD_60367 | JGI IMG/M metagenome (GOLD analysis project Ga0007804, IMG submission 60367) | Freshwater microbial communities from Crystal Bog, Wisconsin, USA - CBE25Aug07 | ecosystem: Environmental > Aquatic > Freshwater > Lake | place: Crystal Bog, Wisconsin, USA | collected... | reverse complement strand
GTGGATAACTATGCGATACAGATTCGGCCTCGAGGCGTCATCTTGATCCGCTCGACCGCCGCGCTGCTTGAACGTGACGAGCCAGCCATCGTGCTCCAGCTCTCTCAACATTCGCCGAACGTGACGCTCTCCGATGCCTACCTTCTTCGCCAGCGTGCTCAGGCTCGGCCAAGCATTGTCTCCGTCGTCGCTCGCGTGGTCGGCGATCGCCAGCAGGATCATCTTCTTGGTGGTGGGTATGTCCTGATCCCAGACCCATGACATGACTCGAACGCTCATTGAATGTCTCCCTCATTCCATGCCTGCATACGGCAAGCGTCTAGTGTATATCTAACGGTGCTGGCATCTCCTTTTCAGCACCCAGCAGACCCTCGGCGTGACCTTCCTCCGCCGGGGGTTCTGCGCTTTATTCGGGCCGCGCGATTCCGCCTGAACCCGTCGAGCAGGCCTGACTCTTGGTGTTCACGTGAACCCACCACTCACTCATGGCTCCAATGAACTTCCTGATCGGGAGCCGACATTCTCGACAATGAATCTGAACGAACTTAACCTTCGAGGTCATCCATCGCCTCCCTCAAGTCGATGATCGATCCCTGACGAAGTGTGGTCACTCGTTGCGCGGCCACGATCACTGCCTCGACCTTCGCGTACAGGACGCAGGTCGGGCATGGTGGATGGTTAGGACACTCATGCTCAGGCCATTTCATACTGAGACCACGCGATCCCAGAAGCGCATGAGTGCTCGCTTGGCGCAGGCCGTCGAGCAGATCACGACCTTGCCTCGACGAATTGGCGATGACGAAGCATCCGTCCTCTTCTTCACCTCCAGCTGCTGCCAGCCGATCGGGAAGTGATGCTGGATGTTCGACATCTCTCCGCACCCGTCGCAGGTCCATTGTTTGATAGTCGTTGGCATTAGTTGTCTCCTTCTTTGTACAAATACGCGAATCGAATAGTCCTCTGCTCGATTCCTTCCTGCTGTCTAATTCTTCGCCGGTGCGATTCAGTCGTGCCAGCCCAGAACCCGTGCTTCTCGTAATGAAGCGCGTGCTCGAGACAGGCCGATCTGACTGGGCACTTGGTATTACAGAGCACCCTGAGTTGTTTGATGAGGTCCGGATGCTCGTCAGCCTTCAGATAGAACTGCTCGGTGTCCATCCCCTTACAGGCTGACCTCTCGGCCCAGCGAAGATCGAGCACGGCTATTTCTTCTTCTTGGCTCTGCGCGTCGCTCGATTAGCCTCGGCCGTGATCTTCGGACCGTACTGCTCGACGAGTTGCCAGTACATGATCCCGAGCACCTCGGCCTCGGTCAGGTTGGCGTTGTCCTTCGGCTGCTTGCGTCCGATCAGCGCCTCGATGAGCTCTTCCGGGAAGCGCACGTCGCCGATGGCAATTCGTCCGCTGTTCACGTATTGAGCCAGTGTTCCCTTAACTGCCATTAGAAACTCCTCTTTCGATAGATGAGATCACCGATGATCTCGAAGGGTAGGTACGCGCAGAACATCCAGAGAATCCAGTATGGACTGACCGAGTGACTGGCTGGCGTAATGGCGAGGCCGATGAGGCCGACGATGCTTGCGGCCAGTCTTCCGTTCGCGCGCCAACGCGAACGGAAGACCGGGGCCTTGTCGAAGGTACTCATTAGAACGGCTCGTCGTCTAGGACGCGAGGCTTGGGAGCCTCTCGCCGTGTCTTGCCGTCGCCGACTCGAGGAGCGACGATGGCTTGGCCGACCTCGTTCGCGATGAACTCGGTACTGAATCCCTTGGTGCCGTCCTTCTTCTCGTACTCGCGAGTCTCGACTCGACCGACCGCGATGACGAGGTCTCCCTTCGTGAGGATCTCCGCAGCTGCTTCGGCTTGGCCGCCGAACAGTTTGAGGTCGTACCACGTGGTCGTCTCGGCCCAGTCGTCGCCGTTGCGCTTGCGGTACGCGACCGCCATGCGCGCGGTGAAGATTGCTACTCCGCCATCAAAGGCGAAGCGCAGTTCAGGAGCGGTGCCGAGGCGACCGGTTACGGTGTAGGTGTTGATGCTCATACCATTCTCTCTTCCTTGAAGGCGTACCAATGCGGCGCGCCAGTCCAGTCCTTGTCTTCCGTTAGTTCTTCACCAAAGAAGCCTTCAGCGAAGGCCTTGGCGTTACGCAGTGAGGCGTAGGCTCGATGAGCGCCGGTGCTTGTGCTGAGCAGATAGGCGTTGCCATCGTCTTGAGTTTCGATCTTCACCCAGATCATTATCCGGCCGCCTTCTGGATAATGGCGTCGAGTTCGGACTGGCTGATCGCTTCGACGCGATCTCCCCATGCCGTCTTCGCGCTCTCCACGTCCCCGTCGAGCGATGCCAGGAGGATCTTCTTGGCCGAAGCCACGTCGATCAGGTCGGCTCGCGCTGGTGCGACCTCCGAGTCAGGATCCGAGTCGCCGGTCGGGATCATGAAGGTCTGGAACAGTGCGTACTTCAGCGCCATCGAGCAGGCCTTGGAGACTGACTTGTCTCCAGCGTCTGCCGACTCTCCGACCATTGTCGCCGTCACGCAGCTGCCGTCGTCGGCGAAGAAGGTGAACTCCACCGTGACCAAGGTTGAGGTCATTGTCGATCCCTTCTGGGTCGTGTAGGTGCTCCGTTCCGTGTTGATGACGTTCGGGACCATCGTGACTCCGTGCTTGACGAGCGCGTTGTGAACGACCTCGACGGTGTCATCGATGCTGCGGAAGGCGAACTTCTGGCTGGGGTTCCATCCAGCCTTCGGTACGCCTTTGATGTCTGCCATGACTTTGGACATGGCTTCGTGGATATTGCTCATTGGGTGTCTCCTCCCCGGTTGATGTTGTATTGCTTCAGCCAACGCCAGACGGTGCGTTGCTCCACTTGGAAGCCTGCCTCGTTCAGTCGTCGAGCGATGGTGGGCGTGCCGATGCCTTCCTCGATGTGCCACTTGCGAAGCGTTGCTTCGAGTTGGCCGCCGAGTCCAGCGTCGATGTGATCCCACAGGGTTATTGCCATAAGGTGTCTCCTCCTCCTTGATTAGGTGTCTAGCCTAGCGCTGTATCAGCTGAGCGTGTTTCATTCAGGATGTCGCGGTCGATGATTCGCGAGGCGAAATAGATCGAGCGCATGCGGCTGTAGATCTCGACGCCGTTCGGATCGATCACCTTCCAGTACGGCTTCTTGCCGTTGAGTTCGTCGCTGTGCTCAATGCGGTGGCCTCGGTACTCGTAAGCACCGGGGCCGCTTCGCTTGGCTTCGTGATTGTGAACCTCTGAGATCCTCATGCGACCACCTCCGAGTTGGTGAGAACGTTCAGAACTGCGATGCAGTCGAGAACCCGGCTGGGGTTGTTCTCGTCACGAGCTTCGTTGAGGATGCGAGTCACGATCTCGATGCCGATCTCCTTCGAGCGCTTGGCTTGCTGTTCTGCGTAGTAGTTGTATCCGAGGGTTTCCATTGTTGTCTCCTTTGGTTGGTTTGACTTCATGTCATTATCGTATGCCTCTATTGATCTCTTGTCAAGTATTTCTAGACACCCTGACATTCCGGGCTTTTTGGTAGGTTTCAAGGCCTATGACAACCGCGATCCTCTCCTTAACCTTGCCGTGTGGCTGTAAGACCGACCTCTACCGAGGCGACCTTGTAGGCATTCCCTTCGGCCGCTTGCCTAAACTGACGGCGGAGTTCATCGACCACATCGAGTCCAGGGGATGTGTATGCCCAGCAGTCCAGACGGCCTAGTCGCCGGCCACGATCAGAAGTTGACGATCCGCCTGATCGAGCACATCCCTCCGCACGGTCCTCGAGGCAAGGAGTTCGATAAGGCTAAGAAGCGCATGAAGGCGATGGGTCTGAACAAGTGCGTCATCGAGGGTTGTGACACTGGCGCTCAGATTGAATATCACCACTCGAAGATCGAACACGCGTGGCAAGGCGGTGTCGATCTCGATAAGTTCAACCGGGCCTACGGGATGCACCTCGACGATGAATCGTTCCGTGAGTTCGTCCAGTCGCCCGGCAACCTCGAGCCGCTCTGCACCGTTCATCATCGCACGCAGCTGGGGATCCATGCTCTGCCCGAACCGCTTTGGAACGCTGTCCGAGTTTGGCGTGAAGACCTAGCACCACCGGCCGAACATGTCTGAGTACCTCGCCGGCGACATCGTCTTTGCTCATGGCAAGGGTTTCATCTCGCGAGCCATCCGGATAGCCGAGCGTCTTCGCTTCCAGAAGAACGACGCCCACTGGAATCACGTCGCGATCATTACTGCCACCGGGATACGCGGCTATCGAATCGTGCAGGCTGAGTCTCGCGGTGTAACTGCGAAATGGTTCGCCTCTCCTTCGGACATCGCCGAGAAGGTCGAGGTCGTGAAGTGTCCGGCTGCTGATCGAGCGAAGGTGTTGGAGTTCGCGAACGCTGAGGTCGGCGCGACCTACGGTTTCTTGACGATTCTGAGCATCGCCTTTTCTTTCATCGTGCCTTGGTTCGTCACGGTCCGCCAGCCCGGAACTTGGGTCTGCTCAGCGCTTGGTGCTGAGTCACTTCGAGCCGGTGGCTGGGAGCATCGCTGGCCTGACATCTATCAGGTCTCGCCGGCGCAGCTGTACGAAGCCGTCACTGGCTAGAGAACGGCTAGGTCGCTCCAGCCACGTTCGCCACAACCGGATCCAGCCACGAAGGTCAACATCCCCGACGGCGCGGATGCACCTGACTGGGCTGTGTACCATCTCGAGCCGCCATCCATCGCCGGGCACTGCATCCACGTGCGGCCTGAGGACTCATTGACGATCAGGTGGTGGAAGTGACCTGAGACCAAGATGTCGGCCGAACCGATCTCCTGCCTGCCGTGAGCCTGCTTCTGCCACCATAACGGCGCGCCACCTTTGATCTGATGACCGTGCGCGAAGCCGACCGCCACGCCTGCCACGTCGAGAGTCATGGTGTGATCCTCTGCGATGGCTCCGGAAGGCACTGAGACGTTGGCATAGCGTTCGACGTTGTGAGACATGATCTCGGCGATCTGCTCGAACACGGCTAGATCGTCGTTGTCGGTAAAGACGTTCGTGAAGGCTTTGCCTCCTCGACGGTTCTCTCCGTGATTGCCCGGTACGGCTCCGATGACAACTCGGAAGCCCTGACCGACGAACTGGTCGATGATCTGCATGATCAACTGACGCACGAGTCGAACCTGCGAGCGTCGATCGAGATCCACGTTGAAGGTCTGCGCGGCGTAGTGACCGTCGCAGTTCTCGATCATGTCTCCGAGACCGACCAGATAGACGGTGTCAATGCCTTGCTCTTTACGTAGTTTCTTCGCGCGATCGTAGACCCTGTCCATTGTCAAGAGAAGGCGCTCGAGGAACTCTGGCGTGCCGCCATTAACTTCGCCGGCCTTGCCAACCTGCCAGTCAGAGAGAGCGACGACAAGAGCCTTCTCTCCGAGATCGGTGGGGACTTTGGCCGGTGGCCTTCTTCGCTTGACCATCGCGATGAGCTCTTCGAGGTCTGCGGTGTTGACTCTGGTCTGCTCGATGCGGCATCGGTAGTATTTGAGCCGGACGATCTCGCCGCCCATGTTGGCGTCCCATGCGCGAACTTGAACCGAGCCATCGACGACGCTCACTGCCTTCGGATCGAAGCCCCAGTCCTCGATGAGGTTGTCCCATAACGGTTCGTCGCCTGCCTCGATGGGGCCGGTCGAGAGTTCACCCTCGCCGCCGTCCCATGAGATTCCTGGCTCCCAGCCTTTGGGATGAGAGGGTCGAGGCGGTTGCGCTCGATCCTTCAGACTCATAGCCACGATCCTTTGTGCGGTGTATCTTTCGCGCAGCTGCATCGCGCGTAGACGTGGTTCGCAAGCGAGCCAGCAGCCATCGTGTTGTCTGGGTACTCAAGGTTCGTTGCCGCGACGATGGTTCGCTGAGGTAGTCGCTTCTCGATCCACTCACCGAGCGTCTCTTGATCCTCTTCGCTCATTACCTCGTAGACCCGTGTGAACTTGCAAGATCGTCCTGCGCTCACGGATAGTCGATCAGCCAGTGCCATGTCTAGTCTCCCTCTTTATTTGCGACTCCGACGGTCGCTGAATAAGTCTAAGCCTCGGTGTCTAGGTGTGTGTTGATACCCGAGACTGAGACGATGAAGGCCGAGGCGGACACGTCCATGTCGAGCGTGATAGCAGATTTCGTATTAGACGCTGTGTTGGCCTGTGTGCTTTCACCTATGGGATTGGTCATGCCTTACCTCTCAATGGCTCTTAGACGATCCTAGGGCCTTCTGAAGGGCTTCAACCTTCGCTTCTAGGGCTTGGATTCTGCTGTCTTGAAGGTCATCCTCGCGCTCTTCATCTTCGTCCTCGATCACGTCGGACTTCTCGGTCGCGACCTTGGTAACGAGCACGGCCACCACGATCACTGGAATGGTGCCGATCCAGCCGCGCCAGCCATACTTCGTCGTGAGGTTCACACCGGAAAACGAGAGGATCGCGAAGGCGCTGAGATCGACCAGACCGTTCATCCAGCCGGCCAGCCAAGGCTTCGACTTAGCGACCGCGCGAGCGTTGATGGTGTAGCCGACATCTTGGATTGCCATGAAGACGCATCCGACGATTGAGTAGAGAGCGATCTGGGTCCAAGTGCTCATGAGTTTCCTTCGACGTGGAGGTGGATTTCGTGGATCTCTTCGATCATGTCAGTCATATCTTGAAGAATCTCATGCATCTCTTCCGAGACCTCGAGGTGGTGCTTTGCGAGCGCAGCTGCGATGGCGTCGGCTCGCTTGGCGGCGATCAGCAGGACCGCGCCCTGAAGGCCTGCCAGCGTTGAGAGCATGAGGTTCAAGAGGATAAACGGGTACGGATCCCACGCCAGCGCGGAGGCGTTGATGCACATCCAGACGGCCATGAGTCCAACGAAGCCGAAGACGAAGGACCACGATCCAAGTCCATGTCTCATCTTGTCTGCGGCCTTCTCGCCGAGGGTGAGTTCAGTACCGGATCGAACGGCTGGGTGGTAAGCCCAGTGGCTAATCTTCGTCTTCATCGTCTTCGCCTGCTCCGCAGTAGCACCACGCACACGGAACGGTCTCGCATTCACGCTTCCGAACCGGGGCCGGCGGTGCTTCGATAATGGTCATCGAACGGAGGCTTGGCCGTCGTGATAGGCCAGATGCTTCTCGACCTTGAGCGTGAGCGCGTCGAGTTCTGTGCCTTGTCTGTTGGTCTCGGTTTCGATTCGCGTGATGGCATCGAACATTGACGACCCGGAGTTCGGCGTGACCGCGTGATGAATTGGCGTGAGTTCTGCCAGAAGGGTTGCCATGAAGTGCTTGTGAACAACCCGAACGATCCACCACGCGAGGCCGGCGACCGTGATGATTGAACCGATTAGACCCAGCCAGTTAGCCCACGAATTAAACGCGGAGGCGAGCATCGCACTATGCCTTCTTCTTCGGAGCAGTGGCCTTCTTCGCGACTGGCTTGACGACCTTGACTTTGGCAGGGGCCTTCTTCTTGGCGATCGCGCGAGCCGGGGCCTTAACGACCTTGGAGATCTTACGAACTGCCTTCTTTGCGATTCGAGCGACGACGTGCTTCGGTCGCGAGTCAGGCCAGAACGCGTCGGTGATACAGGTCTCGTCGAAGTAGTCGTTGCTGAGGTACTGAACCGCTACGGCGCCGGGGACTTCGTGAGGTTGACCAGTCCAGTCAGCCGCCCAGATCAGAGGACGAGCAACCTTGGCGGCGTCGCAGGCGGCCAGCACTGCGTCGATGTTGGAGCGCGAGGTGTAGACCGTGACGTTCTTGCGGCGCTGTGCGCGCATCCGGTTCAGCCAGTCCGGGACTTCAGCAGCTGTGGCGTCGCCGGTCTCAACGTCGAGCACCTGAGCCGACTGGCTAGCGTTCACGGCGATCGAGACGACTCGAGCGTGTGGAAAGCGTTGCATGATTGGGATGAGGGTGGGATAGAGACCGCCGACGTAGCCAGCGTAGAGTTCGTCGGCGTTTACGGGGAGATTGCCAACGGTGACGGAGTCGTACATTTTGCGATATGCCATGAGTGTCCTTAGTTAGAGATCAGTGCGACGGAGAGCCAGCAGCCGGCTTCGCCATTGACGAATGTGTTGGTGCTTCCAGCGTTTACGTAGTAAGAGAATGTGATCGTATTCGTCGCGGCGCACGCGTGCATCGTGGTGACGTTGGCGCCTAGATAGTCACTCGTAACTCCGGTGCCTCGGCCTTCAGCCACTGACGTTCCGTTGACGTTGACGGTGATGTTCTGAAGTGATCCTGATCCAGCCGCTCCAGCAGTTGAGTTCCATCCCGCGTTAATCAAGTAGATGCCGGTGACTGGAACGGTGATAACCGCCGATGAGGTGGCAGTCATGCCGCCTTTCTGGTAAGCGATGGTGAAGCCACCAGCAGCGATCGTGGATCCAAAGACGCCGTTGGTTACGCTTTGCCCGGTGTTTGAGGTCAGCCATACCTTCGCCGAAGGGTTAGACGAGTTGAGGATCGTCGCGGCGTTGTTCCAGTCTGCGACCGGGAGCGTGTCACCGACGCTGTGAGTGTTCACGGTCGTTGCGTTGTAGAGGGTTGCCATGCGGTCTACCTTATCCTCCGAAGTGATCTTGGCCGGTAGTGGCGAAGTGCGAGTAGGTGTGAGTGCCGTCCGAGAATCGAAACACTGAACCGGAGTCTGGGGTGCTCGAGCCGGTGACGAGCTCGAACGGGGAGAGAACGAGGACGGTGTCCATGTCGCCCGGGTCGGCGATGAAGTGATGCTCGATCGACTCGACGATCATTTGTTTGCTGAAGGCGCTGTTGCCTGAACCGTGACGAGAGAAGGTCACTTGATCCCAGAGGTTAAGACTGATCTGGATCGGCGTGTTCGCGTTGGCTTTGGTGGACAGAGTCAACTTCTGAACGCGGATCTGCGGCAAGGCGTAGCGGTAAAGAAGCATCTGAGCGATGGCGGTGGTGTCGTTCGTCGTCACGGTGTAGACGCTGCTCTTCGGGATCGTGCGAGATCCGTAGAGAGCGACCGACTGGGAGTTCCCGGTTTCATACGATGAGCCGGCGTAGGTCGTCACCTGCGCTCGGTTCCAGACATCGAGGTCGTCTTGGAGAATGTCGATCTGCGGTTCGTAGTAGGCCGAAAGAGATCCTGAGTCTCCGATGGTAACTACTGATCCAGAGATTTGACGAGGCGGTGTCTCTTGCGGATAGAAGCGATTGAGAAGTGTGAGTTGCCCGGAAGTGTTCTGGAAGAAGTAGCCCTGCTCGGTCTCGACGTGGTTCAAGATGTAGTCAAGAACGTTGGACTGATTGACGGCTGACGTGTCGCCAACGCAGAGCAGATAGCCCTGGGCGATTCCAGTCGTCGAACCTGCGAACTGAGCGACGGTGAGAGCGTCTTTAATCTTCTGACCGACGTACTCCTGAACTGTCAGAAGCGATCCGATGGTGTATTGCGTCGAGGCCAATGGAGCGATCAGAGGCGACGTGTTGACGAAGAGCATGTCCGCGAACGTCGCAGCTGAAGAAGCCGAGGCTGTGGGAGTGACTGCCGGCGTGGCGACCGTTCCTCCCCAGTACGCCACGTTGTTCTGAACAGTTGTCGGTACGTTACCGAAGGCTCCGATGACGCCATCGACGAAGACGACCGATGCTGACCTAATCGTCGCTCCGTTCGTAATAGTCCAAGCCGCTAGGCCGGACAGAAGCGTGCATCCAGCCAACGTCGTTGAGGTGATCGAGGTGTAAGAGAACAACAGTGGCCCACCTGAGCCGGCTACCAAGGCAACTCCGCGAGCCGGGAAGCCAGTGGTCGAGGCGACGGTCAAGGTCGTCGAGGCGCCGGTGAATGTGGTGCCGTTGATGGTCGTCGAGGCGTTGGCGCCGTACTGCCAAGCGACGTGATGCCAGTTGCCATCGAGCACGTTGACGTTCTGTGTCGTGCCGATAGTGGTCAACGGTGCAGAGCCGATGGCGATGGATGCACCAGTCGCGATCGTTCCAAGACCAGATGCTCCAGCGTTGATGGTGAAGATCAAGCAGGGAATGGCAACGAAGCCGGGTGAGTAGTAACCGCTGGTGACGGAGGTGTAGGTCATCGTGACCGTTGCTCCAGCGGTGCTGACGGCTTGAAGCGTTCCTGAGGCCGCGACTCCGGAGACGACTGAGGTATAGACCGTTGTCGAGGTTGCGGTGATTGCGGTATTGACGACTGTGGCAGATTTCACGTTGGCCGCGCCAGCCAAGATGCTGATCCTGCCGTCTGGCGTGACGGTCAGGTTCGCGAGCGTGGTGTTTGTGGAGTCGAAGGTGGTCGTGATGGCGTCGCCGGCGTTCGGTGACTTGAACCAGAACGAGTTCGTCCAACTCTGAGACAGGGAGACTGAAGAAGTATTCGAGGCCAGCCAGCCATTCGAGTTCATATTGATCGAACCGGAAGCGTCGTAGATGTGTGCTCCAGCGTTGGAGTAGTTGACGCCGCCTCCGTAGAAGCCGTTGAGGTTGCCGAAGTAATCAACTGCCGTCGAGCCTGACGTGTCGCCGCCTCGATAGAAGACCGCGTTCGTTGCGACGGCGAAGTTGTTTGCTACGAAGCACCCTTGGCCGTGACCTTGCGCGAAGCCAGTTGAGAGGGTGACGGAATAGAGATAACCGGATCCCAGTGCGACGGCTGTTCCCCACGTTCCGGTCACGGTCTCGGATCTAGTGCCATCGAGGATCTTGAGCGATACGGCTGAGCCGGTAATTCCTGAGAGGTTGGAGTAGACGTAGCACGTTGTAGCACCCTGTAGCACCGAGGCGTAGAGCTGCGTGGCGTTGGCGTAGGCGCTCTGGTCGTAGGTTGCTGTGGCGAAGTTTGGATAGATGTCTGAGTTCGAGAGCAGTCGAGCCGCGAAGGTCTTGAGCACGTCGTTCGCTTGAACGGTGGTCTGACTGTTCAGTTCGTCTGGCGCGTCTGGCTGAACAACGTTGACGTAGCCGAAATACAACTGACTGAACGTGCCGCCTGAGGTTGGATAGACGCCGCCGACCTCGATCAGGGAGTTCATGACGAGCGGACATCCGCTGAGGGTCATGCTCGTAACCTTGGCGGTGGATCCAAGCCCGGTCGTCGCTCCGGTAGTCGTGTTGTTGACCGTGAACGATGAAGGAGTCGATGAGACGACGGTGAAGGTGCCGTTGTACCCAGCGGTGCCGAAGCCAGCCAAGGTCACTGAGTTGCCGACCATCTGGGCGTAGTTTGGGAAGGTGCCTCCTTGCTGAGCGCCAGTGACCGGGTCAGCGTTCGTCGAGTTCCAGAAGTAGGTGACGGTCGTGCCGGTGGCGATCAAGACTTCGATGATGAGGCTCTGAGTTCCGACGAAGTTTGAGTTCGACGGGCTGAAGGTGTATGTGTTCGTGTTCCAAGGCGTGAAGGTTCCGCTCCGGTTGTCGAGCGTCATGGTCAGCGTCGAGGACTCGGTGCGGTCGATTTCGTGCTGGCGACCCATCTTGATCGAGAAGTCGATCATCCATTGGGTGATGTCGAGGCCGTTGGAGGCGACGTACCAAGTAGGAAGCGTGGTCAGCGTAGCCATTAGTGCGTCTTTTGAGCGTAGGTGCTGAAGATGTTGCCGTAGTAACGAGCGTTCTTCAGCATGTCTTTGCGGACCATGTCAACGATCTGCTGACGAACTCGAGGGTTAGCCAGCATTGTCTGGAAGAACTCCGAGAAGTCGAGTTCGATATCGACTTGGATGTCTTCATTCGAGTCTGAATCGTTAGGACCTGAAGCGATCGTCATTAGTGAACCTTGACGTGATGCTTGACTTTGACAACGGTCTTATGAGTTTGCGGTTTGTGGTGACTAGCCTGCGCGGCTCTCATTTCTGCGATGTATCGCTCCGCCTGAAATACGGATCCGTTGCCTGCCCTACCTGCTGATCCAGTGATGTTGACTCCTTGCTTGGCTTCCTTTTTGCCTTGAGGAGTGTCTTTGAGTGTTTTGAGATAGAGACCAAGAGCGAGGCCAGCAGCGGCTAGAGCAACTGGGCCGGCTAGAAGTCCAAGCGTGCCGGCGCTGAGAATGCTTCCACCTGCGGCCTCACCTGCGAGCGCTGCTTCGCCGCCAAGGGCTGCTTTGCCACCTAATCCCTGTGTTTC
>Ga0007804_1000671_pt1 | contig 12277 bp, 22 predicted proteins | sample CryBogCBE25Aug07_FD_60367 | JGI IMG/M metagenome (GOLD analysis project Ga0007804, IMG submission 60367) | Freshwater microbial communities from Crystal Bog, Wisconsin, USA - CBE25Aug07 | ecosystem: Environmental > Aquatic > Freshwater > Lake | place: Crystal Bog, Wisconsin, USA | collected... | reverse complement strand
GGGCAGCACCGTCATACCGCACCAATTTCCCGAAAAAATCATATAATACAATATGGAAAAACACGAACTAAAATTACCAATTCGCCGCATATCTCCGAATCGTCTCAAGAAAGATTTACAGAAAATCAAGAATGACGTTAAGGAATTGCCGCACTTCATTTGCAACTTCGTTAATAACCGAGAAGTCCTAATGGATGTTGAAAGAATCGCCAAGCAGTTGAAGATGAAAACGGTTTTTATTTTTGGTGTTTCAAAAGTTGAATGTTATTTTTCTTGGTAATTTCGCACTTACCCACGGTAGGATGCGTTGGTCTTGTCGCTCTGCGCGAGACTTTTTAATTTAGTAGCCACGACAGTTATCGCACGGTCTTAGAAAACATAAAGCCTATGGTGTCATAGGGTGGTGAAATGAGTTTTGGTAAGAGTGTCGTCGCCTCGGCCACAACGCGGAAGGAATCTGGTAGCTAACAGAGAAACTTCGCCCAATTTAATTTGTTTGTTAGGTCTGTAACTGCGGAATTACGATTGCCAGCACCATGCGAAGCGAAAGTTTTTCCAAGCCCACGGGACAACGACTCAAAAGGGTATCCGTAAGCTACACGTTCTCCGTTTGCTTTGAGAACAACAAGGACAGGAGAGATTAAAAACCTCGTTCGGACTTATACTTGGTAGTCATCTTGGTCGGGCGACTTAAAATAAGGTTAGGGTAAGACCTGTCTTGACGTTCAGGATAACCTCTGAACGCAATCTTGGGAGCATAAAAGCCGCAAACGGCATCGTCGCTGAACTCCCCGACAGGCGAGTGGATAGTCAAAAGTTAGGTCAGCTAATAAACGAACATTACTTGAACCGACAAGTGAAAGGGTGGCTGATTAGTCCCCACAAATTTATTGTAAGGTAGCCGAATTGGTAGCAGGCAGCGCACTGTTAATGCGTCGGAGAAATCCCGTTGTTGGTTCGAGTCCAACTCTTACAGCCATTTTATTCCCTAGTAGTGTCAAAGTAGCACGTCTCCCTGTTAAGGAGTTTAGTGTTGGTGCGAGTCCAACCTTCGGAACCATTTCTGCATCTGTCAACCAAACGCGTAAACGACTAGGGCTTTTAACCCAAAGGATGAGGTCACGCAAGCCTCCAGATGCACCAATTTATGTAGGCACGGTAAAGGCATGAGAATCGTCGGGTATGCTAAACTCGCAAGAGAGGAACCCCTGACAGCCTGCATTTAATTTCGGGATGTAGCTTAAAAGTAGAGTAATTCACTGACACTGAAAAGACGATGGAGCGTTACCATCCTTCCCGACCATTTTCCCGCGCAGTAGCTCAAATGGGTCAAGAGCGTTCGCCCGATAAGCGAAATGTTGTGGAGTCCCAAACCACTTGTGCGACCATTTTACGGCCTATTAGCTCATTTAGTTAGAGCGTTCTCTTGATAAGGGAAGGGTGCTTGGGGCAGAACCAAGATAGGCTACCAATTTCGCGCTCGAAGCTTAACAGCATAAGCATCCGGCTTTTAACCGGAGGATAGTGGGAGCGTCACCCACGGAGCGCACCAAATTTATCTTGACAAAAGAATAAATATCATCCATAATTATTCTTTATGAATAGAAAATCGTTTTTGAAAAGTTTGGTTGCTATGGTCGCTTTGCCGTTTGTCGCAAAGGGGGTCACGACAGTAGAGGTCTTACCGAAGGCCGTCCAAAAGCAAACCAAAATCGAAGAACAGACAATCAAAAAGTTCTATACTGAAACAAGAGCAACATCTGGCGTTTTCGCTAATACCTCTGGTATAAGATTCATGTGTTCGGGGATAGCTCCAGATGGGTATAGGTAATTTTATTAAATTTTAATTTAGGCATTAGACGAGGAGCATAACCTCGCCACTGTCATGCGAGTCGGCTGTCGAAGCCGAAGAAGATTCGCACGGACGAAGGAGTGTGATAGTAGCACGATGCCGCGTTTCGTGGTCAAGACATGGGTTCGATTCCCGTATGCCCTTTGTTGGGTATTAGCTTAGTGGCAGAGCGTGACCTTTAATTTCATGGGGATATGGTGCAATAGTTAGCACGGTTGGTTCTCAACCAATAAACGACGGAGCGTAACCGTCTATCCCTACCAATTTATGTCGCATTGGTCTAAGAGTTAGGACAGGTGGTTTTCACCCATCAGGAAGCGGAGCGTTACCGCTATGCGACACCAATTTAACGGGGTTATGGTGTAAGGAGAATAACATATTGGACTTTCAATCCGATGACGAGGGTGCGATGCCCTCTAACCCTACCAATTTATGAATAAATCGAAAATGTATATTTGCATTAAGAAGTCGTTGCCTTCTCACAAAGTATTGGGCGCGGCTCACGGCGTTTTGATGGCTCACCTGAAATTTCAAGAGCGTCTTGATTATCAAGCATGGCTCAAACAATCTTTCCGTAAAGTGGTCTGTGAAGTCACGGACGCGGAATTTGAGATTCTAAAGGCCGAACAGGACTACATTACCGTTACCGAGTCTGGACTCGCCGGAATTGAAATTGCCCTTGTTTTCTGCCCTAGAGCGCAATGGCCTGAAAGATTTAAGTATTTTCCGCTTTTGAAGGTGTAATATAAAACATGGAAGCGATAGCAAAATCTCTCATTCAATGCGACAACTACAAAGCCAACCTCGATAAAAAAGAGGATGACAAAAAGCAGAACATTCAAGCCACTCTCGAAAATGGCAAGAAAGAACACCAGCAGTATCACTACTGCGACGAAGAATGTTTGAGACAGCACCTTAATGGCCGCGCAAAGCGCAAACGCGCTTACGCATCTGTCGTTGAAATCGAATTTCCCACCAAAAAGGCTTAATATGCCATCAGTTCAAAAAGGCGAGAAAAAAGACCATTACATGAAGCGTTGTGTTCCAATGCTCATTAACGAAGGTAAGAAGCAAGACCAAGCGGTTGCTCAATGTTTGAGTATGTTCAAACAGAAGTGGAAAGCAAAGGCTCAGGAAGATGGCGTTGAAGCCCCTGACGAGGCTTCTACGGCGTTTTTAGACGCTTTGGCTAACTTTGATTGGGATAACTGCCCTGAGTGCCTAGAACGCGAATCAGCGGCAAATCACAAGGCTGGAATCTATGAGATAGATATTCCAAGCAAGAAATTTTAATTTAATTAGTTTTTATTCCCTATTGTTGTAATAGTAGCAAAAGTGGCTTTGAACCACCAAGACGAGGAGCGTAACCTTGATAGGGAACCAATTTAATCGGAACTTCGCCTAGTTTGGTATGGCACTTCGTTTGGGACGAAGAATAACATGGGTTCAAATCCCCTAGTTCCGACCATCTTCCCCAAGAAACCTTCCTTGCACGAAAGTTGCAATAGGTCTTGGGGGTTTTCGCGGCGTTCCGTAAGGGATGCCGTTTCGGTGTGTAGGGAAAAAGTGAACCCACTCGCTTCGGATGCGAGCTAAAAGCAGGAGCGTTACCTGCCATACCGACCATTTTAGATAGATGTAGCGACTGGCGAAAATGTCCTTCGGGATGGAATGTAGCCTTTGTCAAATAGAAACTTGTCACTTCTGGACTTGGGTTCAAATCCAAGCGTCTATCAAATTTATGCAATCGTGGCTCGACAGAATAAGGCAACCGCCTTCTAAGCGGTTTTCATGTGGGTTTGAATCCCTCCGGTTGCACCATTTTCTTCTTGACTTATTTCGACATGGCTGTTAAGCTAATCTAGTGAAAGCACCCGCCTGAAGAGCGGAGGAGTCCGGCGCGAAACCGGAAGCAGCCACCAATTTTAATCGGGCAGTAACTCAAATGCGGTAAGAGTGCCATTCTGAAAAAGTGGAAGTTGTCGTTTCCCAAGCGACCTGTCCGGCCAATTTACGCAGCGGTTCAAGTGAACACGATGGTTTCATAAGCCGTCAAGCCGAGAGCGTTACTCGGAGTTGCGACCAATTTCTCTACTCTTAAAAAAGAGTGTAATTAAGAGTATGGATACAAAAAAATGTTCGTGTTGTAAAAACGATAAACCGATTTCCGATTTTAACAAAAACCGTTCGACTAAAGATGGTCTGCACTCAAGTTGTCGTCCTTGTAAAAAGGCAATGCAGAAAAATTGGTATCTAACTCATATCAAAGACCACAAGAAGAACGTAGCGGTCAACAAGAAAAAACATCTGGCGATAAAAAGAACTAAAGTCGCTGAATATCTAAGTCAGCACCCATGCGTTGACTGTGGAGAAGATAACGTGGTAGTCTTAGACTTTGACCACGTTAGAGGACAAAAGAAAAACGATGTATCTCGACTCGTCTCAAATGGGCTAAGTTGGGAGGTCGTCCAAAAAGAAATAGAAAAATGTGAGGTTAGATGCGCTAATTGCCATCGAATTAAAACCCACGAACGAAGAATTTCGCGCTCGAAGCATTAATAGTGATGCACTCGGCTCTTACCCGAAAGAATACGGAGCATTACCGTAGGGGCGCACCAATTTATGCTACCATCAAAAGAAAAGAAAGAGGAACTTCAAGCCCACTTGAAGGACTGCATCCTAAAATTTAATTCTCTAAAAAAATGCGGTTATACTCCCCCAATGACAAATGATTCTCTCGAAGGAGAATATGATGCCACGGCGAGCGAATCACCAGAATTTGAATATGGAGACGCTTATGCCGACCCTGTTGAAGCGATTAGACTTTTCGTAGAAATCCTCCAAACTCGCGGTGAACTAGGTGGAGAACCAAGAACCAAAATTATTTCAATGGAAAAAGCCAAGGAAATCATGTCCCGCTTGCCTAATAAGCAATATCCTCTTTTGAAGAATGGATTGATTAACGCAGAGATTTTCTCTACTCATGGAAATAAATTAATCGTCCCGCCAATCGCTAAACCCGATACCGTTGTTTTAGATGTTGTTTAGTGCTTGACCCAAAAAGAAACCCTTGCTAGGATTTGTTTATGGATGTTAATTTACAAGTTTACTGTTGTTACCGCTATGTTCCAGATGCCCACGAAGGGGACGACTGGATGGGAGCGGTTCTTATCGCCGCCGAAAGCCTAACCAGCGCGGTTGCTATATTCCGCGAGCGCGAGGACGCCGTTCCTAAACGGGTCACTGAAATGGAAGGCGTATTTGCTTCGGGAGACGAGAGAGTAATTTATGATGATAGTTCAAGATAATTTTAAGCCTTGTGATTCAGCAATCCGACGACTTTTGTAAAGTTGACGAAGTGAGGGCAGCACTCACACACGGCTCCAATTTATGCAAATCCTATCTCAAAGAGAGGCGATAGAACAAAGAAACAAGAAGTATTATATTCATCAAATACAAAGAATTTGCAGGGCTTACGAAAAAGGAAAAGCGGATTTGGTTACTGGTCGCGGATATTTGAACGATTTTAAACGCAGAGCCGAAGATTCCGCCTATGATATTGGCTGGAATGAAATGGCCGAAAGATTTTAGTAACCCTCACGCTTGTCCGTTGTGCATGACGGGCGGTTGAAGCGCACCAGTGGGGTTCAATCCAAGGATGGTAACACACCTTGAGTTCTTGGTTGGAAGTCAACCTTCTGACTGAGGATTTATTTATTTTAATTTATTGCCTATTCGAATAATAGTAGTTCGTCGCTCTCTGAAAGCGAAGGCGTTGGGGCAGAACCAACATAGGCATCCATTTATGGCCGTGAGTATCATCAGCATGATTACCTCTTTTACACGGAGAGTTTAGTAGGGGCAGCACCTATCACGGCTACCATTTCGCGGTCTTAGCTTAAACGAATAAAAGCCCTGCTCTCTTAAAGCATGAGTTGTCGGTATTCAGCCGGACAGACCGCACCAATTTGCAGAAACAGCGTGGAATTATGGTTCATCCAGTGAGATGCGTGTGATTCAGGGTCGCTACTGCCATTTAATTTCTGGCCTCATAGACCAAAAGAAGAGTCAGCAGACTTAAAATCTGCGTAGTGTCGGTGCAAGACCGTCTGAGGCTACCAATTTACGGAAGATAGGTGACTGTCACTTCGTCACAACGGTCTGCTAAATCGTGACGCCTAAAAAACGTCCGTGGGTGGAACTCCCACATCTTCCGCCATTTTACTATTGACAAAAAATGAATGTCCTGATAGTGTTCCTTTACGCATCTATGGTGAAAATACATATCATAGGAGTTTCCTAAACTTTAGTTCTTGGTGGGATTCCAAGTAGATGCACCAATTTATGTTAGTCAAGCAATGTTTGGATTGCGGAGAATCATACGGAGACTCGTTGTTTCTGTGGATTCCTGACGACCTCTGGAAGCAGATTGGCTGTAAGGAGAATGACTTTCTCTGCGCTCATTGCACGATTAATAGGCTTGAAAAAATCCGTAGTTATGCCTATTTGGTTGCGGGGGTCGGTGAACACAAAATCTATCACAATACCAAAGTGATACTAGAGCAGAATGGCACTAGGGAGGATGCGACTCCGGTTTATCCATTGGAAGTAATGAAGAAGATTTTAAAAAGACATTAAATTATGATTTGCCCGAATTGCGAAAATGAAATAGACCCTGATTGCTGTCATTGCGGAAGCCCGATTAAGAATCATGGTTATAGCGACAATCATAGTCCCGTTCCGATGGGATGCACTTGCGGATACGCTGTTCAGCCGCCAAAGCCGCTGAAAATGTATATCCTCGTAAAGAAGTCTTTGCCGTCTCACAAGATGATTGCAGTTGCTCACGGCGTTTTAATGGCTCATTTGAAATTCAGTAACCGTGAATTGCAGGATTGGCGTCCACTTTACGAACAATGGCTAAACGAATCTTTTCGTAAGGTGGTTTGCGAAGTAAGCGATGCTGATTTTGAGCGATTTAGAGAATTTTCCGATAGAGTCATCGTCACTGAATCGGGACTTGATAATATGGAGGTTAGTATGGTATTCTGCCCTAGAGCAGAATGGCCGAAACCATTCAAGTATTTATCAATGTCGAAGTATTAATTTTGCCTTGCGAAAGTTCCTAGTCCATATTGGTAATATGGCGTGAGTGGTTGCGATACCCTGCTTGGCTCCAGTTTTGCCTTGGCCGTCAGCACGGACACCGCTTTCGTAAAGCGGCGTTATCGGGGGCAGCACCCGAACTTGGCTCCAGATTTATGCCGAAACAAAGGCTGTGGTTTCGAGTCATGTTCAGGGTATTGTGCGCCTGAAAATCTCCGACGCCTGTCAGTCAGCTACCCTTGGGGTAGCTCGGCTCCAATTTTTTATGGTCGCTTCGGTGAGTAGAGTCGAGAATTCCGGCTCAAGACGGAGACGTAGCTAGTCCAGCGTCAAAATACTTATGGCGAACAGAAGGAGTTCGATGCTCACTTCCGGCCTTTAATTTAATTTAATTTATCGCTCCAAGGCTTGCAAGCTCGCTGCCTTCATGGGGTAGTGCTGGAGCGACCAATTTGGAAGTTAGGCAGATATAATCTGGCTGCGCGAAGCTCGAACCTTCGTCTGTGTAAAAAGCAGGACAGGAGAATTACCTGTAACTTCCGCCAATTTATGATGCCACCCACATTTGTCTCATTATGTCCACACGAATTTTATAAAGTTCGATTTACTCAAAACGGGTATTCCCACGAAGGATGGGTTTATGGAAAGTATAGCGACGGGACAGTTTATGTCTCTGAGAGCAGAGAAATAGGTCAAGCCCAAATGTGGGTCGTTAGCCATCACGAAATAACAGACCGAACAAAAATTTTTGGATAGTAGGCAGATATAAGCTGGCTGCGCTAGTCTTGAAAACTAGATTCGCCTCAAAAACGAAGGTCGGAGCATTACCGACACTATCCGCCATTTTAATGCGTCAGATATGACGCTTTAAGGCCATTTTTGACGTTAATTCGTCAGATATGACGCTTTATGGAAGGGAGACGAATATCACCTTGTCGTATCAGTTTGGAAAACTGACCCGTGAGTAAAATCCGGTGCGAGTGGAACTCTCGCTCCTTCCGCCATTTATGCACAAATCATACTTCGATTCAGAGTATCCCAAAACCAACCGAGAAAAGGTTTTAGACCCAAGCGAGGGCAAAAGTAGCTGGTGTATCTGCGACAGACACCATGTAAATGATGGGGAAAAATGCCCTATTTGTCACCGCAGAGCAGGAAGAAAAAGATTAAAGAAGTAATTTTATTTAAATAAATTAAGCCCATCCATTACGGATTGGGCTTTTGTCGTTTTTAGGTGTAAGTAACTTTATGGCTAATCCATTTGACAAAGACTATATCGAAATCCTCAATTTCCGAATCGAACAAGAGGAATACTCCAGCCGTTTATATCAAGCTATGTCTGTTTGGCTCGACAACAGCGGCTTCGTTGGCGCAGCAAAGGCGTGGAAAAAGGACGCGGAAGGGGAAATGGAACACGCGCAATGGGCGAAGGATTTTCTTTTGGACATGGGCATTACTCCGCAGTTGCCAGCATTAAAAGAACCCCCGCACTCATTCAAGGGGCTTCCTGATGTGATTCGCCTGTCTTACGCGCACGAAATCAAGATTACTCAGCAATGCAATGACCTAGCTGATTACGCGATGAAAAAAGGCAACCATCTTCTTTACCAACTCGCCCTCAAGTATATGCAAGAACAACAGGAAGAAATGGGCAAAGTCCAAACTTATGTTGACAAACTTGCAAGTTTTGGCGAAGATAAGATTGCCCTTCGTCTGTTTGACACTGAATTGGGCGAATAAATTTAGCACCGATACCCAAAGCCTCGTTCCGAAAGGGATGGGGCTTTCTTTATTGTCTCTTTTCTAAATCTCTAATATCCTCTTTAGCGTCTTTGACTTGCGACTCTAAAACCGCCGTCTTTACTTCGAGAATTTCAATTCTTCCTCTTTGCTCCCTAATCGCATCCTTCATCCATTGATTTTGAGTGGTAAGAGCAGCCTCATTAGAGCTATTGCCAATGTGGTTAGTTAAAATACCAGCCGCGAGCGTCAAAATTGTAATAATTTGCGCTCCGGTAATAACGATTTTCTTGTGGGTATTCCAGCCCTTTTTGATTTTTTCTGTTGGCATATAGTGAATTACACGTTTTTCCTTGACATTTTTTGAAAGAAGGATTAGGATTTACTTATGGATTTAATTGTCTCTTTATTTGTATTATTTTTGAAGGCTTCGATATTAGGATATATTTTCCAAATTGGAGTATTCCTAATGGCTACCCTAACTGGCGATGCCGATGAGATTTTTGATTCAAAAACCGAATACTTTTTAGTTCTCGTCCCATTCGCTTGCTGGTTTTTTATTGTTAAAAACGTGATTCGTTCCGTATCTAAATTCCAAAAATGAAACTAGGATTTACAGGCACTCAAATCGGCATGACTCCGCTTCAACTTTTAAGCGTTGCTCAATTTATTGCCCACAATCAAGTCACCGACTCCCATTCTGGCGACTGTATCGGCGCAGACAAGGATTTTTACGACCTAATCACCCTTGCCAATAAGAACAAAAACTTTCAAAGGATTTGCAGATTCGGCCATGTCCCCGTAAATGATTCAAAGAGGGCATTTTGCGCCTATGATGTCGAGAGGAAGGCTTTGCCGTATCTTGACCGAAATCATAACATCGTGGACGAGTGCGACTTCTTAATCGCTACTCCAAAGGAAAAGGAAGAACAGCTAAGGTCAGGCACTTGGGCAACCATACGTTACGCCAAAAAGACCAAGAAAAAAGGGATGATTGTATTCCCTGATGGAAGCGTAGAAAATTTTAACCAATGAAAATGGATTTTCGCCAGATAAAGTTCCGTGTTCGTAATCGCAAGACTAACGAATGGATTCACCCGCCGCATGAAATAGCCTCGTTAGATGGTGTGAATTTATTGGGCGAGACTATTCTTTTTGGCGGTTTTATGGACGGCGTTAGCATCGAAGATTTGAACGAGATTGATACCCTTCAATTTACTGGCCTAAAAGACAAAAATGGCAAGGAAATCTTTGAAGGAGACATTATCAAGGAAAGACATTTCGATGGTTGGTTTGATAAAATTGGCGAAGATTATTTGGGCGTCGTGAAGTATAAAACCTATTCCGATAACGGGATGGGACACCAGTTCGCCGGATTTGTCTCTTACCCCGACCCCGACTATACTGACTTTCATGGTAACGTCCTTTCTGCAAATTGCGAAGTCATTGGCAACATTTACGACAATCCAGAAATACTCGAAAGTTTTTATATTGGGAAGTTGAGGTAATATGGTTTGTAACCACCGTTATAGATACGTCCATAGCACAATGGGACTCGTTGATTACGGTGGGACAATAGTTGCCGCGACCTGTCATAATTTTTATCGCTGCGAAATATGCGGCAAGACAAGGTGGAGAATACACGGAGATTACCGAGTTGTCCTAAAGAGGAAGGATAATAAGAACGTCTGCAAGCAATTACAACTTTTATGAATGTAGGACTAGAATTTAGAATTTGGGACATAGCCAACAAAAAATGGATTAAGCATGGATGGACTAATGACACCTACCAGACTGAATACTTCATTGATGTAAATGGTGGAGTTAGAGAGTTGAACTACGATAGTCTCGACATAGTTGAAAATGTCATACTCCAACAATATACTGGCCTACAAGACAAAAACGGCAAGAAAATTTTCGATGGCGATATACTCAAAATCGTATGCACAGGCACGATTCTCTTATTTTGCACTGGAACTTATTTCGCGTCAGTATGTTGGGATGATAGAAAACTCGGATGGTTCTTAAAAATCGTTCCAAATACGGTTGACAAATACAAGCGATTCAACAGCGACTTTTGTGTTGACAGTTACAGGTCTTATGAGGTCGTTGGTAATGTTTTCGAGAACCCTGATTTATTGAAATAAATTTATGAGTTGGAAATTATTTTTACTCTTTGAAAAGCATTACTCAAAAATAAGACTTATGATTAAAACATTCTTGTGGTGTATCTGGTTGTATCTCGCGGTGCTGATTCTATCCGCGCCGAAATTGGATGGTGGAATTATCTTCCTTCTCGTTTTCGGATATTTAATTCTGGACATCAAACATCCATGCGACTACCATTCCTATAAGGCGTGGTGGGCAGACAGAAAAAATTGGAACAAATGAAAACCCCAATAAAGAAATTGATTCAACAAGACTTGGCTGGCGACAAACCCAAATGGTGCGTTCACATGAGGTTTTGGAGTCGCGCTGCTGGCTAGGAAGATACTTTCGTTGGCCGCGAGTCATTTCCCGAAGCTGGCGGTTGGGCTTTTAAGAAGGATTCAGAAGCGTCCTACGGATTGAGTGCGGATAAATGGAATTTCTGTCCAATCTGCGGCAAGGAAAGGCCATGAAAATAAAGTGCGATAAGTGCGGCAAAATACTGAAAAAGCAAGGTGCTTTAATCTTCATGCCACCGATTGATTTTCCTATTGACCCCGATGGCACGACAGTAGCCGTCACCCGCAAAATACATATTTGTGTAGGTTGCTCTATTCTTTTAAGGGATTGGATAAAATGAAATTTAATTACATTGACGGAAAAGAAGGCGATACGGACAAGCTGCCAGATTTGCCAGCCATGCACATCGAAGCCGTGGCGAAATGCCGTGAGATTTTGAAGGGTGCTGGTCTTAGTTTTTTTCTTTTTTCTATTGACTCGCAAGGCGGCGGTAGCGGCTCTGTAAATGTCCCCGATGATGCCAAATTAAAGCTGGCAATGATTCAAAACACGGACGACAATTTTGCCAAAATGTTCAAGGGGACTGTCAGGGTTGCGATATGGGATGATGAAAAATACGACCTCGCGCCCAATGTCATACCAAGGGTCTTGAAAAATTTAACCAAATAGTGTTTGACATATCAAGCACTATACGGCATAATGTCTTATATTTGAAACGTAAGCGACTCTACGCAGACCCTTCGGGGTTTGAGGAAGTTCGCCGCTGCACAGCAGATGTTGGGAGGGTTAAACCCCGTTATCACCACAAATTAGCAGCAACCCTAAAGTGTCAAAGGCTAGTGCTGGCCGTTGTAAAAGACAAGGTTGGGGCAGTAGTCCATAAGGGATTACCAGAGCGGCGTGGGAAACCTTCGCCGGATACTCTGAGAAAAATGTAGAGATAGAACAGAACGGCGGCTACGGCTGCGTTTCATTAACGAACAAGGGCTACCGGAGAAATCCAGTAGCCCTTTCTTTTTATTTAATTTTATTTACTTCTTTAATGCGTTGAGGTCAGATTGCAAGTCCTTCAAGGCAATGTGGTGGTGCGCTTCTTCCACAAATAATTTGTTAAAGGCTTGTGCAGTATGC
>Ga0007804_1000670_pt1 | contig 12285 bp, 14 predicted proteins | sample CryBogCBE25Aug07_FD_60367 | JGI IMG/M metagenome (GOLD analysis project Ga0007804, IMG submission 60367) | Freshwater microbial communities from Crystal Bog, Wisconsin, USA - CBE25Aug07 | ecosystem: Environmental > Aquatic > Freshwater > Lake | place: Crystal Bog, Wisconsin, USA | collected... | reverse complement strand
GGACGCCATTGGAAGCTTGCAACTTTGGAGCAGCTGCTTTGGCTGTGGCAATGATCGAGTACAAGTTGGTCTCAGTTGCTGTGCGAATATCAGCGTCTTCGGAGGTAAGCAGCGAACCACCCCAAGCTGCAGCGTTGTAGACGACAGAAGCAACTGGCTCTGTGATCGCTGAAATAACGTTTGCCACTTCACCAGGCTTGCTCGCATCCGCAACCTTGTAATCAACCTGTGCTCCCGCGTCGCTCAACGCCGTCTTCATTTCAGCAAGCTTCGCTTCATTTCGCGCGACAAACAGGAGGGGATGTCCCTTGGCCGCGAACTTCTTTGCAACCGATGCACTGACGCCCGGGCCAACTCCAACAATTACAACAAGACCGTTACTCATTATTAACTCCCACTCATTGAAAAATCGATTTTTACCTGCACGATGTCACCCAACTCGATTTCAAGTTTCTCTCGGATATCTTTTTTCAAGGGAACCAAATACCCACTATCTTTCGGAAATAGAGCGGTGTAAAAGGTCAAACCCTTGACGGTGACATCCGCAGGAAGTACTCCCCATCCGTAGGTAATTTGTTTTGCGATCGTTGAGACCTTCTTTGCCTGTGCATCTGGAAGTCTGATGAAATAAAACGGGGATGGACCCCGCCAATAAATGACTTCGGACTTGAAGGCGATCGAAAGCAACGAGCTCACTTTGGATAGTTAACCCTATTTATTGTCAGGGAGCGCGGCGAAATCTTTCTTTACCTGGTTGTACCAACCCATGCCTGCAAATGGATTCTTCCAGCGACCCTTCATGGCTTTGGCCGCTTCTTCGTGAGCGATGTCTCCCGCCTTCACGGCCTCACGGAGATGTTTGTCCTGCGCCTTGATTATTACGTTAGCATCTTCGCCCGAATGTGCGAGGTCGCAGGGGCCTCCGAGTTGCTTACAAGTCATCGTTTTCATAGTGGTTTGAGGGTAGCATTTTCAAATGACATTTACCGGGCTGAACTTCCACGGAGTCATGTTCGCTTACTTCAACAAGTAGAGGTTTAACGAAGAATTTTCTCCATAGGGCGACCCTTCGCGACTTCGTCGACCAATTTATCGAGGTAACGAATACGCAGCATGAGTGGATCTTGGATTTCTTGAATCTTTACTCCGCAGATAGTTCCTGTGATGAGAGAAGCATTCGGGTTAAGTTTTGCCGCCCCGAAGAAGTTAGTAAAACTACTTCCTTTTTTAATATGGCTTTGAAGTGTTTTTTCACTGAACCCGGTCAGCCAACAAATTACCTCGTCTAACTCGGCGACGGTGCGACCTTTACGTTCGACTTTCTTAACGTAGGCGGGATACACATTCGCGAACGGCATTTGATATAACTTTTCCACGCTGCAACTCTATCTCTACTTTTTATCGCGCCACTGGTTGGCCCGGATATTTTCTGCAGCCAAGCTCGCAGTCTCAGTGATCCGCTTTTCACGTGTAGGGGCCGTCTTTGCTTGATCGATCCACTGCAATATCTGTTTACGCACGCCTGCAGGGAAGGCGTCAAAGTTTGCTTTGGATCCCGGATGCTTTCGAAATGCCGCTATCAAGTCCTTTGGGACGGTCGCTGATTCGGATGAATCTAACTTGTTCCAGCTACCATCCGCTTTTGCTTGCTCCAGAACTTTTAACCCAGGGGCTTTCATTTTCCCCGATGCTAACAATTCCTTAATGCGGGCTTTGTTTGAGGCCGACCAGCCGCTCCCCTTTTTCCGAGGTGAGAAATAGAGCTTCGTCCGGAGTTCATCAACTTTGCCGGGCACCGAATCAATCCATCCGTAGCAAAGAGCGAGGCGAACTAATTCATCATATGTTGGGGCGGGTTCGCCTGCGGATTTCTTGTAGGTCACTACCCAAAGGCCAGGTGACTTTGAGTGATTCTTGGAGTACCAAGCGGCGAGCGTGCGAAGTGACTTCACTTCCAAGTGTTCGCGGTCGTGAATGCCCATGTTGAAATTTTGCCGTATTAAGAAGCGCGCCAGCAATACCAGGCAACGACGCTGCGCATGCCGGAGAACTGTTCGCCGAGTGCATTAAGTACCTTTGGCTTGATTGGCGCAGGGTTCCCGTGCAAATTATCCCATCCTCGCCGTACCGCTAGATCATCCACCGGCCATACATCCAGCCGCCCCAAATGAAAGATCAAGAACATCTCGACGGTCCATCGTCCAATTCCAAAGAGCGGAACTAGGTCAGCGATGATCTCTTCATCTTTCATATAAGTGAACCGCTTGAAGTTGATTTCCTTAGAGAGCGTTGCAGAAGTCAGCTCGCTAATGGTGCGAACTTTGGCGCCAGTCAGGCCGACGGATTGCAGTTCGGGCAACGAAAGATCACCGACGCGCTCAGCGGTAATGGATCCCCCGCATTTTTCTTGCAACCGCCCTTGGATCGTTTTTGCAGCGGCGGTACTTACTTGTTGCGCAATAACCGAGCGAATCAAAGATTGATAATGGGTGACCTTCGGCTTCTCTAAACCAAATGTGCAGTCAGCCAGGTTCTTGATTGCCGGAGCAAAGGCCGGGTCTATGCGAACAATCTTCCTCTTCGCTTGAGCGAGTTCCTTCGCGCGATCCATCGCTCGCCCTTCCTAAATAATTAGAGCCAGTCCGCTTTCTTGAACTGTCGATAGAGAAAAGCGGTCAGCGTGCCCATGATGCCGAGAACGACATAGTAGCCGTAGCGGTAACTTAGCTCTGGCATGTGATGGAAATTCATACCGTAGATACCTGCGAGCATCGTAGGTCCAGAGGCCAGTGCCACCCAGGCCGAAATACGGCGCACATCGATATTTTGCTGAACCTGAATGTGCGCGAGGTCTGCCTGCAATACAGAGGTAATAAGTGAATCCAGTCCAGTGGCTTGCTCAACAGCCTGAAGCAGGTGGTCAGAGGTGTCGCGGAAGAATGGTTTGATCCCATCTGGAATAGTCATTGCGTTATCGCTTATAAGTCGATTGATCGGAAGAATTAAAGGTTCGATAGCGTGCTTGAATTCGATGATCTCTCGCTTCAAGAAATAGATTTCCTGTGAGAACGTTTGGCGCTTTCCGTTGAAGACCTTGTTCTCGATTGAGACAACTTCTTGTTCTAACGAATTCGCAATAGTTACATATCCATCGATGATGCGGTCAGCTACTGCGTGAAGTACGGCGTATGGTCCAAGGCGAAGTAACTCTGGTTTATGTTCAAGATCGCGGCGTACCGTGGCGAGCGGGTGACCCGCACCATGGCGGACGATGACAATGAAGTGCTTATCGATAAAGCAAAGAAGTTCGCCAGTTGTGATCTCCTGCTGAGCTTGATCAAAGAAGACGGTCTTCATTACAAAAAAGGTGAGGCCTTCGTAATCCTCGATCTTTGGACGCTGATTTGCATTGATCGCGTCTTCAACAGCAAGTGGGTGGAAATTCAATTCACCCACAACTAGATCGAACTCCGCTTGATCAGGTTCAGCAAGCCCGATCCAGACAAATCCGTCAGTTTCGCGCGCCCTTGCAACTAGGTCAGAAATATCTTGACCGGCTTCAACACGGCAACCAGCTTCGTATAAGGCGATATCAACAATCATTTGACCCCAGTATTCAGGTACTTAATCAAGATATCAAGTAAACGGAAAATGAAATCTTATTTTTAAAAGGGTGATTCAGGAAAGTATGTCCTTGCTAGTAAATCGGCTATAGCTCAGCGAACCAAAGATTGCTATGTACGCGAGCTGCAGAATCGCATTGCTCCAGAATGATGTGAAACTGAGCGGGCTTCGCAGAATGTCGGTGAAGTCCAGCCAGTGATATGTCAGCAGGTAGGGGTGGATTACAGCGACTTGGGGCAGGTTGCCAAGTATCTGCATGACAGTAGAGACAATCACAGTTGCAGCCATTGCGCCAACAGGAATGACAGTCAAGGTTGAGAGGAAAAGTCCCAGCGCACAAAGGCCCAATAGGGAGACAGTTACGTAAAGAAGAATAAGGAAGATTCTAAACAAGGCTGCAGGTATCGAGATGACGTTGCCCGACAGAAGGGTGACGGGACCGACTGGGAAGAGCATTGAGCCAATCAAGATTCCGGTAACTAGTAACGTGAATGCTGCCGCAACGGCAAAGGTCGCAGCGCCAATGAATTTCACTACTAGTAGTCGAGCACGATTAACCGGAGCGATTAATAGATAGCGAAGAGTTCCAGTGCTCGCTTCGCCAGCAATCGTGTCCCCCGCAACGACTGCAACAGTGAGTGGCATGAACAATGGAATGGCGACGACCATCGCAGTAAATGCTACGAATAGTCCGTTGTGACTTACTCGGTCAATGAAAGGTGGACCTTCTCCTGGGGTAACGGTGGCACCGGAAAGTTCCACTGCGATCGCCAAGGCAATCGGAATCAAGGCAATCGTAAATAACATTGCCCAAGTGCGACGACGTCTAAAGAGAATGGATAGTTCGGAACGAACGAGGGAGCCGAATAGTTTCTTATTGAGCAACTTCAAACCCCTCCCCTGTCAGTGAAACGAATCGATCTTCAAGAGTGGGAGCTTGAACTGTGAATGAGCGCACTGGAACGTTTGCTCGAACAAGTGCATCGATGATCGCTTCGGCCGCTGGATGTTGATCGGTGAGTTCAGCGGTAAGTGAATTGCCGTCGATAAATGCTGTAATTCCAAGTGTCAAGAGAAGTGCAGCTGCGCTATCAGGTTTTGTGGAGATTATGCGTAGTACTTTTGCATGGCCGGCCGAAAGTTCTTCGATACTTCCTTGAGCAACAATCTCACCACGGCTCATTACCGCTAAATGAGTACAAATTTGTTCAATCTCTGCGAGCAAGTGGCTTGAAACAAAGATCGTTATTCCATCCGACGCAAGGCTACGAATCAAGTTGCGAACCTCGCGAGTTCCTTGTGGATCCAAACCATTTGTTGGTTCATCCAGCACCAGGAGTTCGCGCGGTTGAAGCAGCGCATTCGCGATACCGAGCCGTTGTTTCATTCCCAACGAATAAGCGTGAACCTTCTTGCCTGCAGCCTGCGTGAGCCCCACGCGAGCCAGCGCGGCGTCAACGCGTTCAGAACGTGTCATTGGGTCAGCATGCAGATCGGCGGAGTCGTAACGAATCAAGTTGTCCCGGCCAGACAAATACGGGTAGAAGGCCGGACCTTCGACTAACGCACCAACTTTAGGAAGCGCCTTGCTGAGTTCTTCTGGCACACGGTAACCGAGCAACTGCACATCGCCCGCGCTGATATTTGCAAGACCCAAGATCATGCGGATCGTCGTCGTCTTTCCAGAGCCGTTAGGCCCGAGAAACCCGAAGACCGATCCCTGAGGAACTCTCAGGTCTATCCCTGCTACTGCTTTAAATGAACCGAAGTGCTTTGCAAGTCCAACGGTGTAGATGGCAAAGCCTGAACTTGCCGTTTCATTCATTACTTAGAGGCTGCTTCAAGGAGTTTGTCGACTGTTACCGATCCCGCGAAGACGCGGCCATCATCGGTAATCAAAACGTTGAGGAGAGCAGTCGTAAATACACGACCCCCGCTGACAGCCTTGGTGAGGTTGTCGAAGTATGGATTGGCGCGAATGACTGAAAGTTCTTGGGTCAACGATGCTGATGCTGGAACTTCGATAATTGCAGACCAACCTTCGGACTTCAACTTATTGATCTCCGCCTGTGCTGCAGAATTTTGTGCATCTGTTGGTTGCTGCCTTGCACTATCCATCGCGCCTGATGACATCGGATCTGCTAGTTCTTGAACCGAAGTTCCAGCAGGTGGAGTGAATGCGAAGACCGATGCATCTGGGGCTGTGAAACTAATGGAATCAAAAGCTACCTTGAATGCCGGGTTGCTAGCACCTGCAGCATAGACAGATACAGCGAGCGGCAATCCTGTCGTGCCATCTACAGAGATTGTTACGGACCCAACGAGTGAGCCGCTGGAGTTTGGGGTCAAGGTCAACTCGTATACGCCGCGACCAGCAATCTGCGCATCCTTGCCCTCAGTTACTGCAGTAGTTGGGTTGATCTGGCTCAAGAAGTAATCGGCAACCGATGCTGGCGATGTAATGTCGAATGGGAGTTTGCTTGAGTTGTCATCAAACGCAGTCTTCAACTGAGACTCAGCGCTGGATTTTTCGGCAGGATTGATCGCATAGTGAATGGCGCTTTGTTGGCTCGCGTCATAGAACCAAAGGTCATTTCCGTTTGCAACAAAATCACGTTCTGACATCTGATCGAGCATCTGCACGCGGGCCTTATCTGGGCCGGCAACAAAGACATTTGCTTGCTGGGTTCCAGAAAGTAGACCTAGCACGGTAGCGATATTTCCTTGTAGCGAAGCGTTAGGAATGAAGTCAGACATTGCCTTTGGCAGGCTCTTCTTCATCTGATTAACTAATGATTGCGAAATATTTGGAATGAGATTTACTGGAGGAAGACCCAGGTTTGCAACCTTCGTGACTTTTCCAGAGAAAGCAATATTTGGATTCTGATTGATAAATTGAAGAATCTGAGATGGAGTCTTGTCAGGCAGCGATACATCCGCATTTGCCGATACTGAAACTCCTACGACACAGCCGGCAACCAACACGGGTGCAGCAATAGCTGGAATCCAACGAGAGAAACTGCGCTTCATAAAATCCTCTTCCTGATTCGGATATCAACTCCGATTCCTAAAGAATAGAACAGGATGCCCATCCCCACGACTTGAAATGTAGCCTTCTGCGCGAAGTGTGGCGCGCGACATAGTCGACTTACTAGCTGGGAAATTCCCAGACAAAGTCAGGTGGCAATCTTTCGCCCCTTGGACGGGATTCGTCGAAGAACTCTCAGTCAAAGCAACTAAAGCTTCGGTTCGAACCCAAGTACCTCTCCATAGAAGGAAAGCTCGTGTTCGATGCAATGGATTTGATTTTCAGCCTTTCTAAATCCATGCCCCTCACCTTCGTACTCGTGGTATTCGTGCTTGATCCCTTTTCGCACACACACATCTCGGAATGAGCGAGATTGATCCGGCGGAACAACTTTGTCTTCTAGACCCTGGAACAAAATCAAAGGCGAGACTAGATTGTCCGCATGTGTGATAGGCGCACGTTCGATATACAGGTCCTTGCGCTCTGGATATGGACCGATCATCGAATCCAAATAACGCGACTCAAAGTCATGCGTATCAAGAGCTAAACGCTCAAGACTAGCGACGCCGAAATAAGAAGCTCCGGCGGCAAAGACATCAGAATTAACGAGAACGTTGAGTACTGTAAATCCACCAGCGCTTCCACCGCGAACCAGAACCTGATCCTTATTAACCACTCCAATATTGATGAGGTGTTCGACGACGCTGATGCAATCTTCACGGTCGACGATTCCCCAACGACCATTTAATGAACGTCGATAGTCGCGGCCATATCCAGTTGAACCACCATAGTTCACATCAACAACAGCGATCCCGCGCGAGGTGAAGTAGTTGTAAGCCAAACGGAGCGTGGCGCTTACGTTCGCTGTAGGTCCTCCGTGCACCGTAACGATGAGCGGCGTCGGTCCCGAATAATCCACATCGGGGTTGTGCGCCGGATGCATGATTGCAAATACCTTACGACCGCCTACGCCAGGAACTTCGATCTGATAGGGCTTTGTTAAATATTTTGCATCAACGGGTAAAGGCTTCTCAGTAAGTTTGCCGACAACTTTCTTTTTCGTTAGATCAACATCAACAATTGTTTCTGTGGCAGTCTGCCCCGAAGCCAGCACATATAAGTGATCTCCAGAAATTGAAACGAAGCCATCGTATTCATTGAATTCGGACGGAATATCAGTGCATTCACCGGTTCCAGGATTGAGAATTGTTAGCTTGCGATCATCTACCTTTCCGTGAACTCCTACAATCTCCCCGTCGCCAGTAAGTGTGAGGAAATGTAATCCGAGGATCCAGATTGGACCTGCCCACTCACTCTCATCGTGAATGATCTGGCGCTTAGTACCGTCAAGTTTTACCTCCCACGGATTCCACCATCCGCTCGCATCGCTCACGTAAAACAACGTCTCGTTGTCAGCCCAAATCGGATCCAGAACGGAACATTTGGTGCTGCCATCAAGGACTCGACGGTTCGCAAACTTTCCATCGACGATATCCACGACGAATAATTCTGTTCCATCCCATGGCATCTGCGGGTGTTCCCAACCGATGAAACTCGCGTGAGACTGGTCAGGTGAAACAGTTAGGTAAGCATAAAAATGTGAGCCATCATCGAGGACTCTGATTCCTTCATCGGAAATCGCTATGAGATCTCGTGCCGCTTTGCCCGCTTCGTCAACGATCTCTCGAACGGCCCAGATCTCTTCACCTACGCGCACCATTTCCGCATACCGATGCAAACTATTAGTGTCGGGTGTTAGCGCTACAGGAGCTCCACCAACAGGGAAGGTATAGAGGCGCTGGTCTGACTTATTTACGAAAGCAATATGCAAGACACCATTTACTTCATAACCTAGCCATGCAGTACCGCCATAGATATGAACGCTTGTGCTCGCATTCCAAGGCTCTGGAAGAACCGTTCCCAATTTCTTGCTGACGACCGTGGTACGGCCCGACTCGTTGGGGCGCATCTCTCCCCATAGGACATCGTCGCCGACAGTTTGTATTCCCCAAATTTGCGTGCCAGCTTCCGTTAATAATGAAGCAGAGATTGGCGATTTCCAAGAACCAGGTAGTTGCGTCATGGTTTTAGAGTATCCGAAACGGTTGAAAAGAGCCTCGACGTCTCGAGGCTCCCCCGTGCTCGTTGAGCAAACTTTTGCGACCATTACCAAGTGATCAAATTGGCTCTCCGAGGCTGTGGTGGAGACGACGGGCCTTGATCCCGCACCGGTGGTTTGGTAAACGACCAGGCTTCCATTTACAACACATCCCCATCACGCGATCGAAAATACAGGGGATGAGAAAGCCCTATTCCGGCGAAAGACGCGTCTTGTTGATCAAAAAATCATGTGGAAAGCAAAAGGGACTTGGCTATTAACCAAGTCCCGATTACTACCAAACCACCGAGTACGAAGTATGGCACATTTTTGTTGTTTCTAGATCTGATGGCGGAATCAATTAATAAATTGAAAAATTTATAGGGGCCACGTAAAGCAAAAGGGACTTGGCTCTTAACCAAGTCCCAATTGCTACCAAACAAGCTACGCCAAAGTATGCCACACAAATGCACTAGCCAAATCTGCTGAAATCGTTAATGCGACACCTTACAAGGAAGTCCAATGTTCGACCGATGGTGGATTCACAAAATACTCTCCGATAATTGCGCGCCATTCACCGAATGCGGCGCTCTCACGAAAGCCAATGGTGTGGTCTTCGAGAGTTTCCCAATTAATATGGAATGTATAGGTGTTAGCCCGTTCAATTCCTCGATGTAATTCAAAGTCAATAAACCCTTTTGACTTAGACAACACTTCAGAGACCGCTCTTCTTACCGCGGCTTCAAATTTTTCGGCATTTTCCGGCAGGACTTCGACGAAGGCAATTTCTAGAATCATGGACGGAGCGTACAGACTAAACTTTTTCAACGAGCGTGAAATACACGAGCACGATTTGAGTATCGTCCCCGATGATCAACCCCTGCTTAGCCCAATACCTTAAATGACTCGCTCTGAAGTCATCTCCCGACATGTCCCCTTCGCCTTCAGCTAGAGCAAATTCATCTGGAACGTCAGAAAAATTCACCACATCAACTTTCGTCACTTCAATCGTGGCAATGTGTGACTTTTCGCTATTAAGCACCGCTAATCGCTCGCCGACCGTTTCTATTTCTTCGCTTTGGGCTTGATAGTCCCACTCTAAAGTTCCTGCCGTTGCGCGCTTTATCTCCGCGAGAACTAGCGCGTTGAGCTCTTCGCGAAAGGCACCAGGCGTGGCAAATTCAATTGCGCGCATTCCAGAGACTCTTGGGAAACTCATGACCGCATAGTAATGAAGAAGGGGCGACATAGGTTTGGCCGAGAGCGACGTGATTTGGCTGGTTGATAAACTCTCACGCTATGGAGCCGGCAAACTTTCACCTCGCACAAGTAAATATTGCGCACCTCATTGAACCAATGGACTCCGAGCGACTAGCCAGCTTCGTTGCTTCCTTAGATCCCGTGAATGCAACTGCTGACGCTGCTCCAGGCTTTGTTTGGAGATTGAAAACTGAAGATGGAAATGCGACCTCGCTCAAAGCTTTCGAATGGGACTTAGATGGAAGCGCGGGAGTGATTACGAACATGTCCGTCTGGGAATCCTTCGAAGCCCTAAAGGATTTTGTCTACTCCCCCAAGCATTTAGAGATATTGCGACAAAAAAGAAATTGGTTTCATAAGGCCACAGGGGCAACAACTGCGCTGTGGTGGATTCCTATTGGCTACGTTCCGACTCTCGAAGATGCCGAATCGAAAATTCAAACAATCAGAAAAATAGGACCTTCACCTCAAGCTTTTGATTTCTCAAAGAAATTCTTCCCTTCGAAATAACGGGTTTTTCCAGAGTTACGCCAACTAAAAAAATAAAAGAAGAGTCGCCCTATAAGCCGGATCCTGTCCCTCGCTTTCGCGAATGGGGGTCAAGCTAAAGTCAATTCTCTTTCGATGATCCCTTTCTAACCAGGCTTTTGTGCTGTATATATGTTGTACTTCCAAGCCTCTTGGTGTCGATACATCTCGACACCACTCATGGAATTGACCGTCTTCTGCTCCTTGCGAATAACGCGGCCCACAAAATATGGAAACCGACCTAAAATCGCAAACCAATGCAACATAGGCAGCATTTTGTTAGTGATATCAGTAGAGGTGATATTGATGAACCCCGCGTGTTGAAGCTTAGCTTCCAAAATCCCATCTTCTAATTCGATCCAACCTGGCATCGCTGCAATGTCACAGACCTTCAAAAATGCCTTCTTTGAAATTTCTGAAAGTTTTGCTAACGGGGTTGAACTGTATTCAAACATAATCAATTTGCCACCAGGCTTCAACACCCTATAGAACTCACCCAAAACTTTATCCACGTCATCCGAGTGGACTAAAGTCTCCATCGTATATACCCCATCAAAATCGTCGGAACCAAAAGGAATCTCTCGATAGTCGCCCCAGGTAAACTTTGTCTTTTGATCAAGTTGCGCCTTTTTGCTTCGCGATCTAGCAGCGTCCAAATTAAAATCCAGAATGTCAATACCAGTAACATTGAGTTGGAAGCGAGAAGCCATGGCTCTCGCTACTGCTCCCGTCCCACAGCCCGCATCTAGCACTGAACTGTCTTTCGGTAGACCCAACTGATTGCCCAGCTGATCTTCCATTCTTATTAAGGCACGTGCAAAGTCGTAAGAACGATCACCCGATTCATACCAACCGAAGTGTTTCGTGCCTCCTAGAAGTACTTGATACCCAATTCGAGATTCTGTGCGATCGTAATACCGCCAAACTTTTGCCAAATGTTCGTTAGTTGGTTTCATGTTAGTGCCCAATCTTCGGTAAGTACGATGACGTTATTGTAATCAGTAGCACCACAAATTGGACAATAACGGATGTTCCATAGGGCAAGTGAGGCGCGTCCGTAATTGAGGCATAAGATGACGTATAGACCTCATACTTTTCCAGGTTGCTCCGCCGTCCCTCGAGACCGTCAGGGTCAGGGTATAGCTGATCCAACAAATCTAATTCAAGAAGCTTCTTTCGTCTCACGATAATGAAGATGCTCATCTGGGGCCCTACAGAAACCCAAAGATTGAGCACGAATATGAAAACAAGAAAATATTTGACAACAGTTGACGAAACAAGTGGGTGATGGATCAAAGGTGGCAACCAAGCAGCCACTGCCGCTAAGGCAAGAAAGAACGATGTTGTGAGATATCCCTCAGCAAGTGACCTGATTCCAGGAGTTCGAGCTGGATCGTTCCACCGCAATTTTAAATCCAAGAACTTCATTCGATAGGCAATGCTTGGGGTCACCAGCAACCAATAAATTGCGTTTGAAACTGTGGCAACAGATACACCGGTAAAGAACGCGAGTGCAAGAGAAGCGCCAATGCTCTGAAGTTTAAATATGTGCAGATGAAGCTCCAAAAGAACTCCGAGTGTGAAACTCAAGACCATGTTTACCAATTGTAAAATCTGACTGAAGGCAACGATCAATACCTTGCAAACGGATTCGGCTGACTCTCCTACCATTATTGAGATGTCCTCGGAGCGCTTGGCAACAAAACCCCATGCTAGAAAGGCAGCTGCAATTGCTCCCGCCATGGAT
>Ga0007804_1000665_pt1 | contig 12304 bp, 14 predicted proteins | sample CryBogCBE25Aug07_FD_60367 | JGI IMG/M metagenome (GOLD analysis project Ga0007804, IMG submission 60367) | Freshwater microbial communities from Crystal Bog, Wisconsin, USA - CBE25Aug07 | ecosystem: Environmental > Aquatic > Freshwater > Lake | place: Crystal Bog, Wisconsin, USA | collected... | reverse complement strand
TTATATTACTATCTTCACTTTATGCGCACTATCACACATTAAAACTTTTTGAATCGTTTGTAAAATAAAACATATTATTTAACTATTTGGAAAATAAAAGATTTATAAAAATTTTTGATCCATCCACAAAATTTATTAGATCACCACTATGTGATCTTATTTCAAATTTTATTCTCTTTATTAGAGTGTTTTCAAGAGAGTGGAATTCTTTATTTTGAAATTCTTGGGTTTTATAACTGTCAGTAGATTTATGAAAGACAGGGACAATTTTAATAAGTTTTGAAAATGTGTTGCCAACAATAGTCTGCTCAATTATGTCTGTATACACCATTAAATATTCAGGTCTCAGTTTGTTAATATCATAATATTTTGAAAAATTTATTGAAATAATTTCATCACCATCAATATCAGGAGAACCGCCCAAGAAACAAACTGTGTATCCACTTGGTGATATTACAGCACATTCATTAGCATCTGTTTTCGGGTCAAATCCTAAAAGTTCGCAAATACTTATTGGTATCAAAAAAAAAGATTGAGTATTTACATAAATTGAAACTTTTTTTTTTGTTTCTCCATATTCCACATATTCCTGAATTTTAAATTGACCAAGAGGTGTGTCGCCGTAAGATAAAATTTTGTTTAATGCATTAATAAGACCACTGTCTGAGTACATGACATTAGGTATTATATATTTATATGGCTCAGATCCTAAGGTTGCTGTCCACACAGTCCTATAGTCCTTTTCAAAAGGGAGAGGTCTGAATAAATTAGCATAATTGATAGACGATAATGATACTTTCCAGTCAACATCAAGATAATAAGGTTGTGGCAAGTCAATTACGAAACTGTTAAAATTTTGATCTTCGCCGGGTGATAATCTGACATTAAAACTATCAGGATTTAAATTCATTTTTTTAAACTTAAGTTTTACAAATGTTGGAACACCATAATCCAATTCCAAATTCTCATTATTCTCATTTAATATACTTATTGATATTTTGTCTAAAACACTGTTTGATAACTGAGCATATTCTTCTGATTCAAATTGATGAATAGTGTATTTTTCCTTAGTCTCAAATGTAGGGCAAAAAATTTTCAGGTCTTTTGTGAGTTTAGAGTTAAAAATTTGTTCAGATATCTGATCACACCGTATTCTTACAAGATCCGGATGTTTGAAGTTCCAGCGTTTTAAATAACTATGTATAACCGGTGTCTCTGATGAAACTATGAAGTAAAAATACAAATTTTTATTGAAAACTTCTATATCCGACTTTATTTTAGGAAACCCAAATGAAGAGACAATGGATGTATGTATTTCAAGTCTGTATTTTTCATGATTTTTATTGTTGTATAAAATCTTAATATTCTCATCTTCATTAAACACAAATTGTAATCCCAAATTTTTTTCTTCAACAACTGCCAACGTCTTTTTGATAGTATCTATGTCGGAAAATTTACTTGGGAAAAAAATGTCAACTTCATGATTATATTCAATGTCGTGTTTACTACTATAACTAAAAATTCTTATGCAGGGGATTTTATCATCTTTTGGAATAACAATGCTAGGGAAACTTGAAGGAAAACCCACACTTTGGATGCAAACACTCCATTTTTCATCGTATGGAACTTCTAAATTTAGCGGTAAATTATTGGTGAAACTTGTCAAAGTGTTATTTGGATACCGTTTTGTATCAGCATTAGAAAATGTGTGAATATAAAATTCATTCATTGTAAACGTCTGTTATATCAGCCGCTTCTATCCAAGAATTGTGTGTGTTATCATAACCTTTCCACTTAACAAAATATTGCAATTGACCTCTGACTTTTCTTTGCTTGATAACTTTTTCAACTTTGAAAATATTTGAGTTGACTGGTGTCAATTCATGTGCGTAAAATCCTCCTATCAATTTTTCTTTCTTGTCATATGTTTCGAGTAGATACAACGGTTTAGGTAGTGTTTGTTTTATATCATATATATTAAAGACTTCAAAATTGCTTTGCTCGTTATATCCTCTGTGAAAAACACCTTTTTGTAAGGCTAACCTCACCATTTGATTTATTTTATATTTAGGTTTTTCTGATTTGATTGTGCTATGATAGGATAACATTTTTTCAGCAACTTTCTCATGGTTTTTTTCATCCTCGGCTTGTTCAGGCGACATTTCTATCATTCTATGTTCTCTGTTATTATATGAGGCGACAAAATTTTGCAAGTTGTCAATATATCTGCGAGTTTCAAACTGTGACATATATTTGTATATTAAATTTTGAAATGTTCTGTTAAATCTCTCAACATATGCAGCATGGACAGAGGTGAAATTATGAAAAAAATTAATTTTCATATTTTTACAGAATTCTTTGAACTTTTTATTTGTCAATTCCGAGCCTCTGTCTGTTACAAGTGTTAATGGCGGTTTCTTTGCTTCATTTAAAATTGATTTAAAGGCATTCAGTATTGAAACTGAAGATTTATCAATACATGGTCTTACCCAAGCTTTTCTTGTGAATGTGTCAATAACAGCAAAAATATATTTTACACCATCATTCCACCTAGATAATTTTTGAATGTCAATTAAATCAGCTTGAAATTGATATCTTTTAAAATGTGAAAAGGAAGGATTTCTTTTAAGATTTTTATATTCTCTTCTCAATGTATAACTTTCAACACTTGCAAGCAAGCTTTCAATTTCTTTTACTTTTAAAACCCCGCCATAATATTTATATATGTTATTAACACCACTAAATGCTATAGGATGTGCGGGGTTAGTGTAATTTTCATTGAAATGATTAACACACTCATCTTTATTTTTAAATTTCATTTTATTTAATCAAGCAAACTATATTTAATATTTTTAATGTTTTTAGAAGGTTTTCTCTTCTTAACACTCTTTGTTTTTTTGCTTTGATGCTTTTTTCTTTTTTTCCCCCCTCTTAAAGTACTTGCTATTTTACTCCTGGCATTGTCTAATTCATTTTGAGCAGATTCTCTCATGTCTCTACCTTCCAGAAGATCGGCTGAGAGATTAACTGCAGATTGTTTTGCAGCATCCAAAGCCGTTTGCCCAATTTTTTTAACAAAAGGGTTAGAAAAAAAACTTTTACCAGCTCTTAAACCGAGTCTGGCTATTGGAGCAATTCCTCGAGCTAAAGCGGAAAAAATAGATCCTAGACCTCTACCTCTTTGAAATCGTGGTCCTTGGTGATAATTCATTTTTTTTTATGTATCTTTGTATTGACATGCAACTTATGCCTGTTGTGTTAGATATCTGTTTTAAAGTAATGTTCAGCTTATTTTTCCTGCAAAAGACATATATATAAGCTGAAATTATAGTTGAAGGATTAAAACCGTTATTTGTCTCCTTTATGCTTTCCTTAATAAGTGTGTATTGTTTGAAATTTAAGTTTAACTTTGAACATGCTCTTTCTAGAATATTTTCAGTTTTTATAATCACAACATTTGACTTATCACATTTTTTATCTCTTGAAATCTTGGAGTGATTTATTCCTGTTATATTACTAACATCATTTACTGAAAAAGGTATTCCTAAGTCTGCAAGAGCTATATATAAACAGTGAGCCATGACGATTTCTGAAGCATTTTTCCCATCTTTCTTTTTCTTTATTTTTTCTGCAATGTGAGAAAATATGCCGCCAGGCAGATTTAAACGTTCAATCATCTCTTTCACAAATTCAGATTCTTTTTCTGTTAACCCGCAAGACGAAACATCTCTTTCAATTGAGTGAAATTCAAAAACGTCGTCAATTACTGTACCACATTCTTCACACACAACAAATCCGCCTCTGTAATCAATTAATTGATTTTTGTGAGAACATGACTCAATAAAGCCAGACATTCTAAATCTTCAAGTTTTTTACAGCCGACAAAAACTACTTTTCCTGAATGAAAAATTATTATAGTCCCAACACTCTTTAATTTTAAAAAAAGCCCTGGAAACTTTTCATTATTATACGAGACTTTTACATCCTTGTATTCAATATTTGTATGTAAAAAATTGATAATACTTTCAATATGAACTTCTTTCTTCAAGTCTATTGATCCTGTTATATTATCAATATGCAAAGATTTTTTATTTATGTTTAATCCAATATTTTGAAGATTATTAAGTGCTTTTTCTACTTGGTTAAAATCTTTGATTTTAGTTATATTAACATGATTCAACTTATTTTTCCCTGTTCGAAAGATTGTGTAAACAAAATTATTCCTTAGCACAATAAAATTGTTGTATCTTTTATGTGTTAATGACAAATCTTTAATCCTTTTTTCAACAGTATCTAAAGATTGATGTTCTATATTAACACTGACTTTAATGTTTGTTATATTTACAGACATCCTACTTGTTAGAAGGTCTGTTATCAACTGGTAAAAATATGGCTTACAATTTTGATCGTCGGGGTTTGGGCACTCATGTGCATGACCTTACCGAGATAATGTCTGATGGTCTAGATATTTTTCACGCGCCTCAATCAGACAATTCTATATTGCAAGGAAGAACAATCGAGCACCATATGATAACAGCTCTTAATGAGAATAATAATGTTTTTGAATTTGTAATACCTAGTGAAGGACATGATTATACTTACCTTCCTCTTACAAGATTAGAAGGTGAAATAGAAATTACGAAATCTAATGGTAATGCAATTACTAATGCTGACTTGGTAGCTCCTGTTAACCTTATTTCAAGTGCACTATTCAGACAAGTTGAATGTGATATAAACGGATTTCAGGTGGCCGACCTCACGAGTCCAACTTATCACTACAAAGCATATCTTGAAACTTTAATAACATACGGTATTGATGCTAAAAACACACATTTGCAAGCTGCTCTGTATGAACCTGATACGAACGGTTCTGAAGAAGTTTTCACAGCCGCCTGCGAATCATTTAAAAAAAGAAGAGACTGGATTGTTGCTCATGGGAACAAACTTTATTTTTCAACACCAATTTACATTGATTTTTTTCAATCGCACAGATTTCTAGTACCCGGCCCAACCATAAAGTTAAAATTTCTTAAAAATGAAGACAAGTTTTGCCTAATGTCGGCAACTAATGATTGGAAGGTAAAAGTGAAAGACCTAACAATTTCAACAAGGAAACTTAAAATTCATAATGATATCACCCAAAAACATAGTGAAATAATTCTCAGGCAGCCAGCTATATATCCAATCAAACAATCCAAAATAAAAACATATGTTATAAATGCGGGTATTACAGCAAAAACTCTATCAGGAGTTTTTCGAGGGAAGTTGCCTATTAAAGCTGTTTTTGGTTTTGTGAAGTCCGATGCTTTTAATGGAAGCTTTGCAACTAACCCCTACCTATTCCAGCATTTTGAAGTGTGCTATGTAGGATTTCTTATTAATGGTTCTCCATACCCCTCACGTGTTTTACAACCTGACTTTACTAATGGAAAATGTGTGCGAGAGTATAGACATTTTCTTGATAATGTGGGAATTTCACATGAAAATGAGTCTAACTGCATAAGTCTTGAGAGATATAAAAAAAATTCAACTCTTTTTGCGTATGATTTTTCAGGGGATTTATGCAACGGATATCACAAACATCCAACGGAATCAGGTTTTGTTGACATTGAACTGCACTTTAAGACGGCTTTGGCTGATAATATTACTGTTGTTTTATATGCAACATACGATGAGATTGTTGAAATAGACGGGCAGGGTCAAGTAAAACTTGTGCCATAAAATGTCAGGTCTAACGAACAAACATGTTGAAGATATCGGTAAAAAACACTGTAAAACTTTCATTGGTACATTTCCCTGCAATATACTACCGGATGTTCACGGTATGGAGACATTTTCCTTAATATTTAACGAATCAAGACATGATGAAGAAGGTTCACACTTTGTAGCTATTTTTGCGAATAAAAATGAGATTTATTATTACGACAGTTTAGGATTAAAATGTGAAAACAAATACATTTTAACCTTCCTTAAAACATCCGGCAGGAAAATAAAAGAAAACAATATTCAAATTCAAAGTTATGATAGTATATTTTGTGGTTATTTTTGTTTGTCATTTGTAATATACATGACAAAACGGTATAATTATAAGGAATATTTTAAAATATTTTGTAAAAATAATCTGAAATTGAATGATAAGATTGCTGTTGAGTTATTATTACACATGATTAAATAATAAAAAGATGAAAAAAATATTTTTGTTTCCTAACTTTTTAAAACAAAACACAGAGCACGACAGCGCAGCACCACCACCTACTACAAAGCGGGGATTCGAACCCACGCCCTTGCAGCAGGATGGTGGTTGGTCGCAGACGCAACCTCTGCGCCACCGTGCTATGTGTGCTTTAGTGTGTTCAAAATAATAACTAAAATATCATTGAATCTTTTTATTTGTCACATTAAAATATTTTGCAACAACATCACTAACTAGTGTGCTTGAGTTTTTTTGCAAAATTAAATATATCATTTCGGATATGCTCAGAATACTCATTATAAATATTATAAGACATTTATATTTTTTAGCTAAAAATCTCTCAAATCTGGAAGTGTTTCCTGTTTTTTCAAAGTTCTTGTCAATTTGAGCTTCAATTTCGTGTATATTCATTTTTTGAGTGTTATTTCCTTCCGAATGAATGAATGAAAAATAGATCGCTGGTGATAAAATTTTATATTGCCCTAACAGATATTTTTGAGTCTCAGTTGACCTTAGAGATAACTTGAGCACACACATTCCTTTAAAATGTGTTTTAAAATTGCTGTTCTCATTTTGCTCGGTATTCATCATTTCTCATCATCACATTTGATGTTTTTTCAAGAAGAAAATTTTCTATCTAATGTAATGCGGGTACGCAAATTGAACAAAAATCTCCCGATCATTGAAAATATCCGTGACAAAGATGAGAAAATAAATTTTATTGAAATGAAGCAAGAAGAAGCTCAACCTGAAATCTCAGATCAATCAACTTCAAAAACATCTCTCCCGAAGATTGTTTTTCTTGAAGAGGTAATTTTTCCGACACAAAATTGTTTTTATAGTTTTTATTTAGTTGAATGATAGAATTAGTCCGCATAATCATTTTTTATAACTGATAATTACAAACATTTCAGATACAAACAGAGGACTTGCCTGGAAAAAGCCATCCGAATGATATCGCATCTCAGGTTGGAGATACAAAGTAATTAAAAAGTATTTTTGCAACAAATTTCTCATCTTTCTTCCAAATTTCAAAATATTTTTTCCCATCTTTGTTTTGAATATTTCATATCTTAATTAACTCTATGAGTAAATGAATTTTGATAGAGTGTTGACAGTTGGAGATTGATGTGTGTTAATTGATAATAAATGGTGACACCTGGATTTCTTTAGGTCGCAACAGAAATTGACGAACATTCTCTCGTTCACACAAACACCGAAAATGAGCGTGAAGGAAGCGCTAGAGGAGGAGAGAAAGAAAGAAAGAAGAATGAAATGGATGGAGGAGCAGAGAAAGAAAGAAAAAAGAATGATGATGTTAGAGAAGAAATGGGATTTTTTCAACCAAAACAAGAAAACGGGACTGGAAATCTTTGGTCTGTACAGGGACGTATTCAAAGTTCTTCAGCAATAACGAAAATATTTTTTCAATTTTTTTATTTTCTCTCACTGTCATTTTTATTCATTATAATAATGTTAATCATAGCTTTGACCTACACACTTCAAAAGAAAGATGACAGAAATGAAATCAATCTTGTCAATGTTAGATTGCTTTAGGTTTTGAACATTTAAAACACTTATTTTTATATCTCTCAATAAGAATTGAGCCAAAAGGTGAAGAATGAATTCCACAATCATAAATCCATCTTTTTGAATCAAAACATGATAAAGCTTTTTTCTTCCTTATAACAGTAAAAATATTCTGTTTTTGGGAGACAATACCTGTGAAGTGGTGTCTAAAGTCTCTTTTTTTCATTAAACATTTTTTATATTCAGAAAATTTTAGTCTGTTTTTGATAGCCATCCTCCCTAAACCTTTGCAGACTTTTTTCTCAATATAATTTTTATTCTTCTTTATCTTCAGAGCGTAGCATTTGCTTCTTAAACCAACAAATTCAACACATTTAGAATCGCAATCCAATTCATCTTTGAAGTATCCTAGTTCAGATTTCCTCGAAGAGTTGTATAAAGGATGTTCTTCTTTGTAGTTTGAGTAATCCATATAATCACTCATTTTTTTTTCAAACGATGTATTATCTCTTACATATAAACAAAAAGAATCTGGAATAAAAAACAATAAAAAATCATTTTTTGTCTTTGTCCGAACTCACAACTTGCGATCAAAATAATTACCTGTATCTGAAAATAGAAGTTCAATATTTTCACGTCCACATTTTTTTAATAGCTTATTGTAGAAGAAATCAAACATGAAGTGTTTACTCTGAAATAAAATCACATTGATAGTATTAGGTCTTGTGGTGTAATGGTTAGCACATCGGTCTTATAATCCGATGATCCGAGTTCGAATCTTGGCAGGACTAAAATATTTTTTTACTTACATATTCTAAAATAGTAAAACCCACAGCGTAAGGTTTGTTGTGCAGTATCTCAGGAAGTCTGTGAGATGTTATGATAAGGTTTTCATCTATTATTGAAAAACTTTTAAATGTGTGTTTTGAAATGGCTTTTTTAAAACTTTTTTCAGTAGTGTGAACTTTGACAGTTATATAGTCCCGAACGTTTTCTATAGTCTTTCCGTAGCATGAATTAGAAATTTTTTTAAATTGATTTTTTTCAAAAACTGTTTTAGCATTTTTACGCTCTTCTGTACATTTAGTAATGAAAGGCTTTATAAAACTTTCTTGATTAAACATTAGTATTCTATGAATTTTTTTTATCTTCATACCAAGATCTAGATACAATTTAAGATTTTTAATGTGTACAATATAATTTAACCTATCAAGGAAAGTTGCTGTAAGTTTTGTTGATTTGTATGTTGTGTTTTGATCTGATTTTAAATAAACTTCTTTAGAATATTTTGACAAATCATCTAAATCTATATCATATGTTTCAGGTGCTAACGGGAAATCATTGTGGTGATAATGCAGTTCTTCTGGGTATTCTAAATCTACTTCTAATATATATCCTTTTTCCCCATCCAAGTCTATATCATCAACACTAAAGGATGAAAAATGATATTTTGGTAACCATTCAAAACATGACAATGGTAATTTTCCAATCTGGCTTAATCCGTAGAGATTCTGAAAAAAGAATAAGTTGATTTTTTTTTTTAAATAAATATCTTTTACAAAATTATTTGTATGGTGAATGCGTTTGTTCAAAATTTTCTCACATTTGCGTCTATGTAACGAATTGAGTGATGACCCTTCTCTGTTTCGCTGACAGATTTGTAGCGTGTGTTGATGAACGAAAGTCCGCCTCGTATACCCTTCTCAATAAAATGGATTTGGTCAATATTTTTTGGTAATCCAATAACGCATTTAGTTGTCTTAAGCATGATATCCCAACCAAAACCAGGTAAACTTATGTAATGTGCAGGATCAAGACCTCCAAATTTTATCATTGTTTTTCGAAATTTCTGGAATATCTCAGCAAGTAGTAAAGTGTCAATCTCACAATATAACTTTGAATACTCAGTTAAATTTTTTATATTAAATGTTTGCCACATCTGAGATGCAAATTTGTGTTCTTCCTTTGATATAGATTTTTCCTGGATGGTGCTGTAGAAATCTTTTCTCTTAGGTATTTTTGTAGTCAAATCCATTTTTGAAAGACTGGTGCTGAAAAAGAAAAGAGAAGAGACAGTTAACGCGCTAAGGAAGTGTGGTACTTACTCTACTTACCTATAAATAAGATCGCCCGACAGGTCAAGTTACGTCAGTTTTGAATTTTCACATTGAGAAAGTGCATCAAGAAAAATGAATATTCTCAGCACTTTCAATGTTGAGAGACACACTCAAACAGCTATTATACCGGAATTTGTCTTCCCACTTGCTATGGGATATGACATTTATTCTGATGAGACGAAGATTATTGCATCAGGAAGAAGAGGCTTTGTTGATACAGGTCTAACAATTTCAATCCCTGAAGGAATGTATGGATCTTTGTCTGCCAGACTATCTCTCAACTCTATTGGTGTTGAAATCCACCCCGTCATCTACGATCCATTCAGCACTCACAGACTGAGGGTTATGTTCACCAATAATTCCTCACACGACCTGCCTATACAAGCTGGTGACAAAATAGCAATCCTCGTGCTTCTACCCATGGAAACCCCTTTAATGGTTGTAAAAGAAACATCTCAATTCGCCCAATTCGCCCTTGATGTTTGAGGTAATAATTGTAATTAATTATTAATATTAAACTTACCAATATTCGTAAGGGAAAAATCCTTTTTGAAGAACCATTTCAAACTTTTCATTGTCGTAATATCCTTTTGTTTTCACAATATGTGATTGTTTCAGTATTGGATAATCATGATTTGATTCTTTGAGTTCATCAGCAAGTTTTGACAGTGATGACTGTAAAAAAGCTAAGCTATCAAGAAGCATGAAGGAATTGAATTTGATCATGCGAAAATTTTCCATATTATAGGGGAGAACATATAGATTTTTCACATCTTTTTTTGCAAGCGCCTTGACAAGAAAGTGGAAGTCGTATCTTGAGCCATTATGCATAAAAATTTTCAAAAATCTTTGATTTTTTCTTTTCAGATTACACGAATTGTGAGCTGCTGAGATGAAGAAACCATTCGTATGGTCGTGGTCTCTAACTTTAGGATCGTCTTCACTAAAATCTTTTTCACATATGTAACACTTCTCACTCATTTCAAATAACATGTTTTCTTCCTCTGTCAACTCTTTCATTGGAACATTCTGTTTTAAAAATGCTGATAACCATGTTTTTTCAATTTCAAATAAATAATCAATAAAAACATCTCCAGCATCATTACCTGCAAATGTTTTACTTTGCAATATTTCATTATCCTTGTTTATTATAAAAAAGGAAAAACAAATAGGTTTTTGCTCAGTCTCAAATCTTGTAAATGATGTGTCACACTTGCATCTTATAGTTTGACATCTTTCACACATGTCATCAATTCTAATTAACTCACACTCAAAATCTAAATAGGCTATAATATCCAGCTCAAATTGGTTTTCGAATTTTCTAAAAAATATTTCATCATTTCCATCGTTTGGTACTTTTTCAATTTGGGATTTTTGAGAAACACATGTTTTTAAATGTTTCTTTTTTGTTTCGTTTTTAGTAAATTTGCTAAAGCAATTTGGGCAAAAAAAAGCATTTTCATGATATTTTCTTTTTTGACCTGTATCATAAGTTTTAGATAAATATTTGTCTAAGTTTTTTATCAATACAAAATGATAGCAAAGTTCTTTCTCATTGTCAATAGGTATTGTGAGAAGATTGATTATTTTAAAACCTTCACCAATACCACATTCTATGGGAAAAATTTTTTTCCCTGACATAAGCAATATGTTTATTTTTATGTCTAGTTGTTTGTTTTGTTTTACAAATTTTTTAATTTGCTTAATGCTTATGGGGAAATGAATATCTTTTATATTAAATTCTTCAATATATTTCACATATCCTTCATGTGAAGACTTGTTCTTGATATTAGATCCATATAAAGCTTCTGCAACGCAGTATAAAAAACATTTGTTGTCCTTGCTTGGAACATTTACAAGATATTTTTTATTTGGGATGTTTTTCACATTAAATTTTAAAAATTCAATGTTATTACCAACATAAAGAGGGTTTACACCTCCAAGCTCAACATCCATAGCAATTGCGGATTTAAAAACCCAATTTGAACCGTTATTTATGAACTCATCAATTCTATTTGACTGTTCTGTCATAGCAATTTCAATTTTTTTTTTAATATTTTTTTTATCTATAGCAGAAGCTGTATAGGTCTTAGAACGAAACGGAATTGATGCTCTTGAAGAAATGTTATTTTCACTATCATGCATAACCATTTCAGCTATAAGCACTAAACTAAATTTTACAACATCTTTTTGAGATGTTTCATGATAGATTATTTTTTTTATCTCATTTTTTATAAAGTTATTATGAGCTTCTGCCGGTGTTAACATATTTTTGAGATCATACACAAATCTGTAGCAAACAGCGGCTCTTTGAAATGCGCTTTCTCTTATTTCAAAGTATTTACTAGGATTGTGATATCGTTCATTATGCTTATCAAGCGAATCACTATTTTCAAACATCTGACCGCACAGAAAACATATCACTTCAGTATTAGAAGCTGAGTTATGTTTAACTGTGTAGTGT
>Ga0007804_1000662_pt1 | contig 12314 bp, 14 predicted proteins | sample CryBogCBE25Aug07_FD_60367 | JGI IMG/M metagenome (GOLD analysis project Ga0007804, IMG submission 60367) | Freshwater microbial communities from Crystal Bog, Wisconsin, USA - CBE25Aug07 | ecosystem: Environmental > Aquatic > Freshwater > Lake | place: Crystal Bog, Wisconsin, USA | collected... | reverse complement strand
TGCATCATGATTGCTTGCTTAGACATGTCCTGTGCGTATTCAACGATGTTAACACGCAAGTACCATAGGTCTTCCTTCTTGATCTGAGGGAAAGTGGCAATACGGAACAAACGGACCGGTACCTTCTTACCTTCAAATGGTGTAACGCGGACTTCACCTTCGTTACCTGAAAGAATGTATGCCTGACCGTACTCATCGAGCACGTCGTACATAACTGGGACACCAGGTGTTAGTGGATCTTCCAGAAGAACGTTACGGGTCATACCCTGGTAACGGAGCTTAAGCTGGATAGGACCAATCATACCCTGGCCCAAACGGACCATGTAGTTGTCCTTGTCTGCAAGAATACCTGCAAGACGACGCTGCTTCTCTTCACGAGTTGCAGTCTTACGGCCTGTTGCAGTAGCGAGACGCTCTTGAGCCTCTACGATACCGGCGACATAGTCGTCAGACTTTTTAGCAGTGCGTGGAGCCAAGTGATCGGCAATTGCACCATTAGGATTAATTGTACTCATTATGATATTTTCCTTTCAAATACCTTAGGCTGTTGCGCCGAATGGGATCAAACGAACAGTAATTTGCGTTGGGCTGATTACGTCAATCAACTCAGCAACAGGAACAGCACCAAGAGTATTGGCAGATCCAGAAGCAGATGTGATCTGACCATTTGAGTTCGTGTAAAGCAATGTACGAACACCAGTGGTAAGAACAGTGTATGATTGAGTTGTGTCAAAAGCCGGAGCAGTGATTGTAAAGAAGGCATTTGAACCACCGAGCCATACGGCCCATGCGTTGATTCCAACCTGAGTTACATCATCAATGTTCGGGTTACGGTCGAGGGCAGACAAACCAAATGGCTTTGCACCACTAGTCGAAACAGCAGTACCAGCATTGGCTACTGTGTCAGGTCCAGTGCGGTACATAACCATACCTGAATAGATATTGGTTGTGTCTGATGGGTCCAGGAACGTGTTGTATGGAGTAGCCTCGTACTTTTCGTACAATGGAGTACACGTACGGTGAACCCCAACGTTGGCTACGCTATTGAGTTGCAGCATTTTTCTTTCTCCTTAGTTAGGGATTAATTAAGTGTCATCAGCCAATCGTCAGACAAAACGTCCTGACGAGTAACTGTTGAGGCCGTCGTCATACGACCCATTTCTGGCAAGCGATTACTTCCACTTGCCACTTTCTGGCTCCGGGGTTGACGGGCCCCAGACTCTTCGAGCATGTCAAGACTAGCTTTGAATCCAGCAAGCTTTGCATCCGACATTTGCTCAAACTTTGCGATGTGCTTAGCACGGTCATCGTGTTGGACCATACCTAGCTTCTCGAGGCGCTCTACAATTTGAAGACTTTCGAAGATCTTCTCACGTGAGGCTTGTACAGCAGCGACAGTGCCTTGGTATCCAACGAGTGCTGGGTTAGTAGCATCATATGGCCATGGGCTCTTGTCTTCATCGACTTGTGGTGTTCTACCTGTTTCAGAACCATCGTTGTAGAAAGGAACATATCCAGCATCTTCGCCGTTTACTTCCTCTGGTACTTCAACGTTAGTTACGTGGTCAGGAGTCATAACCTTTTCTTTGTCCCAAACAGCAGCTTGGTCATCGAGGTCACGGACATCTACAACTTGAAGAGTTTCTTGGTTGCCGTTGGTAGCTTTCTTTGGCGCTTTCTCGCCATCGCACTTTTCAATCTTGCAACCTTCTCCTTTGCACCATTCAGTGCGAGAAGCCTTCTTCTTGTTCTTCTTTTTGTCTTTTTTCTTCTTTGAGCTCTTGCACATGTCGCATCCAGCGCCCTTGCAATTTTCGCATTCATCATCTGAATCAGAAGCAGAAGCGAGCTTGTTGATGTCTTCTAGAAGACTTTCAAGTTGCTCAAGGTCAGCTGATGCTTGACGGTAGTCACCGTTAGTAGCAAGGTCAGTCTCAATGTCAGTAACAATGCTTGCAACAGTACCAATGATTTGGTTTACTTCATCGTTTGCACTAGCAAAACGGAATACTGTTGATGCATCGTTGGCAGCAGTCATAAGGTTAGAGAAGTCAAAGTCAACTTGGTCTTCAATAGCGTCACGAATTTCACGTGATGCTCTGTAAACATTGTAAAGGCTCTCATCGATTGGATCCTTAGTTGCGTAAACTGGTCCACCTTCTGCGTAAACAGCGCTTGATCCAGGTCCGCCAACAATTTCACCTTCGTCAGCAGCATCAAGATCCTGAACATCTACTGTGCGTACAGCAGGTGTGTTAGCGATCCAGTCTGCAACTTCATCGACAGGTGCAGGAGCTTGACTAGAAAGTCCAAAAGGACCGTCAAGGTTAAGGTTGGATGTCTGGTCATAGTTAATACCAGGTGTAGTTGGTTCTGGCAGACCACGCATTTGGTAGGCATTGTCTGCCTGCTTGATCAGCTCGTCATCAAAACGACTCATGTTAGCTCCTTGCTACTTTTCGTTTTCGTTTTTATTTTGTGAATCTATCAATGCTTTGTCCTGAATAACTTGATCCATTTTTTCAATTGGATCAGTAAGAACAACCATTGAATCATCTAAAAGAGCACCTTGGTCCATTTTTTCCTTGGCACTCTTCTTTAATGTTTTTTTGCTTTTTTCGATCTTTTCTGATGCTTGGCTAGGAGTTAGGAAGTTCCTACGAACTCCACCAATCTCTTTTAACCAGTCTTTATCTAAGTTCAGGAACTTAGGTCTTTTAAATCCTAAAGCTCCAGCAATTTCGTGTTTACATGCAGGATTTTCACATTCGCCCCCATCTTTGTAAACATCTTTCTTTTTTACATATCCCTTAGATTTGGATACTGGAACAACAAAAGTCTTTTGTTTACAGCTAGGGCAGTCAACCTTTGCTGATGGTATTGTTGGTAAAACATCTGCAAAAGATAGGCTTCTGTAAGCTGCCTTAGGCATGCCACCTTCTAGTGCCATCTCTTTCTTTTGTTGTACTTCGTTTCTTACACCCTGTTGGATACCCATGGCTTGCTGCCATTCTTGAATTGCTTCCATAACACGTGGGTCAATGTAATTACAGTCACCGCAAATACCGTCTCTAAAACCATTGCTTTGGCACTGAGGGCAGTCACCAAGAATAGAAATAGGGACTCTAATTGATTCCAATGCATACTTCTTGATATCATTAGAAATTTTTAGAATAGGCATTATTAGTAACGCTTCTTATCTAACAGCCAAGCACTCTCATCTGCAGGATCAAATACGAAACTGAGTTCGAAGAAGTTTGGCTTAATGCAACTTTCGTAGACAAGGCTTTCAATCCGCTTGCCTTCTTTGTAAACAGTTACTGTGCGACCCTTAAGACGTGGAATGTGTGCACAATATTCAGCAGGCTTGCTAGCATATTTGCCGCATGCACTGCATTGAGTTCCTTCAACGTCAGCTCCCATGCTTACAGCATTGAGTTGACCTTCCATGATTGCATTAGCTAACTTAGGAAAGTTTTCAGCATCAACTTCCATAAGACAGTAAACGCTACCATCAGTAATTCCGCTAGCTAGTTTTGTTTCACGGTAAACAGCATCGAGAATAACTCCACGAGCACGTTCTGGATCGCTGTTGTTGTGTTCTACGTAGATAGGTCTTCCTACGAATGTTTTGTAACTCTTTTTGATTTGATCTACAGGCCATCCATCGTAATTAGCATTAACTCTGGAACTGATTGCTCTAGAAACAGCATAAACATATCCTGGTTCTGGCTTGAAATTAAAGTCTTCCAAAGTGACATGGTGCAGCTCAATAGGCTGACTATTAGCAGCTAGAGATTCACGTCCCATAAGGGTTACAGTGGGTGCACCAAATTTGATCATCGTTATTGCCTTCAGTATGCTATATACTTCTTTACATCGTCATGATGTTTAAATCTTTGTTAATTATTTTCTTTTAATAAGTTTGTTAGTTGCTCTAACATCACTTTATGATCCTCACTTACCTTAAGATGGTAAGCAGCTAGTTCAGCAGAGATTCGGTCTGCTCTCTTAGCAGCAATTAAAAGAATTGCTCCTTGTAAACCAGCAAGAGTAGAAAGCATAAGATTTAGAAGAATAAACGGATAAACGTCAAACGGATGATGTGAGGATCCGTTATAAATCATCCAAACAGCCATTATTAAAACAAATGAAAACACAAAAGGCCATGAACCCATGCCGTGACGCATAACGTCTGCTGCTTTTTCTCCTAATGTTCTTTCGTTACCAGATCGAACATGTGGGTGATAATCCCAGTGGCTAACCTTTTTAATCGTCCGCATCTAGTAAACCTTCATGGTAGCCTAGATGACGATTCAAATCACGGCCAATGCCGTCAACTTTGTGTTCAAGCCTATCCCATTGGTCTTTTGCACTGGAACCACCATTATTGCGGTGCTGAGAAAGTAACTGTTCTAGCTTGTCGTCCATATCTGCTTTAGTAGCAGCAAGTTCTTCTTCAATACGATTTAGTTCTTTTGAATTGTGGTGAGTGAAGTATTTTTGGACTACTTTAGCCAATGCTGCAAGGGCACCAACTGTAAAGAAAGCATTGGCGATATAGCCAAACCATACGTTTGAAGAATTAAAAAATGATGATGCAAGCATTATTACTCCGCATCAATTTTTTCATAAATACTGTTTGTCAGATCGAGTTTCTGAGCGTTGCGGCAAACTCTGCCTTCGCCCTCTTTAATAATATCTAGCTTAACCAATGGGCTAACAATTTCAAGGAAACTTTTCTTTTGAAAAGATACCTTAGGAAGGATTCGAGGAGTCTCGTTATTAAAGAGAGTGCTCATGTGGTTCTCCGATGAATAAAAAATGCATTATCTAATATTTAATGCATTATAGAGATGGTTATAAATTACTCATTACAGTGATTCTTCTTGCGTTGGATCAATTTGCTTTCTAGCTGGTTGGTCCATACCACCTTCACCACTTGAATGTTCATCAATTTTTGTTGGTTCTTGTATCATTGGTTCATCTGGTTCATCATTGATTATTGATGCAAGGTGCTGCTTAAATTCATCTTCATCGAACTTTTCGTAACTTCCGTCAGCGACAATCTTCATACCCTTGGCTAGTTTCATACGCTTACGTTTCTTCTGTTCAAAAGGTACGGCAAACTTCATTCTTTCACCGTATGTTACGGTTTCAAATGGTTCATCATCAAATTCATCCCAACCAGCAACTGAAGCTGTCTTTTTCTTAGGTCCATTCTTAGGACCCTTCTTAGAAGGCTTAGGCTGATTCTTACGTTGTTCGTAAGAGATCTCTGGGCGTTGACGATCGTTAGCAGCCATTTGATTCATGCTTGGGTAAACTTGTGCTCCAGCTGCAGCATCACTGTTACCGATAGGATTACCGGTCATATTAGGAGCAGCTGGAGGTGTTACAAGTCCAGCCATGGCTCCAGGAGCAAGTTGTGCTCCCAGCGAAGGATCTTCGAGCATGGCAAGGTAGGCCTGGTATTCCTGTACATATTCTGGTGGTATTGGAAGTTGCAACATCATAAGACGATCGAACAATTCTTTCTTGTACTGCTGTTCGGCAACTACTGTCTTAATCTTCTCATCCTTGCGTGCTTCGACTTCATCGTCAAAGTCAATTGGGATATTAACTGCAAGAGTACTAAGACTAATTGGGAATCCGGCGGCACTTAGCTGCTGCAAGAATCCTCTTTCTACAGTTTCATCACGTAGGTTCATACTACGGAAACGAACTTCTGGTATAGCTAGCTTCGGACGTTCTTCAACGTATTCAGCACCTGTTTCCTCATCAACCATGAGAACAGTTTCCATAACAGGAACCATTTGACCACCAACGTTGCGCATTTCATAGTGACCCTGTCTTTCTGCTACCGGTTCCATACGGCTACGAATAAAATTTTCAATCTTGTGTTGGTATGTAGAAAGCATTTGCGTAATGAGTTCACGGTTCAATGCACCAGAGGCATATGTTCCGTTTGCACCACCCTGAATAAGGTCACTACCAATACCGAATACACCCATTACATTTGTTTGTACTCTCAAAAAGTCTTGGTCCAAACGAGGCATTGATTCACGACCAAATGCATTCTGGATTGTAAGACCGTGGTGGTAAGTCATTAGACGGAAGTCAGAATTGATTGCCATTGCCAAGTCATCACGCAATGATTGAAGTTCTTGTGCATCTGGGATCCATGGACCATCTTGGTCTACATCTGGGAGACCCAAAGTAGCAAGGATGAGAGGAGAATAGAGTCGGTCAGCAATAGCATCTTGAGCGGCATTGAGACTTTCTTCCAACATAAGCATACGGAATGCACGTAGAAGAATAGGAGTACCGTGTTCGCTCCATGGGTTTGTCTTGAACTTGATCTGCTTCATGATTACATCTGAAACAGGAATTTCCTTGTCTTGACGAGCCCAGGCAACAACGTCTGGGTACAATTGCATAAGCATTGCATACTCTTGAGGAGGGTCACGACGTTCAATAAGACGCTTGATCTCTTCTGGGACTTTAACGTGATATTGGTAAGTTCTTAGAGCACGATTCTTAGCAACGATAACATCGTTAGGGTTGATGATTTCATCTTCTTCCCATGCACCAATACCATCGTGCCAAGAACCCATAGCAAATACTTCACCAACAGTCCAGTGCTCACGACCTAGGTCAAATAGAAATTCTTGATAATTAAGACCATCAAAGAAAAGATCATTATAGAAATCACTGATTCTTTTGTCTGGGTGGACTAGCTCTATGTCTAGTAGCGGGAATCTCGTATAGATATCAATAAGTCCAGGAACCAAGTGATGAGTCGTATAGAGAAGTCTGGCCCAGTCTCGGATCTTTCTCGTTTGTTCATCAGGGTCCTCCATGTTGAACCACCACGTGCGCTCACGCCAGTATTCAAATGGGTCATGCAATTTAGGCCATGCCCATTGAGCATCTGAACCTGTTGCAGCAGCAGTTCTACGATTAGCAGTATTAGCCATTCCCTCCATATTGAGGTGACCACTACTACCAAGTTTATTTAGTCGATCACGGCCTTCGCCTTTACCCATAGCAGCAGCCATAGGTCCAATGTCATTAAGCATTGCGCCTGGAGTAGAAGCACGCTTAAGCATATCCTGAGCAGCTACACGACCAGCAATAGGATTCTTAGGTAGGGTTATACCTGCTGAACGCATGCGGTTAAATTCCGCAGTAGCACTCCAGTCTTTTGATGCCATTGGCTAGTTCTTTCTAGTAAGTTACGCAACTGCAGGTGCTAACACCAGGGATTGACTGGTGACCGCAAGGATACATACCAATCTCACCACTAAATCTGACGACTCCGCCTGATTTGTTCTGAGTAATTGGGTTACCATTGAAATCAAAATTAGCACCAACTCTGCGAATACTACTTAATCTTATATTCTGTTGTCTATCCATGTCAAGTCCTTTTAAGGTTAGTTACCGATAAAGTCTGCGTTGTTGTTAGTAGCTGTGTATGGAGGCGTTCCATTGACAGTTGAAGTGACTTGCCCACCAGAGATTGAAAGGTAGCGTGGTCCTTGGATGCTAATTTGACCAATGTTTCCATTTGCATCTGAAGCGTTAGTTCCAACGCCATTAGCATTAAGATCAATAAATAGACCTGGGATAGCCCAGTCGATGATACCAGTTCCACCACTGGCTGTAACACGATAAGCTACTTTTGGAGTCTCTTGCGTAGCTGAAGTGTTGTTCAACGTGAATGTAACGTTACCACTGGTAGCAGTAAGCGTTCCAGTGATTATAGTAATCCAAGCTGTGGAGTTGTAGTCGGTAGCGCCATAGTATCTGTTGTTGCTACCTTGCAGTTGTAGGAAACAAGTTCCACTAAAACCTGCTTCTGCCCAGAAACCAGCATAAAGCGTTTCAAGGTCAGTTGGTGTAATTGAAGGGTCTGGTGAGCAAACTGGACTAACATCCGTTGCACCATTTCCATTTACGTTTAGATTAAGTCCAGGGTTCAGGCTTCCTACTGTACCGTTAGACCACTTAGAACCACCACTGATAGTGCTAAACGTTCCTACAACAGGTGAGTATGGTGGGTTCGCTGGGTTAACTGTTCCTGGTGTACCATCGTTACCATATACTGTAACAAATTGGCCAAGTACATATGGCTTTTTGATTTGCTTTGGGCCTTTGCCTTCTGCTGCCTGCATAATAACTCCTATAGACTCAGATAATCGATACCTAAGTCATCGCTTTGTGATTGTTGTAAATATTTAAGTGCGTTAACACTAATGTCGTCATCAGCAACGCTTATTGCAGGAGCATCAACAGGAGCAGATTGAACTGATTGTGGCCTTGGCGCTGGCTGAGCTTGTACAGGAGCAGGTGCCGGAGCAACCTTTGTAACCAGTGCCTTTTCCAGTTTACCTTCAAGATTCTTGAAGGCATTACCAATAGGGTTCAATGCTTTGTTTACTGCTTCTTCAATCTTTTGTCCAATTGGTTCTTCAACTGGCTTTGTAGATTTTATGTAAAATTTACGCAATACTTCGTTACATAAGTTCCAGGTGAGCGAATTAATTGTATTACCAGATAGTCTGATTATTCTTTTTGACTTAAAATCCCACTCATAATTGTAGGCATTACCGTCATAATCAGTTAAAATCCCGTAAGCTGATTCTTCATCTTCACCTTGAACGGTTAAAAATTCTATGTTAGCTACATGCTGTATTTCTTGTTCAACAGCAGTTTCAACCTCAAGGACCTCTTCTACTGGAGTAGAAACGATCTTAGTTTTTTTAAAGTTTAACATATTTAGCTAGTTGGTTATTCCTTATTGACCGTTTGTGAAAACAAGCTCGTAGTCGCTCTTACGCTCTACTGAAGCAGTGCGGTCATCCCAAACAACTGCGAACTCTGCATCGCCAACAGCAATAACTGTTCCGGCAATCTTTGTTGAAGGTGTTTCGGCAACTACACGTGAGTTAACGAGAGTTTCAGCATCAGCCTTAGCAACAATACCAAGTGTGAACTCTTCACGAGCTTGGTTGTTACGGAAACCATTAGCTTGTGAAGCAATCTTTGATGCCTTAACTGGAGCAAGCTGAAGATCGCCAGTACCGGCAACTTCTGGCTCCATAACCATCAATGCACGGTCTTGAGCAGGATTAGCATCCTGAGCGTGCTGGTGAGCTTCATCTACATAACGGTCAATTTGTCCTTCAAGACCATTGCGTTGCTCCATGTAAGCTTCCATGTTCTGTTGAGCATGGTTACTGTCTGTGTCCATGAAGTCTCCAACCCATTGTGTATTTGGGTCTTCAAAGTTGACATCTGGATTAGCGCCATCAGAGGCGACTCTAATATTAAAACGGGGTTCCATTTATTTCTCCTGTACTTGGATACATACACTAGGGTATATATCTTGTTAAATTACATTGTTTTTACTTGTCTGGCATGACTGGTGCGCCAGTGCCATTCCCTTGATATGGCTGTGTTGCATCAGTCGTTGTAGCGGGAGCAACATCTTGGGTCTTTCCCAATGTATCTTTTGTTTCTTCATCTGAAGCATCTATTTTATTTACATTAAGAACGTTTTTAGCAGTAAATGCCCAAATATCCTCTCGCTCTTCCATCTTATTCGACATAACAGATCCAAGCGAAGGGTTTAATCCACCAGATGTCATTAGGCACCTTTTGTGAGAAAATAATCTGGTTTCTCCATCCACCGCAGTACCATCTTGCACAACCGGTCCAAGATCACCAGTATTGGAAGGCATATCACAAAAACGACATGGCAACCCTTCTGGTGCATCCATTGGTTCTATATAGCTTATTTTCTTATTAGAAGTCATATTCTTCATCTTCTCCATGTCCTATGGCTCTTGGTTGGATTCCACCAGGTAGAGAGTCTGGTACCTTTGGTTGTGGTACTGTAGCTTTTCCTAGGGTTTCTTCTTCATTAGGTTCTTTATCAAATGAACCACTATTGTATTGCAGTGGTCTAACATCGGTTGGTTTTATAGTTCTGTGTTGTTCGGCTACTTCAGCACCCCTGATGGGTGTCGACACGCTAAATTGGTGTCCTTCTGGTAAACCAGCAGCTGTATCTAGGTTCTTTTGAAGAACTCTAGCTTCTCTTTGGGTTTCAAGATCAGGAGTATTTTTATGCATGTTTCTAATATCTTCTGTGCCAATGCCAAGACTATTTCTATAGACTGTATTTGTTTGAATTCTAGGATCGGCAGCTTTTTTATCAGATACGTGTTTACCAAAACTAGAAGCATTATCTGGACAACTAGGACAGTGATCTGAGCTATCTGGTGATGCACCTGGGCATCTTGTTTCTCCAACACGATCAGAACAGTTGTCGCAGTGAGTTGGTTTTGCCTTAGATCCAGGTAAAATTCCGATAATACTGCTTTTAGGTGCTGTACGCTTTATAACCCCTGAAGTAGCGAGGAGTGGTGCAGTTACGGGTGAAAGTCTCTGCAACAAATGAATAGGAACGTTTCTGTGTAGTTTCCAAATACCTCTACCTTGGAGTGGCGATCTTTCTCCAGACATTGGAAGCGTTTCTGTATAAGCTGATTCTATATCACTAGTTACTGCTCTTTTAGCAGGATCTGGTTCACTAGTGCGATTGATACCGGCCATGCTACTACGCTCATCAATATCAGATGGGTCTGACATTGAAATGTTTTTATCAGGACGACCGTTTATACGTTCAGATCGTTCTTTTCTTATTCCTTCAATTGGACGATAATAAACGAATACATCAGCATGTGTACCAGCTTCATTAACACGGTGAATAATACCTGCTTGCTGCTTGTCACGACCCATACCAAAATATCCACTTTCGTCATGGACACCTCTTTGTACAGTTATGTGGTTAACGTTACTCTTTTCTTTACCACACACTGCACAATGGCCTTGAGGAATAGCTTGACCAATCTGGTTATTGTATTCAAACCCACCACTTTTATCAGTTTCAGTATCAATCTTTTTACCCGTTCCTTTGCATTCAAGGCAAGGTTTTTGTATAGCATTTTCTTCTGTAGCGTTTTCGTGGCCTATATTAACTGGCCATGCTTTATAAGTTCCTTTACCTCCACATCCTTGGCAAGGAGTTCCTGCAGGTGGTTTACCTATCTCGTAACTTTCCTTATAACGGTGAAAACCACTATCTTTTTCTATAATATCTGAATCTGGATTGATTGTATCGTGGTTGATTGCATGAACAACATCACCCATACGCAGTGGCTCATCTTCATGGCCTCTGAGACGCTGTAGCACAGGAGCAAATCCATTATAGTTATCAACTACAGCCATTGGTCTCATTAGACCTTTAATGAAGTCGCTTGAACCAGAACGCAAGTGAGTTTCTTTGAGTTTTAACTTTCTGCCACCAGAATTATTTCTAACGTTCTTATCTATAGCATCTTTAAATATACATTGTCTTTGTTCACCAGTTCTTGGATCTTTAAAAGACCAGCAGCCACGTTGCCCGGCTGTTCCTGTACCACAAAACTTTTCATGCATAGCTATTGCACGATTAAAATTTCTAGCATGTTCTGTTATATTGAAGATGTTTTGTTCTGGGTCTCTTAGAGTGCTACCTGTGTTGCCACAACCTTCGCATGCTGTTCCACCTTGGTTTAATGCATTCTGAGGTCTACCACCGTGCTTAGCACCACCACAATTAGGACACTTGTATGCGTCTGATTCACGAACAAGTCTATCAATATAGGCATAGTTTGCACCCATACCAATTTTGTTATTCATGTTATCTGTTTGGTAATCTGCGCGTTGCTTACCCTTAGTTTTTTTACTACGAGATGGTCTTGTTATTAACTCTCTAGCCTTAGTTAACCATTCAGATGGTTTCTTTAGAATCTCATTCTTTTGAGGTGCTCTAGTTATAGTTTTTGGACTATAAGTTTCAACTGGTCCTGATTTACTAGCTGCTGTATCATCTTCTTCAAGATCACGGAACATCTCATCAGGATCAACAATGTGTATTCCTTGAAAATCAGATAAACCGCCGAAGTAATCTTCTGGCTTTGCTTGTTTAGCATTAAATTTCTTAGGTTCTTTTATCATGTATTTGTCTCAACCTTTGGTGATTCCATTGTTGGTTGTTCAACTGTTTTAATAGAAGGTTGTGTCTTATCAGTCCTTTGGACATCCTTCATCGAATCTGCAAACCTATCGTACGCATCTGTTGATATATTTATAGGTAGACTGCTAAAGTTACCAATAGCCTTAGATATATCTTCTAGATCGGCACTCGCTGCACAGAATTTAGCATTACGACTAGCGTGGTTCTTAGCGCTACTCTTATTAAG
>Ga0007804_1000658_pt1 | contig 12330 bp, 22 predicted proteins | sample CryBogCBE25Aug07_FD_60367 | JGI IMG/M metagenome (GOLD analysis project Ga0007804, IMG submission 60367) | Freshwater microbial communities from Crystal Bog, Wisconsin, USA - CBE25Aug07 | ecosystem: Environmental > Aquatic > Freshwater > Lake | place: Crystal Bog, Wisconsin, USA | collected... | reverse complement strand
GTTGATGATTGGTTCGCAAGTCGCGTAAGGGAAATTTACTCCCAAAACAGACTGGACGTTCTTCATCATCAGCTTGCGGTTAGCAAGCGCGAAATCAATACAGTAATCCATTTCAACCTTGTAAGCCTGACCTTCATCAGAGTCCAATGGCAAAAACGCCAACTCGTAATCCAGAGGGACAGACGAGAAATACTTCGTGTTGATTGCCTCTGCGAGCTTGTTATAGTGGTCAGCAACTTGCTTACCAAAATTGCGGCTTCCAGAGTGAATCATTACCCAAAGATTTCCTTCCTTATCCTTCTGAAATTCAAGGAAATGGTTTCCACCGCCGAGAGTTCCAATAGAGAATAGTGCGTTCTTATATTCGCGCTCACAAACAGCACCCATTCGGCCAGTTGGCATTAAGGATGCGTCTTGTGCGACAGGATGCTTATTAAATCCCACTGGCACGACCTTACGAACTTCCCCAATAACTTTCTTGAGGATTTCAGTGTCGAAACCGCGAATGTTCGTCTTGAGGGCGCACATACCGCAACCAATGTCAACCCCGACCATATTCGGAATGATGACTCCCTTCGTAGCACACACTCCACCAATAGGCATACCATAGCCTTGATGTGTGTCGGGCATGAGAGCAATCCACTTATGAACGAATGGCAGACGAGCAAGGTTTTTTGCCTGTTCGATTGCGCCGTCCTCTGGATTCATACACCAAGACTTGACGGGAACTTTCATTGAATCATCTTTGATAACTTTCATATTTAATACTTTATTGAGTGTTTTTTACTATGACAATTAGAACATAAAAGTCGGCATTTGTCAAGCTCTTTTATTAAAGAGTCCCAAGATTTACCCATTTTATTTAGATTTAATGCAAATGCTTTTTTAGAAGGGTCAAGATGATGGAACTGAAAAATACAAGCGTTAGTCCCATCGTATTTTTCAGGACAGTCGCCGCATTTACCGCCAAGCAACATGATTAGTTTTACTTTTCTATCTCTTTGAAATTTTTCTTTGTATTGTTGTCGAGATTCTCTGTTTCTATGATTCCATTCTCGTTTGTGTTGTTGAGGGTCTTTATATTTTCTGGTATTATGACCGCTAATATATTCAACGTCTCTGCCATATTTATCTTTCGATTTCATTTCTGTATCGCACCCACATTTGCATTTTACCATTGGTGCGGTAGTATAAACTTTATTAAAGTATCTTTGTTTTGGTGTTATGTCCATACCTTATTATACACCATAGATAATGATTGTGGTATAATTTATTTTGTCGGCCAAACGTAAGGCATATCAGGCGATTCATTCCAGCCGAATTGACCATACCAAACAGGGTCTTTGCGTAATAGGTTGGCGCGGTGAGAAGCGAATAACTGACTATTGGAAAACCAACTAGGCATAGGGTATAAACGCGCCGAATGTCCAGAATAGTCAATGTGATGATTTTCGCTAAATGCGTATTCTGGGATGAATTTGTGAATCTTTTCAAAACAGGTGTCTTTGAAACCGCGCTTTATCCACTCGTTGCAGACGTAAAGCCCGTAGATGGCAAGCTGACCCTCGAAACCTTTCCACATTTGAGCGGCGGGATGGTTATACCACGGAGTTTTACGTTGGTAAAGACCGTTGTTGTATTTGAAGCCCCTTTGTGGGGTCAGAGAATTTTGAACGCCGCCAGTTGATAGCGTATTTAGAAGTTGCAGACATTCGACTCGTTGTTTGCCTAAACGCCTATTATCAAGGCATTTAACTGAATCTTTGTATAGGGGATAAGGTAAAAATGTTTGCATAACTATTCAAAATTATGCAATGATATTCAGGAAAAGTCAAGGATATTCCGTTTCCCTATTGAACCGTCCGACGCTACGATACGAAAACGTATTATTTGATGTTCTTCTGCGTCTTACCCTTCCAATTCTTACCAATTTCGGGGTTGGCTTCGGGGACAAGATGATAACAGAAACCAATCGGCAAAACCTGACGATTCTTGCGCGGCCAAAGTTTAGCGAAGCTAACGTCATCATGGCTTGCGTCACCTTTTGAAGATGGATAAGATTTGTGGCAACGAGCGTTCCAAAGCTGAAAAAATCCAATCGGACAGTAGCCATCGGAATTATCCAAATACCTTGAACCAATCGGCCTGTCGTGAGCAGGACGAATTAGAAATCCGTGGGCGTGTTGCGGGGTGTGATGGAGGCTACTTTTAACGCCCTTGAGTTCTTCAAGACCAACAACGTCAATTCTGTCGCATCCATAAATTGTCTGGTTATCTAATGAAGTGTGATTAAATAAAAGACGATTAAAATTATCCGGCAAAATAATGTCAGAGTCAATATGCAATCTCCAACCGTAGTATTGGAAGAAATCGAATCCGCGATTGATTCCCGCGCCCTTGCGAAACTCATTATCATATCTCTCGAAAGTGTCTGTCTGGACGCAAGTTACGCCGTGTTTTTGGCATACGGCTTGAGTCTTTTTATCGGCGTGAGAAGTGACTACAATCAAATGGTCGCATTGGTGGTGGTTTTCCGGCAATGTCACATCAAGAACATCATCAAAACCTACGGAAACGGTGACAATTTCCAGTTTTTCATCATCCCTTTCGTAAAGGGCTTCGTTGCTGCTTGTAGAATAATTCATAAATTCAAATTATTATATTTTTATTTATTAAATTGGATGAACTAAATTAAATTATATTTTCATTGAATAAAAATTCGTGTGTAATCAAATATAACTATGAACAAAAATACATTACTTTCTCTCGTAAATAAGGGTTATTGCCAAAAAGAAATAGCCAAAGAATCTAATTGCTCACCCACGAATGTCCGATATTGGTTAAAAAAATACGGAATAAAAATGAAATCGAACTGGCATCTTAAAAATAGAGATACAAAATTTTGCCCTAGATGCAAAGAATCAAAGGTTTTTAATGAATTTTACGCAAGAAGGGACAAAACTGGTTGCTCCCCATATTGTAAGCCATGCACCAACAGTCAAGCTTTGGAAAGGCAACAGTCGCTAAAAAAACAACTTGTTGAATACAAAGGTGGCAAATGTCAAATATGCGGATACGATAAATATGTTGGCGCACTTGAATTTCATCATTTAGACCCATCTAAAAAAGAATTTACGATTGCAAATTATAGAGGTTCGTCAATGGAATCACTAAAACCCGAATTAGATAAATGTATCTGTGTATGCGCTAATTGCCACAGAGAAGTTCATGGCGGAATCGCGCTGCCGACAGGACTTGAACCTGTATGTCTTTCGACGACGAATTAGAAATTCGTTGCCTTATCCAATTCGGCGCACGGCAGCTTCGATTTTCCACAATAAACTAGAAGTCAGTAACATCAAACAATTCAAACAAGCTCCCCTTTTCGATAGCCTGACTTCTTTTGTCGGCTCGTTGGATGGTAACTTCCACTTCTCCACTTGAGCCGATTGAATAATCTTTAATTTTTACATCCATTGCTCCCCACTTCGAGCCTAATGAACATTGGGTTGAACCTATCGGCATTAACTTTTTCGCAAACTCTAAAACGGATGGAGCTACTCTTTCTTTCATTAAATCTGCTTGAAAGGAAGCTAATTCATAGCCGTCGTTGGGATTTGGATATTGCATAATTATGGCTGTTTTTCGGTTTTTGGCATTGTCATGTGTTTATAGCGACACCATTCTTCGTCCGTAAAGGGCTTGCCAGCCGCTTTTTCGACTTTCGCCCTACGCTTCTTGTCTTGCTCGACCAAAAACGCGCTAGGAGGCGTATAACGCTTTAGCTGGTAGTCCATATCAAAAGGGGCATTTGTTAATTTCTTCGATTTGCTTGTCTATTTCGCGGATTTTGGCGCGAATCGCCTTACCTTCGGCGTATCTTGTTGAACGGCAGCCATCACGGAACGCCGCGACAACCGTTTCCTTCAATTCATCGTTCAATAGCATGGAGTATTCTTCTTGCGCCCTTACCTTCTCTTTTGCCAGATTAAGTAATTTAACAACATCACTAGCGGCATTTCCGCAACTTTCACCAAATCCATTATCAACCAGCCAATTAACCAACTTCATGTGGTCTTTCCTGTAACCTTCGGCCTCATTGCGTATTCCCTTTTCAGAGCGTTCGGCTTTGTCGGCGCGTGATGTTGCTTCAATAACTGCTTGGCTGGCGAGTCGTAATTCCCTGTCATATTGCGGAACATGGAGACTCTGCTTGTAATCGTCCAATGCGCCGTGGAACAGCTTTTCAATCTCCTCGCGCATGAGCGGGAATCCGTCTTGGCGGTCAACGCTACGCATCATTTTAAGGGCGTGTTCCTTGATTATTTCTTCTTTTGGGGTCATACTGCTACTTCTCCTTTGATTGCGGAGTGACTTTCGTAACCCTCGACTTTAATATCCTCGTATTTGAAATTAAATAAATTATCCACAGCCGGATTCAATACCAGTTTAGGAAGGTTCTCAAATGGCTTCCTAGAGAGTTGTTCCTTTACTTGGTCTAAGTGATTGGTGTAGATGTGCAAATCTCCGTAGGTGTGAATAAATTCACCAGCGACCATTCCACTAACCTGAGCAACCATGTGCGTCAGCAAGGCGTAACTAGCGATGTTAAACGGCACTCCCAAGAATAGGTCGCAGGAGCGTTGATAAAGTTGACAGTTCAAACGACGAGTCGGAATACCGTCTTGGTCGAATCGCTCCATAAAATTCTTACCCTCAAAATTGGGTAGATAAGACGGAACAGAGCCATCGGTCAGGGCGAATTTTTTTGCCATAAGTCCAGACGTTCAACCTTAGTCAAGAGTTCGGTGTGGAACTGGAACAAAGCATGACACGGCGGCAACGCGCAATGGTCAACCCAATAAGGATGCCAAGCCGAAACAATCAGGCGTCTGTCGTCGGGATTGGTTTTGAGTTTATCCAATACTTTTTGAAGCTGGTCAACCTCTCCGAAGGTAGTATATTCTTGTCCAAGTTCGTGCCTACCTTCATCAGCAAAATATGGAAACGCTCGCCACATACCGCCATAAGTTCCTTCGCCAAGTTCGCTTAAATCAGGGTCAACATTTCTCAGTTTAACCTGTTCGATATACTTCTCTTGTGTCCACGGCTGGCGTTGTTCTTTAGGATACAGTTCCTGACACTTCTTCGCCCAAGCAAGATAACGCTTGTAAGCCCACTCATCCCAAATATGAACATCATTATCCACCAGATACTTGATGTTGGTGTCGCCCTTGATGAACCAAAGTAGTTCGTGAGCGATGCCCTTAAAGAAAACCTTCTTGGTAGTCAGCAGCGGGAATCCCTCTTGAAGATTGAAACGCGCTTGTGCGCCAAAGACACCGATGGTATCAATGCCTGTGCGATTTTTCTTGACGCGCCCATTACTTAGGACGGAGTAAAGAAGATTTTTATATGTTTCGTCGGCGTTATTCATTAAATTTCCTTTGCTCCCCAATAGTCGTCAATCTCAACTTCTAAGTCAATAGAGGCCGCAATTTTAGCTAACTCAGCGTCGGGAGCGTAGTAAGAGCCAAGAATTATTTCGGGCTGGTTGTTTGGCAGGATATAGATTTGGAAACGACGCATCTTGCGTGACTTGCTTTTAGCTTTTTTTGGAGAGACGTTAATCTTTTCCAGCGCGGCAGCGGGGTAAATTTGAACAGAGCCTTTTTCAACGAAGGACTCAACTGCGTAACCTTCGGGAGTGAGTTCGGTGCTGTAAGTGCCAACAACCTTGCCGCTCCACATAGAGCCTTTAATTTTGCGAACAGAGTCGCCAAGCTTGAATTTCGGTTCAGGATTCATTATTCAGTAAAGTATTCACGCGCCGTATTCTCAAAAATCGTGCGGAGTTGCGGCGACATTTTGAATCGGCTGCTATTAACAGAAATTGACTTGCGGATATTTCCGTCCTTATTGCGCTCGCCAGCGGCTTTCCAATCCGCGAGCATTTCAACCAAGTCAATCAAAGTCATATCCTCAATTCCATTCGGCCAATGTTCGGGATGATGGCGGTTCTTGGAATAGTGATGGGTAATCGCAGGGCGAGTCTCATTCAAAAGAGCCTCGTATTCGGGAGTTCCGTAGGAAGTGGACTTGAGTTTGTGGCTGTTGCTGGCAAAGATGCTCAATTCCGGCTCTTCAAATTTTGAATCATCGTGGATTTGGCTGCGGTGGAGAAGGTCTTGAATAAAAAGACCGAGATTTTTTTGGACTGTCCTAACGTGCTTATGCGTTTCAGCAAGACAAGTCTGGACTTGTTCTTCGGTAATAACGGGAGTATCGCTCATAATCTCAAATTATGTCTTTTTTACCTTTTTGTCAAGCTCATTCCCAGTGATTTTTTGGCATATATCGCAGGCTTGTCTTTTGTGATAATGACAGTCGCACTTTCTCGCCCATTTCGGCTTGAATCCAAAATTAGGGATTTCGTCCCAATTATTCTGAACGGCTCTAAAATCCTCGGCGCGGCGACCAGAGCCTTTTCCAGCGATGGGTTGTTTTTTGTCTGCCATAATTTATTTCAATTTATTCAAACGCGCCTCAATATCAGCCTTCTCTTTCTCAAGTTGTTGACGCTGATACTCCTTTGCCTCAATCTGTCTTTGGAGATTTTGTTGCTCTTTTTTCTTGCTTTTCTTTTCCGTCTCGTCTTTAACGTCGAGTATTTTAGCGTTAGCAACGTCAAGTTCAAACTCCAAAACATCGGGGCATCCGTAGGATGGATATTCCTTATACCAAAACGAGGCGCGAGCCTTTGCCACACCGATTTTGGGATAGAATTTGGCCTTTTCGAGCTTGTCTTGCCAGTTATGACCGCTGCCACCATAACCAATGGGGCGGAAAAACTTGCCTTCTTTATTGCGAACAACGTATAATTTCATAAATTATTTGATTACTTCAACCCTCCATAAATAATCGTTTTCTGGCGCGATAGTATAACCCACTTTGTCGTTATTGGTTATCCAGAGAAAGTTTTCTTTTGTAGAAGAATCTTGGGCTACCTTTACCGTGCCGACAAATGAATAATCGGGTGCTTCTTTCCTTAAAGAATTTAGCTTGACCCTAGTGCCGACTTTTAGTTCAGAGAGTTTCATAATTATCCTTGACTCCTTATTTCCATTAGAAGTTTGCCTAGTTGATTCTCGCCTTGACGGTCACGAATGTCTTTGCCCCATTTCTTGTCGCCCCAGTTATTCCATTCGACAATCTCCCAATCCTCGGTCTGCATGAGTTTGGAGTGCCAAGAAGTCCCCTTTTTGAACTTGTGATTCAGAGCCATCTTCATAGCCTTGAGCGCGAGTTCGTCCGTCCAGTCAGAACGCCAAGGAAACTTCTCCCTGTCTCTGATTGCGGTCTTGGACTTGTGAGGAGTCATCATAGCAATCAAGTCCCTCAAATCAACCCTGTCTTTTGGCATTTTCATCGCCTGATAAAAGTTCTCAACGGCAGTATAGACAACACCCTGATAAACAAAGGGTTGGTCAAAAGGCAGCATATTGCTAAACCAATTCCTAATGTATTTACTGTCTGCCATTTCAAGCAAATGACGGCAATGGCAATCTTCGGCGGGAAAATCGCACCAGCAACCAAGAGTTTTACCTTTGAGTTCGGGGAGAGCAACCAGCAAATCCGGCTCGCAGTTAATTCGCAAGCGGAACTTGGCGATTACTTCGTCTCTTGTTCCATGAACGCCAATGACGTATGGGTTCGCCCATTTTGATTGGTGAAGCCCATACGTTTTGTTGGCTCTGCCGCAGTAAATGTCATACGGCTTTTTCGTTTTTACGTTGACGATGTTCATAGGTCTTTATAGTCCTTGATTATGAGCTTGCCATTCTGAATCAGTAAATACTGATTAAGGTGACAGTCAATATCAATGTTGTCGCACGAAGCAATGTCCATGTTCCCATCAAGATAATGATTACTGATGTTGGAATGGCTTGTGTGACCCACGATTTGTTTCAGTCCTTCAACTGCCTCAAATTCAGAATCAAAACAGTTCCAAGTGATTCCACCCGCACGAAGGCGACCACCCCTGCCCTGACCGCATCCATAGAGCCAGTGGTAGCCATTGTTAATCAACGAAGGCTCGGCAAATTTGATTTGCTCGTCAAGCCACTTCGTAATCGCTAGTTTGTTTATCTCTTGATTCGGGCGAAAGTGAACTGGATTTATCCCTGCATGGCTGCAAAAATAATCATCAATCCACAAATACCAGAGAAACTTTTCTCTGATGGCCGGAAAGAAAGAACCAAACTGTTCGTTGATAATCTTATTCTTCTCTTTGCGATAACCCGAACAAATAGTTGCCGGATTGCCGTAAAGATACTGAATGTCGTGATTACCAATACAGGTAAAGAAATTTGGCTTAAACAACCACTTCTTGAGGAAATTACAGGCTTTGATTACGTCGGTTTCGCCGTCATAGAAGCGCGAATCAAACCAGTCTCCCAACGAGACGGCAATATCGTAGTTCTCTTTAGCCAGAATGGACTCAAGTTTTCCGATTTCTTGATGAACGTCAGAAAAAAGCAGAACGGTTTTGTTTTGAGTAGAGATTTCCATACCAACCAATCATAACCTTAAATTCAGGTTAGGTCAAGCTTTTTTTGTAGCCTTCAATATAACTAATTATATTTACCTTACCGATGGGATTCATGGTATGGACGTAGTATTCGGGGAAAGGTAATCCTCTCTCAATACAGTAATTAACAAGCCATTTCGCGCAATGAAAACCAGTTTTCTCTTTCATCTTGTCGTATTGGAACTTGCCCTTCTTGAGATTTTGGTCGCTATGCGCCCATTGGTATTCCTGATAATGCTCGTCGGCAAGGTCGTGGTCAAAAGCCACGCGCTTCGGCATCCCCAACGAAGAAATGATACGAGTAAAATCGTCGTAGTTCTTGGCGATTGTCCATTCCACTAAAGGAAGTTCAACCCAAGTAACATTCTTGGGCTGGCGTTCGTCGTCTAAAAATAAATTATAGCTCATATCGTATGGACAGTTGAAACAACCTTTGTGGCAGCAATTCCCTCTTGAAAGAAGAAATTCTCTTGACAGAGGTTTATTTGAAAAGTTCGTCAAACGCTTGGGTAATCCTCTTGTCCTGCCTTTGTTTATCCCAAGCATCAGCGATTTTCTGAACATCAGAAGTAAATTGCGCCAAAGAGTAATCGCCGTTTTCTACCTCGTCAATGAAACGAACCATTTCGGGATTGTCGGGCATTTCAATAACGACTTTAACGTAATCTTTTTCAGAATCGGGTGCTGTTTTATACAGGCTCGCCTCTGGATAAAGCTCCCAAAGGAGTCCAGTTTTTTCGAGCTTATATTTCTCCGAATCCGTTAATTTATGGAATGGTTTCATTTGCTTTATTTTAGTTAAATTACTTGAGTTTCTCAAGGGGAATCGGTCTGCGATTACCCTTATTAGCACCGCTAATATATTCGACCTGAACCCATGAGCCTTCCTTATCAACCAATGGTTTTAATTCGACACCTTTTGGCGTGGTCAGCTTCAAATGAAGCACCTTAATTACTTTAACTGGCTGTCCGTCAAGCGTGGATGATTTCATATTGTTGGTGCGGTAACGACAAGACCCTGCCATTTCGCCTTAATGTCGGTAAGCTGCGATTCAGTCATTACACCGTCGAACATGGCGGGACGTTTAGCCATTTCGGGGTGCTTGATAATTCTATGACCGTCAATTACAATTTCGGCGTAAATCGTCATTTTGTTTGCGCTCGCGGAGTAGCCGAAAGGCATCGCGTTAAATGCTTCCTGCCTGAATAAAAATGTTTTGTATTTTTGCATATTACTCTCCAAGTCCCTTCTTATGCTCTGTAATCAAAGATGGGTTTTTGTGGTGCGCTAAATTTCCGTGGTGGTCAATCGGCTTGAATGTTTTCTTTTCCATTATCGCTGCGACTTGCTCAAAACTAATAGAGCGAGAAAAGTTGTGACGCCGCGTAAAAGAACACGCAGACGATGGCAGAGAAAATAATTCGTAATTTCATATAAGTGAAATGTAATTGATACTTCGTTTTGTGTCAAGATAAAATTAAAGGTATTTGGTATAATTAAACGGGCGAGCCGTCATAAAACGACCCGCCCGTATTGTCCTACTTGGCAATGAAGTAGTTCCAGTCAGGATGAACTGCGCTCTTGATTACATAAGCAACTGGCAATGGCTGTGGCTCTTTGTGTGTAAACAAAGGCTTCAAGCCAACTTGCTCTAGGGGCTTGTTACCGCGAGCGTGGTTAATCTGCGTGTCAACCAACATCAGGTTCGGGAACGTGTCCCTACCACCCAAGCTCTTTGGCTGCTTGTGTTCAATGTTCATGTGCTTCATGGACATTTTCTTGCCAGAGTAACCGCAGATACCTTTTTGCATATCGTAAAGCAACGACTTCGTTGGGCGAAACTTACGCATGGGCATCTTGCTGTAATTTGTCATAATGACCGTTGGGCATCTAATTTGCATTTTAGATGTATGGACAGCGGTATCCAGACCCTCTCGGAAATCAACCATAAGCCATTCCTCGAAATTGTAGGCGTAGAAAGTCTCTACGTTTTCCAAGTCAAATTTGCCATCAGGCAGTTTGGCGTAGATTACGTCAATAGACTTTGCTGCATAGCCATCATTTTCAGTAGAAGAATTGAGGGCTATCAAAGCCTTTTTAGGAGAAATTGTGCCAATCGCCTGATAAAGCGAGTTTAACACAAGGACGCTATTTTTATTCAAAAAATCCATATAAATCATAATAGAAGATATTTCATTCAATGTCAAGGATTATGTGTAATATAGAATATGAAACGATTAAAAATTCAAGCGGGAGATAAATTTAATAAATTAACCATTGTTAATCCGTTTTACGGTCAAAATAAACATTCAAACAATTTATGTGAGTGCATCTGTGATTGTGGGAAAACTACAATTTTATCAGCACACCAAATAACCAGTGGGAAAACCAAAAGCTGCGGGTGTCTAAAAACAAGACGAAGGGCTGGAAGATTTTCGGGATGCGGTGAAATTTATGGAGAATTTTGGTATCATATTCAATATAACGCCAAAAGACGCAAAATCAAATTTGATATTTCAATAGAGGACGCTTGGAGCTTATTTCTAAAACAGAATAGAAAATGTGCAATTTCAGGGTTGCCATTGACTTTTCATTCTGCGTCAAAGGTTTGGGATGGTAACGCTTCACTTGACCGAATTGATTCCACAAAAGGCTATGTTTCTGGAAATATCCAATGGCTGCACAAAGATATTAACTGGATGAAACAAGACTATTCTCAAAGAGAGTTTGTAAATTATTGCCGAGCAGTAGCTAACAACAATCCTGTGATTTGATAAACCTTGACTGAAATACCGTTACCAAACAAATTCCCATAAAAAACTCAAGAATTAAACAGCAACAAATGAAAATTATTTGGTATCCATTTGGGTGATTAAAAAAATTTGATACTATCACCTTCATTAGAGAAAACATATACTCAAGATAAAGTCCACAAGTAATTGTTTTGACCAAATTATACATTTGCTTATTCATTCTCCTAATCATAATTTATTCTTCGTCTTTTGTCAAGGTAAAGGTGTAATCAATCTTGTATGAATATCCATCAACATCCGACAAAGAAAATCGGCGTAAAGCCTCGTCCATCACACGTTAAAACGTGCAAATTATCGAAGTATTTAGACCTTTCCGGCTTCCCGACGCCGCCGCCAGCGATTGATTGGGGTCAGAAAGCACCAAATTCAACACAGTTGTTCAAAAATGATGAAATTGGCGACTGTGCCGTGGCCGGATACCTTCACCACAAGGAAATCGTGCTTCAAACCGCAGGACTTGGCATTAGTTTTGCCGACCCTACTGCCGTCGAGATTTACAAGTGGGCAACTGCTGAAGAAAACGGCGGCAATGGCTATACGCCAGATGACCCAAATACCGACACTGGTTTGGTTCTCGTCAACTTCCTTGAGGGCTTGAGAAAGCGCGGATTGATTCTTGCACACGCCGAAATTGATTTAAGTAACGATAAAGAAGTTCAGGTTGCTCGTTATTTGTATGGCGGAATTTACTGCGCTTTCGGCTTGCCAGCGGCAGCACAAAACATGGATGGCAAATGGTATGTCCCTAACAACAACAGCTTGGGTGATTTGTCTCAATACTCTTGGGGCGGTCATTGCGTTAATGATAAAGGTCGCTTGGCTAACGGTTCAAGCCTAGTAACGTCTTGGGGCAAGACTTTTGAAGTTGCACCCGATTTCGTTAAAAAATACCAAACCGAAGGTCATATCATTGTTCATAGGCATAC
>Ga0007804_1000657_pt1 | contig 12342 bp, 14 predicted proteins | sample CryBogCBE25Aug07_FD_60367 | JGI IMG/M metagenome (GOLD analysis project Ga0007804, IMG submission 60367) | Freshwater microbial communities from Crystal Bog, Wisconsin, USA - CBE25Aug07 | ecosystem: Environmental > Aquatic > Freshwater > Lake | place: Crystal Bog, Wisconsin, USA | collected... | reverse complement strand
GAGAAAAAAGATCCCCTTGGATGACATCCCCTGACGACTCCATGCGGTCAGATTTGACTCGATATGTTTTTGCGACTCTCTTTTTTGGGGGGTCAAAAGTCTGCTTCCACTGTTTCTGTACATCCTTGATCAAGACATTCGCTCTCTTAAAATGTTGCTTCCTTCGATTTAGAGCAATTGAGGGAGTTAATCTAAGAACTTTGCGGGCACGCTCCACGCGAGCTTCGGTCAATTGCCCGCGAAGACGCCAGTGACCACCTTTCGTGGTGTAAACCCCAATGATTTTCCCCTCTTCAGCGTATCGCCTCAACTGCCTATCAGAGATGCCAAGTCTCGATGCCAATTGCTTGAAAGTGGACATAAACGATTTATTCAATAGCTAGAAAAAAGGACACTTCATATCAAGAAAAAAGGTAATAAAATAACTGAGCACCTTAGTTAAAGGGACTTTAGAGCGATAAATCTTTCAAAGGCCCTCAAGGTTTCCTCGCTCACATGATGCTCAATACCTTCAGCATCAGCTCGAGCCACGCTGGGAGAAATTCCAAGTGCCACCAGGAAGGTTACCACCGTTTCATGACGTTTCTTCACTTGCGAAGCGAGCTGCTTCCCTTTCTCGGTTAAAAAAATTGATCGGTATGGTTCCGTGGTGACCAACCCATCACGCATCAATCTTTCAATCGTGCTGATGACAGTAACATGGGTGACCCCAAGACTCCTTGCCAAATCAACAGCGCGTGCTTCACCCCGAAGCTGGATCAGGTCCGCAATCGCCTCCACATAATCTTGAGCTCGTTCCTGAGCATGTTGCTGCCTAGTCAATCGCTGGTAATCAGCGCTCTTTTCCAGTGGGGAAATTGGAGATACTACGTTTTTAGGTGACAAAATATTGCTATTAGGATGCTTCAAAAAAAAGAAAAGAATCAGGAATCTGAATTAGCTTATCTTTGCCTAATGGCAGAGCTTTTTTTTAAGGAATATAGCCTTTACAGCATTTTGTAGCATTGACTACATTATAATCATCATGAGCTTCAGGTTATACGTACTTAAAAAATGAACAAAGAGGTGCTATCGGGGTCGGAGTTGCAAAAGAAACAGAGAATTAGTCAGGAGGATATCAAAAGGGCAGAAGACAGGCGTCATGTAAAACGTCATCGTGATGAGCGACGTCCCATCATGCTTTTCTGGGTGCTGCTTGGACCTGGAATCTTGGTCATGCTTGGCGAGAACGATGGTCCCAGCATGATTTCCTATGCCACGACAGGGGCAACCTATGGGATCGGGTTCTTCCTGCCATTCATTTTACTGACCTTTGCCATGGCCTATGTGGTTCAGGAAATGACTGTCCGATTAGGAGCTGTCACCAAGAAAGGACATGCCGAACTAATCAGTGAGCGATTTGGAAAATTCTGGGGTTGGTTCGCCATGGGAGACCTCGCCCTTGGAAATCTACTCACCTTGGTCACCGAGTTCATTGCGATTCGCGCAGGTCTTGGTTTTTTCCACGTCCCTGCCGCACTATCGGTCTTGGGTGCTTTCCTCCTCATTGTCGGAGCAGTGGCCACGCAACGATACTGGACTTGGGAGAGGGTTGTCTTGAGCTTTGCCATCTTCAATCTGATCTTCATTCCCGTGGCACTCATGACACATCCGGTCACCACTGATGTCGTGAAGGCCTTCTTCACTTGGGGGCCACTCCCCGGTGGCATGAATGCCGCCTTCATGCTTCTCATCATGTCGAATATCGGAGCCACGGTTACCCCTTGGATGCTTTTCTTCCAGCAGAGCGCCATCGTCGACAAGGGGCTTACCTCCAAGGACATCACTCATGGTCGGATCGATACTGCTCTTGGCGCTTTGCTTGCCGCCGTTGCCGCCATTGCCACCTTGCTTGCTACCGTTCCGCTCTTCACGCACCATGTGAATGCCTCAAACTTTCAAGGTGCCGATTTTGCCCAGGCGCTTATTCCGCATGTCGGAAATATCGGGGCCAGTCTTTTTGCACTCGGCCTCTTTGAGGCCGGCATCGTGGCCGCTCTCACGATCTCTCTCTCCTCGGCCTACGCTTTCAGCGAAGTCTCGGGTCGATCCGCAAGCATCAACAGTCCGATCAAGGAGAATGCTTATTTCTACATCTTCCTACTCGCTGCGGCTGGCATCGCCGCACTTCTCGTCCTAATTCCACACGCTCCTCTCGTCATGATCACTCTCCTGGTGAATGTCATCGCAGTCCTTGCAATGCCTCCGGCGATCCTGTTTCTACTCCTGCTGGTCAATGACAAGGAGATCATGGGAGAACATGCCAACCGGGCCCTTGGGAACGTTTTCGGGATCGGCGTTACCATCTTCCTGATTCTTGCCGGCCTGACCTATGGAATGCTCACCTGCTTCCCACATCTCCTTCCCACCTCATGAGACACACGGACTCTCCTTCATGCTCATCATCAAACGCCAATCATGCCTGGGTGCATGAAGTCTTGGAGCCTGAGCAACTATCTTCCATGAAGCTGAAATTCGGTCGCCGCAAACTAGCCCCCCCCACCCTTGCTCTGCTCTGGATTTTACGTCTCTATGTTCTCCTCATGATCTTACTTATCGGTTACCAAGCCTGGAGTGCATTCCACCCAAAATCCTGAACCTGGCTTTATTCCAGCCAGACGAGTTGCTCATTTCCACAAAAATTCATGACAGCTCCGCTCTAGAGGGCAAACTTGATCATTATGGGTTCTCCAGGAGATAAAAACGCATCTGAAGATCGATCTTGGAAAGGATATGAACTTCTGGCCTCCGGAAACGGACAGCGCCTTGAAATGTGGAACAGTGTCACCATTTTACGTCCCGAGTCGGAAGCCAGGTGGCCTTGGCAGAATGATCAAATCCTTCCGCAGCCTCAAGGTTACTACTCAGGGGATCGCGCTATGGGAGGTACTTGGTCATGGAAGGCTTCCCTCCCCGAACCTTGGATTGTTCATCGAGGATCACTCTCCTTTCTGATCAAGCCGACAAAATCCAAGCATCTTGGTCTCTTTCCAGAGCAGGATTCCAACTGGGACTGGGTCACGAATCGCATTGCCAGCAGAGATCACCACACCGCAGTCCCGAAAGTCCTGAATCTTTTCGGTTATACCGGTGGAGCCTCACTTGCCGCTGCGGCAGCAGGTGCCTCCGTAACTCATGTCGATTCTGCCCGTGCCATGGTCTCCTGGTGCTCCGAAAACGCACAACTTTCGGGTCTCGGCAATCAAGCAATCCGATATATCGTTGAGGACAGCCTTACCTTCCTGCAACGCGAAATACGCAGGGGAAACTTTTACGACGGGCTCATCATGGATCCCCCAACCTTTGGACGAGGGAAAAAAGGGGAGCTCTGGAAGCTTTCAGAACATCTCCCCTACCTTCTCAACGCCGCGCAGGAAGTCCTTTCCGAACAGCCGCTTTTTCTCCTCCTGAACACCTACGGTTCTGCCATTGAGTCATTTAACGAAGGAATGCCTGAAACAACCATCAGCAAACGATTGGAACGGATCGGTGGCTCCTGCGAGGTAATCAAACTCGGTCTGGAAGGAACGCTCGATGCAATGTGGATTCCCTGCGGGACGAGCTATCGTTGGAGTGCTTAAAAGGAGGGGAAATCCTCCCAAGAGGTTACTCCGGAAGGATTTCTAACCAAGCTAGGAATGAGTCATGGAAGAGGCCACGACCCATTGATCAAACTGTTCCGGAGTAAGGTACCCCAAGGAAACGGCTGCATCTTTCAAACTGCTCTTCTCCTTGTGAGCCTTCTTTGCAATTTGGGCGGCTTTATCATATCCAATATATGGATTCAGGGCCGTCACGAGCATCAGGGAATTCTCCACGTAGCCTGCAATGGTCTCACGATTGACCCCAATGCCGACAATACAATGCTCGGTAAACGAATGGCAGGCGTCCGAAAGCAGGCGGACGGAATGGAGAAAATTATGAATAATAACAGGTTTGAAAACGTTCAGCTCAAAATTTCCCTGCGATGCTGCAATCCCAATGGCCGAATCATTCCCCATCACCTGAACTGCGATCATCGTGACAGCCTCGCATTGTGTCGGATTAACCTTACCGGGCATGATGGAAGATCCGGGTTCGTTCTCGGGGAGTGAAATCTCCCCCAGTCCGCAACGGGGACCAGATGCCAACCAGCGAAGGTCGTTGGCAATCTTCATCAGCGAAGTCGCAAGGGACTTCAAAGCTCCGGAAGCAAAAACAAACTCACCGTGGGAGGATAGCGCCGCAAACTTATTGGAAGCCGATTTAAACGGATAGCCAGTCATGCTCGAGAGAAACGCTGAAACCAGATGACCGAATTTGGGATGCGCGTTAAGCCCCGTACCCACAGCCGTTCCACCGATAGCCAGGGATTCGAGTCCCGGCAGGGTTTCTTTGATGCGAAGAATATCTGCATCCAGCATGGCTACATAGCCAGAAAACTCCTGGCCCAGGGTCAAAGGAGTTGCATCCTGAAGATGCGTGCGGCCAATCTTAACAATATCGGCATATTCAACGGCCTTGTTATCGAGAGCGGCTCGCAAATGTCCGATTGCCGGTATAAGTCGCTCCCTGATCATCGCAACAGCGGCGATGTTCATCGCTGTGGGAAACGTATCATTGGAGGATTGAGACATGTTCACGTCATCATTCGGGTGTACGGGCTTCTTGGAGCCTAGAACACCGCCGGCCATCTCGATGGCTCGGTTTGAAATCACCTCATTGGCGTTCATATTGCTCTGGGTGCCGCTTCCTGTCTGCCAGATACGAAGAGGGAAGTGATCGTTCAAGGTGCCGGCGATCACTTCATCGGCAGCTCTACAGATCAGATCCGCTTTCTCGGCTGATAGTTTTCCAAGGTCCCTGTTGGCAAGGGCACACGCTTTCTTCAACTCTCCCAATGCCTTGATGAGTTCAGGCGGCTTGATATCGTTTCCAATATCAAAATGTATCAGAGATCTGGCTGTCTGGGCGCCGTAGTATCGATCGTGCGGAACCGCAATCTCTCCCATACTATCGGTTTCGAGACGATGGGTCGCTGGATCAGCGATGGATTTGCTAGGTTCGCTCATTTCGGTAACAGATCGGAAACCATCGCCTTTTCCTCAAGTAGTTCATTGATGCTGAGTTGGAACCTGGCTTTTCCGAAGACTCCAAGATCAACTCCCTGAACTATCGAGGCAACTTTACCGTTGGAGCGTATCGGGAAGGAGCAGATGAGACCTTTTTCAACACCATAGGAACCATCCGAGGCAACTGCGACACTGTGCCAATCGGAGGGCGGTGTGGTCTCCCTGAGGGATTGAATCGTCTCGATGGCTGCATGGGCTGCAGATTTTGCGGAGGAAAGACCGCGGGCGGCAATAATAGCGGCTCCACGCTGCTGGACATCCTTGATAAAATCGCCCTCGAGCCAATCTCTGTCTGGGATGTACTTGCTGACAGGGTCTCCATGAATCAAGGCATTCTCGAAGTCAGGATAGAGTGTGCTGGAATGATTGCCCCAGATGGCGAGATTCGTGACATCGCGGGTGTGGGTGTGAGCACGGTGAGCAATGGAACTCTTTGCACGGTTCTCGTCAAGACGGGTCATGGCATGCCAGCGGCTTTCAGGAATACCCGGAGCATTCTTCATCGCGATCAGACAATTTGTATTACACGGGTTTCCGACAACGAGGACTTTGATGTCCTCAGCAGCGTTCCTTTCAATTGCCTCGCCCTGACCAACAAAGATTTTCCCGTTGATGCCAAGGAGATCTTTGCGCTCCATGCCTGCCTTGCGTGGAACACTGCCGACAAGCAGGGCCCAGTTGGTGCCGTTGAAACCAACATTTAGGTCTGAAGTGGCCTCGATCGATTCTAAAAGCGGGAAGGCGCAATCGCTGAGTTCCATGACAACGCCCGCAAGCGCTTTCATGCCGGGTTCGATTTCGATCAATTTCAAAATGACCGGCTGATCCGCTCCGAAGACCTGACCGGAAGCGATTCGAGGAAGTAAGGAGTAGGCGATTTGACCGGCAGCACCGGTGACGGAGACAACGATTGGAGGTTTCATGTAATTAGGATCTTAACCGGTCCCTCCTCCCATAGAAATGAGAAAACCCGTTATGCCGAACGGCATAACGGGTTTTCTCGGGCGGGGGGGAAACCCTTTGAAACTTAGAGGGACTCTTTAAAGGCCTTGCCCGGAGTGAGACGAACACTCTTGGAAGCCTTGATCTTGATCTTCTCACCGGTCTTTGGGTTGATGCCGGTACGTGCCTTGCGATTCACGACCTTGAAGGTGCCGAATCCGATCAACTGAAGGCTCTTGTGCTTCTTGACGAGGCCCTTGATGTTTTCAATGACGGCCGCGACGACTTTTTCGGCATGTGCCTTGCTCACGTCCTTACCGAGGGACTTCTGAACTGACTCAACGAGGTGTAGTTTGCTGCTCATGGTTTATTGGGTTGGGTTTTATGGAACTTGATGTCTTGTGACGCTCGTCATCCAAAAAAAACCTTCCCCTCCTGTCAACACTGATTCTTCATGAATCAAAAAAACATTATGGCCACTCACCCTGCACAGAACCCCCTTCACCCGGATCATCTGGATTATTTTAAACGCATCGTGAACACACATCTGGACCGCCTTCCCATGATCGGGGAAAAGGCTTATGTGGCTCCCGGGGCATTTCTTTCAGGAGCAGTCACACTCGGTTCTCAGGCAAGCATCTGGCCAGGAGCATCCCTGCGAGCCGATATCGCTCCTATTCTGATTGGCGATGAAAGCAATGTGCAGGACAACGCTGTCGTACACGTCGCCACGGATCTCGGGACAACGATCGGTCGGCGGGTGACAGTGGGGCACGGTGCCATCGTGCACGCTTGCACGGTTGGAAATGGCACTCTGATCGGGATGGGCGCCATTATTTTGGACGGGGCAAGGGTTGGTGAGAATTGTCTCATCGGAGCCCACTCCACGATCTTAATGAACACAGACATCCCTGCAGGCTCAATGGTCGTGGGGTCACCTGCGCGGATCGTGCGAACCTTGTCTCCTGAAGAACAGAATTCCCTTGGTGCGTGGGCCGATCATTACCTGATTCTATCGCAAGAGTACAGGCAGCGAGGTATTATCCACCCGCTTCACGTCCATTAATGAACGTGTGGCACAACGGGAGCAATTACCCCATGCTAGAGAGATGAATCCGAAAGACGTTCTCGAGGTCAGGATCAAAGCTGTCATTCCAACCACTAGCGGTAGCGCCGTGTTTCTTGGAAATGAGGAAAAAACTTTTGTGATCTACACAGATCCCTTGGTGGGTAACGCGATAAGCATGCTTGTCCAGGGAACAACAAAAGAGCGCCCCCTCACCCACGACCTGATGGGTATGCTTCTTACGTCACTCGGCGCCAAAGTCGAACGGGTCATCATCAATGACCTGAGGGGAGCCACTTATTACGGACGCATGATCATCGGCGTGGCAAACGAACTTCAACAGCGTAAGGTCATCGAGTTAGACGCCCGTCCCAGTGATTGCCTTGCAATGGCAACCCTGCAGGGTTCACCCGTCTACATCACAAAAGCCGTCTGGGACGAGGTTGAAGACATGTCAGGGGTTCTTGAGAAAATGGAGCACCTTCCCGAAGCAGGACCCGTCGGAGAGGATCCTCCTGAAAAAGAAGAGGAAGAGTAGGCCTGCCAAAACACCACCTCCCATCGAATTCAACCATCTTTTCCTAGATTTTAAGGCATTATCGCCAACACCTTCTTGCCAAGAATCATGCATCTGCGATCTTGAAACAGTTCTTCCCCTCCTGAATAAATCGAAAAAATCAAACTTACTCCCACAATGACTGATCACAAAAATACCCCAACCGCATCTGAAAAGCTTGAGAGCAGCCAGGCTCATGCCAAGAAAGTTTTCGACGTGACTGCAGCAGCAGCACGAGAAGTGGCAGAGGCTGCCAAGATGGGCGCACGCAGTGCCTACGCCGCTGGACGCGAAGAACTTGAGGCCGCGGCAAATGACCTCAAGGAGGCCGCCCGTTCCTCTTACGGGGATCTCTCGAGGACGACCAAAGCAAAATACGATGACCTCTCCCATTTGGCTAGCGAACGCTACTCCGAAGTAGCCGATCGGGCTGGCGAAGTTGCAATGGAGTATAAGGCCCAGTTCGACGAACTTTCGGAACAAGCGGAGGATTATGTCCGCGACAATCCCTTCAAAGCCGTGGGCATCACATTTGCCGCGGGCGTATTGCTCGGACTACTCTTACGACGCCGATAAATAGAAAGGAATTCAGGAAACTGTCTCCCACACACTTCCCCGAGAATGAGCGACCCAAGAACGGAAGCCTCTTTCGTTGGCATCCCGTCGCGCCTTTCGGGATTGATTACGGAATTGCTGAGACATGTTCTTTCACTGGGAGCACTTGCCGCCGAGGAGACAAGGCTTCTCATCCGACAGAGTCTCGCTGCGATCCTGTTGATCATCGCACTCATCCTGATGCTGATGATCTCTTACGTGGCGGGAGTCTTCGCAGCAGCAGCACTGTTCGTCTCAGGTTGCGGGTTCGGTTGGTCCGCGACACTTTGTTTCATCTCCCTAATTCATCTCCTCCTTGCGGGGGGATTCTTTCTTATTCTGCGCATGCGAAGAATGCCTCGTCCCTATGAGGCTACATCTGCCGAGCTCCAGCGCGATTTTGAAGCCATCGGCGGAGCTTCCAGAAGAGCTCCATGACCAACGCTTCCCGCATCGTTACGCTCCAGCAATCCGTGAGGGAGAGCCGTCTCGGCATCACCAGAGAATATTCAGGCCTCATGGATGACCTTGATGTGCAGAAGCGCTTTCAGAACTCCTTTAAGCATCACCCTCTTCGCTGGATTTCGGGAGCAGCTATTGCAGGTATTTTGACCACTCTGCTGAGAGACAAAAAGAGTTCTCAGCGAAAACAATCCCATGACTTACCTTCCACCACCGGAGTGAGTCGCCTGAATCCGGGATGGGTGGCGGGCGGCATTGAACTGGGCAGGCTCATTTTCCCGATCTTACAGCCGCTTGTTTCGGAGTGGATCGCCTCCATGACAAAATCCGCGCTCTCCAAGAAGGCCAAACATTTTTAAAATAAAAAACTTCCAAACCAATCAGGCGACAACCTCAACACCCTGGATTCACTATGAGCGATATTCCCAAGCATGTGGACGAGTATCTCAATTTGGGAAAGTCGGCAGGAGCTTCAGACGTACATCTCAGCGTCTCGAGTCCACCCACCTGTCGCCGCTACGGGCAACTATTGCCACTCTGGCAGGATGCGCCCCTGCTAAAACCAGAGGACACCGAGGCGTTGGTTGCAGGCTTCCTTGACGAGCAGCAGTCAGAGCAACTCAATAAGCGGGGCGATGTGGACTTCGCATACAGCAATGCAATGGGGCGTTACCGGACCAGTGTGGTGCGTCAGCGCCTCGGTATCGACCTAGCCTTCCGGATCATTAACAGCGAGATCCTCACGCTGGACCAACTCGGCATGCCCCCGCAGCTTAAGCTTCTGACCCAGTACCAGAACGGACTCGTTCTCGTTACAGGCCCCATTGGCAGTGGAAAGACCACGACGCTTGCCGCACTCGTTCAGGAGATCAACCTTCATCGCAACGATCACATCATCACCCTGGAGGAACCCATCGAGTACCTGATCCCCTCCGCTGGATGTCAGGTCACGCAGCGCGAAGTTCATACCCATACCAAATCTTTTGCCGCGGCTCTTCGCGGAGCGTTGCGTGAGGATCCCGACGTCATCATGGTCGGCGAAATGCGCGATCTGGAGACCATCCAATTAGCCATTTCGGCATCGGAAACCGGTCACCTTGTTCTCGGCACGCTGCATACCAGCAATTCCTCGCGGACACTTGATCGTCTTCTTGATGTCTTCCCGCCCGATCAAAGGGATCAGATCAGGGTCATGGTGAGCGAGTCCCTGAGAGGCATCATCAGCCAGCAACTCATACCACGGGCCGATGGCAACGGCCGCGCTGTAGCAATGGAGATCCTTATGAACTCTCCAGCCGTCGCAAATGTCATCCGCGAATCGAAGACTTTCATGCTTCCGGGAATTATCCAGACAGGCAAGAAGGCAGGCATGGTTCTCATGGATGATTCCGTTGCCGAACTTTATCGTCAGGGGATCATCACCCCTCAGGAGGCTGTTTACAGGGCCGAGAACAAGCCTCAGATGCGGGCCCTCTGCGGAATCTAGCACTCCGACATTTAAACCATATGGCATATATCGATGATTTTTTCAGGGCTCTGGTCCAGTACAGCGCCTCGGATCTCCATCTTGCGGAAGGCCAACCGCCCAAGATACGACGCCATGGAGAGATCGTTCCGATACGGGAGGAACTCCTGACCCGCGAGGAGATGGCCTTCATGCTCAGTGAAATCTGTACGCCCGCAAGCTGGGAGAAATTCGAGTCAAACGGTGATCTCGACTTTGCCTACCAGATGGATGAAGAGACCCGCTTCCGCTGCAACTATCTCAAACAGGCCCATGGCTATGGAGCAGTCTTCCGCCTCATCCCCACCAAGATTCTTACCCTTGATGATCTAGGCGTCCCGAAGGTCATCAAGGAGTTCGGTGATATGCGCGGAGGGATTGTCCTGGTAACAGGACCGACCGGATCTGGAAAAAGCACCACCCTGGCCGCACTCATTGATTACATCAATACCAACCATGGGCGCCACATTGTCACCATCGAGGAGCCGATTGAGTTCGTGCACCGCAACAAGCTCAGCATAATCACTCAGCGTGAGGTTCCCGAGCACACGCCTGACTTTTCCGCCGGGCTCAGGGCTGCTTTGCGCGAAGATGCTGATATCGTCTTGGTCGGTGAGATGCGCGATCTGGAAACCATTCAACTCGCACTCACCGCGGCGGAGACCGGCCTTCTTGTTTTCGGGACACTTCACACGAACAATGCCCGCAAAACCGTCGATCGCATGATTGATGCTTTTCCGGCTGACCAGCAGGCCCAGGTTCGGACGATGCTTGCTTCCTCCCTCAGGGGAGTTGTGGCCCAACTACTGCTTAAGAAAGCCGATGGAAGCGGTCGGATAGCCGTCAACGAGATCCTCAAGGTCAATCCCGCTGTCTCGGCAATTATCCGCGAAGGGGCGACTCAAAAGCTTCAAGACGTTATCGTATCCGGTAAATCAGAGGGAATGCAGTTCATGGACGACGCCATTTGGGCGCGTCTTCTTGACGGAACCATCTCCCCTCACGAAGCCTACATGAAGGCCATCGACAAGAATCGCTTCAAGGGGGCACTACCCCCCGAGGAAGCGGATCTGGCAAATGCCTCAGGAGGCTAAATCTTGAAAAAGGAATCCGTTCTGCTGATCGATGTCAGCAACTCATTCACGAAATTTGCGACGGCAAGGAACGGAGTCATTGGACGTGTCACCAGGATTCCGACTCCTGACATCACCTCCCGGATTTTTTCCATGGCTAAAGGAAGGGCTGATCGCGCGGTCATCTCATCCGTGGTGCCCAAGATTGATAATATCATGTCGCGCTACCTGACCTGCCCTGCTCTCTGGGTGGATCACCGGGTCCGCTCGGACATCAGGATCAACTATCCGAAGCCTTCATCAATCGGTGCCGATCGCCTTGCCAATGCTGCAGCGGCAGTCGCCGGGAAAAAGCTTCCCGCAATCATCGTTGATTTTGGCACCGCAGTGACCTTTGATGTGATAGATAGTGATGGTTGCTACCTGGGGGGAATCATCGCTCCCGGACTCCCCACGGCGGCCAGTGCCCTGCACGAGAGGACTGCCCTTCTCCCAATGATAAAAATCGCAGAAATCAGCTCTTCCGTCGGAAAGAGCACGCAGGAAGCCATCCAAATCGGCCTGCTTCTAGGAGCAGTCGGACTTGTCCGGGAAGCGGTGGCCCGTATACGGAAAGAATTCTTTCGAGGGAGAAAGCCCACCGTTATCGCTACGGGCGGGGATGCCGCCCTGGTGGGACGACTGGCTCTTCAAGATGAAGGCAAAGCAGTGTTTGACCGCGTCGATCCCCTGTGGACACTCCGTGGATTACTCGTGATCGCCGAAAAAAATCCATAAACACTCCGGTTTCCGACCTTTGTTGCTCTTTTTCTTAAGGCACTTGCTCCGGTGAAGAGCGACCCTTAAACTTTCCCAATGCCCCATCGACCCTTCGTTCACCTTCACGTGCACAGCGAGTACTCGCTGCTGGATGGAGCGATCAGGATGGATGAACTTGTCAAGAAGGCTGCGTCCTTGGACATGCCGGCCATCGCCTTGACAGATCATGGCAATCT
>Ga0007804_1000655_pt1 | contig 12399 bp, 14 predicted proteins | sample CryBogCBE25Aug07_FD_60367 | JGI IMG/M metagenome (GOLD analysis project Ga0007804, IMG submission 60367) | Freshwater microbial communities from Crystal Bog, Wisconsin, USA - CBE25Aug07 | ecosystem: Environmental > Aquatic > Freshwater > Lake | place: Crystal Bog, Wisconsin, USA | collected... | reverse complement strand
GCCCGCTCACCTGCTCACGAACGCGACGCGAGGGCCGCTGCAGGCGCAAGGCTGCCACCACGCCCGCGGTGAAGACGACGGCAGCGAGCAGGAGAACATCGGTCGCGCCCAAGCTCCTAAGAATGCCGGCGCCGAGCGCGCCACCGATGAGCCCCGCAAACGTCCCGAGCAACGTGAGTTGGGCGTTGAAACCGGAAAAGCCGGGATCGTCCGGCGATTCGGTGGTGGGCCAACCGCTATTGGAGACGGACCGGGTGTGCTCACGGAGTTGGTCGGTGCGAGCCATCTCCGGCACCAGCGTCCCACGTGTGACGCCGTAGAGCTTGGAGCAGATGAGAACGGCGAAGGCGGTTGGGAACAACCACAGCGAGGCGAGGTGGGTGCTCATGATGTAGCAGAGCACAATGCGAGCCCCGGCCGAGACGGCCACCAGTACTCGCCGACCATTGGCCGAACGGTCAATAAATGGGCCGAGCACGGGCGAGACCACCGCAAAGGGCGCAATCGTTAACAGGAGGTAGAGCAGCACCTTGCTCTTCGCTTCCGTCGGCGACACGGAGAAAAACAGTGATCCGGCGAGGGAAATAGTGACCAGTGTGTCACCGGCCATCATGATGACGTGAACGAGCGCGAGTCGCCCGAAGGCCGTGGATTGGTCAAAGAGGTCTTGGAGCGACCCCCACGCCAGTGAAGCAAGGCCCCGTGTGCGCACCGCTTCATGCTACGAGGTTGGCACCTCGTTCAGTGGCGGATCCACAATCTCGTCGGTCAAAAATGACGAAGTAATTTGGGTGACCAACGCTTCCCATTCATCAGTGGGAACATTTCCCTGAACGAGGCTTTCCAGCAGTCGACCAAACAACGTGGCCTGAATGAGCGCGACGGCGGCGCGGGCCGAAATCTCTGGTCAAATGACGCCATTCATCTTCAAGCGTTTGATCATGGCGACCGTGGCGTCAAAGAGTTCGTCGTGGCTTTCTTCCACTCGTTCACGCAACAGCGAACGAGTGACGCTCGCCGCAATAACCCGAAGACGAATGCGACGATTTCGCGCCCGAATATCGGAGGTGAAGAAATTGAACTTGAGGGTGTCAAACAGGAGGCCGCGCTGCCCGTGAGTCGGGAACAACTGCGCCGAATTTATTAGTTGGAAATCCTTCTCTACGATGGTCACAGGTAGGCGTACGCGGCATCACCGACAGCATCGCGAGAGCCTAAGTGGTGGTAGACGGAACCGAAATTGACGCCGTTGGCTTGGCAGATCTCGGGGATTCGAATTTCCGCTTCGTCATCTTCCATCAGGCGCTTTCCTACCTCGACGATCACCGCATTGATCACGGCCTGCGATAGTTCTTGCTTTGCTCCTGTTCAATGCCTCCGAAGTGATTTTTATATACCCATTTACATAAAATACAATTCGGCTACGAAGTATGGTTGACGCTAGCGAGCCGTAGGATGCTAAGCATGTCACGAATTCATGACGAATGCGCCCCGGTGATCGTCACCGAGCAACTCTCCAAGACCTACCGCGATGCGACGACACCCGCCGTGTCATCGCTGGACCTCACGGTGTACCATGGCGAGATCTTCGGCCTCCTCGGACCCAACGGTGCCGGTAAGACGACGACGGCCGGCATGCTGACCACTCGCGTCGTCCCCACCTCAGGACGAGCGTTCGTGGCGGGCGTGGACGTCGTGGAACACCCCTCGGTGGTGAAGCAGTTCATCGGCGTGGTCTCCCAGGTCAACACCCTTGACCGCCAACTCACAGTCTGGGAAAACCTCTACTTCCACGGTCGACTCTTTGGCATGTCCAGTGCCGACTCCAAGGAAACGGCCACCCGTCTCCTCGAGCAGTTTCAATTGGCCCGCTGGGCCAAGGCTTCGGTCTACGCACTCTCGGGTGGTATGGCCCAGCGGCTGATGGTCGCCCGCGCCATCTTCCACAATCCGGCCGTACTCTTCCTCGACGAACCGACGGCCGGCCTCGACCCCCAGAGCCGATTAGCCCTGTGGGAGATTCTCGAAAAACTGAACGCTGAAGGTCAGACCATCTTGCTGACCACCCACTACATGGAAGAGGCCGACCAGCTCTGCGATCGCGTGGCCATCATCGACCACGGCAGCCTGCTCGCCCTCGACACCCCCGAGCAACTGAAGCGCTCCACGGGCATCGACACCATCGTCACCATCAAGGCGACGGGTGACCTCGACGGCTTCAGCACGGCCCTCACCGCGATCGAGGGTGCGAGCTCGGTCCGGCCAATCGAGAAGGGACTCGAGCTGCACGTCTCTACGAGCGACCGGTTGCTCGCTCGCGTCGTCTCGTGCGCCGAACAGGCCCACGTAGACATCCAAGACCTGTCGGTCACCGAGCCGACACTGGAAACTGTCTTCATCGCTCTCACCGGAAAGGAACTTCGCGACGCATGAGTACGTTGAGCGACACCACCCCCACGTCCCTGCTGCGTACCAGCCGTTCGGCGCTCCTGGCCCTGTTGGCCCGCGACTTCACCGTGATTAAGAAGGACCTCAAGCTCTTCGTCCTTCGAACAGTGATTCAGCCCTTCTTGCTCTGCTTCGTCTTCCTCTACGTCTTCCCCAAGATTGGCCAGTCCGTTGGTGGTAGTGGTGGTCCGGCCAACGCCGAAACCATTTTCGCCACCGTGTTGGTGGCCGGAGTTATTGGCATCTCGGTGATGTTCCAGGGACTGCAGTCGGTGGCGTTGCAGATGGCCCAGGAGTTCGGCTTCACGCGAGAGATTGAAGACCGAGTGCAGGCGCCCTGCCCCATCTGGCTCGTGGCCCTCGAAAAGGTGCTCTCGGGCGCATTGCAGGGCATCTTGTCGGCCGGTTTAGTCTTGCCCATCGCGGCCCTCGTCCACGCCCGAGGCGTGCACGCGGACTTGCACATCCACTGGTTAATTCTCGTCACCATCGTGCCGCTGGCCGCGCTCGCGATGAGTTCACTCGGCCTCGTGCTCGGCACCAGTTTCGAACCGCGCAACATCGGTCTCATGTTCGGCTTCATTGTGTTGCCGATTACCTTCCTCGGCGGCACCTACTACCAGTGGGATCGACTCGCGCCGGTCAAACTGGGGTCGTGGCACTGGCTGCAAACGGTCGTCCTCGTAAACCCGTTGCTCTACGTCAACGAGGGCATGCGGGCGGCCTTTACCGACGTACCCCACATTCACTTGTACGTGATCTACCCGGTGCTACTGGCCTTCTTCGCCGTCTTCTTGAGCCTCGGCCTGCGAAACTTCCGACGTCGCGTTCTCTCCTGAGTCACCGTCGCTTAAGGGCTTCAGAAAACGATTGTCGTGAGAAATGTGCCCAGAATTGGGGCGTTGCACCTGGGCCTTGAGAAGTGCGAGGCGATTGTTCACCGAGGCGAGGCCCTCTGCGGGGTCCTTGGGCTTGAAGTCGTACTTGCCGGCCTTTAGGTCCTTCTTGTACCGGCGCTCGGCCTTACGTTCGCTCCACGCCAAGGCCAATAATGACGACGAGGGCGCGAACGGCCAAGAAGCCCTCGCCTCGTAGGTAGGGCCACAGCTGGTTCCGGCTGCCGGCCTGAAAGTTCACCGAGACCGAGCTCTCGGCGCCGGGCTGCTTGCAGGTCATGGTTGGTACGTGAGCCGAGCGCAACAGTGGCATGGCCGCGCCCATCGAAATGAGTCCGGGCGACGCAAGGAACCGCCGCAAGTTAAATAAAATCAACGTCTTCACCGACCCCCAAGTGGTGAACAGTCGACCTACTCGTCCTTCGAGACAAATCCTCGCCACGCGAACAGAAAAAGAGACAGGAAGACGAAGGCCACGGCAATAAAGGCTGGCGCCGTCCCCTGCCCCACAATCACGCGAATAATCATGCCAATGGCGACGCAGCACGTCACGATCACCGCCGTCGCTCGCGGTCGACGAGGGTTGAGACCCCGTTGACGCACGAGCCACCAACCCACGGCCAAGCCGACCGCAAAGGGCGACCAGACGCTGAGTAGTTCGCTGAGGTAGGCCCGATGATGGTGCGCGTGTAGTCCAATGACCACAAAGACCAAGGTCGCGACTAGGTCAAGCGCGGCCGCTACACGCAGACTCACCGTGGGTCGGACGCTCACCCCTGTGCCTGCTGGGACTCGATGTGTCGAACTTCATCGCAGAGCTGACGGACCAGTGCACTGACGCGCGTGCCCCACTGCGAGGCCACGTCAGCGTTGAGTTCAAGCACGTCGTGGTGCCTGACGGCCGGCAATGACCCAAAGCCCGTCCGTGCCGCCACCTGTGCCGGCGTCGCGTCACCGGCGGTGACAATGAGGGAGGGCTTCGAACTCAAGATGTACTCGGCGCTCAGCGATGGGTACCCGGCGTCGGCCGAGGTGGCCTGCGCATCAGCAATATTGACGAGACCCAGGCGCTTCATGATGCTGCCCACGAAGGTCGAACTCGTGACCGAGTAGTAGGGGGCGGCCGAGATTTCGTAGAAGACGGTGATGGGGGTCGCTGGCTTCGGCACCGAGGCGAACGAGGCCGCAATTGAGGCGTTCATCGCCGCGGCGACCGCATTGGCAGCCCTCGCGTGACCACTGGCGACACCGAGTTGACGAATTTGGGTCAAGACCTGGGCCAGTGACGTCGCGGCGTCCTGCTCGACGACGTGCACGCCCTGGGCCTCGAGCTTCTGGGCCAGGTCGTTGGGGTTGTAGGAGAGGATGACGAGGTCGGGCTTCGTCGAAGGGTGTGCCACCGTCGAGTGGCAAATGCCGAGCAGACCCTCGAGACTGGGCTCGAGACCATTGATCTTGTGGCGCTTGGCGAGGGCGGCCGCGGCGGCCGGATACGTCGACGACTCGTCGACGGCCTGCACCTGGGCGCCAGCGCCAATGGCGAACAACGTAGCGGTCGCCGTCGGCGACAGCGACACGATGCAGCCGGTGGCGGCGACCGAGGCGGCCTGGGCACCGGCCATCGAGAGCGCGGGGGTGGCCACGCTGAGGACGAGGGCCGCCGCGAGCGAACGGGAGAAACGCATCATGTCGGGTTCCTTTCGTCGAAGAGGAAGGACGACGGAACCGTTCCGTGCGACCGCTCCATACCTCGAGAGCTGTCTTAACTGCTCCTCGCGGTAGGCGACCTGGCTTCGGCGCCCGGAGGCGCCGTTACAGTTGCGGGACAGCGTCGGAATTGCACCGACTTCGCTGCCGCGAGGCACCCTCAACCTACACCACGTCTCCGTGACGGTTTGGGAATTACAACGCGGCGGGCTCGACCCAGACCACCGCGGCGGCTGCGGCGGGCAGCACACGCACCTCGGCGGCGACCATCAACGCGACGTCGCCAGTCGCGGTTCGTTGCCCCACGGTGACGACGGTTCCTTCGGAGAGCTGCAAGTCGGCCAGGGTCGAGAGAATTTCGCGAGCTTCGTGTTCGGCCACCTCCGACACGCGGCGAATGCGCACGGCAGCTCCTTCCGCCTGCGTGGCGAGCGGCAGCAACTCGCCGTAGGGGGCGGTGCGACCGGGAATGACGTTGCCGTGCGGACAGGTCGAGGGGAAGTCGAGCGAGGCGTCAATCCGGTCGATGAGTTCGTCCGAGATCGAAGACGACAGTCGTTCCGCTTCGTCGTCGGCGCTGGCCCAGTCGAAGCCGAGCACCTGGGTCAACCAGCGTTCGAGAATCCGGTGACGGCGCACGAGGGCGCTGGCAGTCTCAACTCCCGCGTCGGTCAGGGTCACGCTCCGGTCCTCGTGGATGTCAATCCAGCCGTCGCGCACGAGTCGGGCCAGTGCGTTGGTCACCGTCGGGGGACGAACATCGAGCCAGTGCGCCAACCGACTCGGTCGCACTACGTCACCCTCGGCGGCAATATAAAAAATCGCCTCGAGGTACTTGTCGACGGTTTCGGAACGTTCGACGCTCACGACGCCACCGTGACCGACGGCGGCTTCGGTGTCGAGGGCGTGCGCTTGGCGCCCATGCGCAAGAAGATCGCAACGCCGACGCCGACGTAGAGGACCCACACGACAAGTTGGGCCACCGTCGGGTGGTCGGCGTAGCCGAGCAGAACGTGGAAGGCGTCGCCGAGATTCGATCCCTCGTTCATGAAAGCACTCGAGTTCCACAAGACACCCTGGCCCACGGGCAGCCAACCGAGTTGCTGGAGGTTTTCGATCGCGTCAACCAAGAGGCCGGCCGCAAAGACCATGAGCAGTACGCCCATCACGCGGAAGAACCGTCGGAGATTCAACTTGGCCCCGAGACGGTACATCCCGTAGGCCAAGGCGAAGGCGACCACGAGACCGAGGGCCGCCCCCACGAGCAACAGCGATCCGTGAATCGGCGTGCCGGCTTGGCGCGAACTGGCAAAGACAATCGCCAAGGTGAAGACCATAGTTTCGAGTCCCTCACGGCCAACGGCCTGGAAGGCGAGAACGCGCACGCCCCAGCGCGAGCCCGTCGACAGGACCACTTCGCTCTTTTTTTCCAGCTCTTTGCTCATAGTGCGAGCGTGCGCCTGCATCCAGTAGGTCATGTAGGTCAAGATGCCGGCGGCGAGGACGTAGGTCGTCGTCTCAAAGTACGTTTGCACCGTCGAGCCGCTGTACTGCTTAATCCAGAAGTAGGCCGCGAAACCGCCGGCCGTTAGGAAGGCCATTGCCGAGAGCACACCGATGTAGACGTCGCTGAAGTACGTGCGTTGACCGATGCGCTTGAGGTAGGCCAGCAAAATTGCCACAATCATCGAGGCTTCAATGCCTTCTCGAAGAAATATGACAAAGGTGGGGATCACAGTGGGCTTTCGATGGTCTGTTAGGACTATTAGCCTAACCTAACTCCTCGATTTTGTGCCCTACGGCTGCGCGGCAAATGCGATGACCGACGTGGCGTTCGCCACCAGCAACTCCCCGTCACCAAATCTCGGCGTCGTGAAGTGATTGGCAACTGAGCCGATCGAGGCTGTCTGCTCAACCGCCCCGGTGGCCAGCGCCAACTCATTGAGTGACCCGTCTCGGCCGACCGTCCAGACGTGTGCGCCGATTACCAGTGGCGGCCCGCCGCCGACCGTTGCTTGCCAGAGAGGGTGCACTGCTACCCCACCGGACCCTGTTGCGTGGACGCTCACGACTTCCGGACCGGACAGACAGGGCAACACGGCCACGTCACCGACCGCCACGGAGCCCCCGTCAATATCGGAGGGACAACTCCGGGTTGCCGTGGCAATTTGGCCGCCGATGCCAGTGAGGGCAGCGCTTCGTTCCACGTAGAGCAAGTCGGACTTGCCGGCAATCAAGACCAGCCCACCCGGCAGAAACGTGGGCGTTGAGGAGATGTCTAAATCCTGGGCGTTTTGTTGGGCCCACGTCGAGGGCGTAAAGAATCCCTTAATCCGAAGGGAGGGGTCGAATTTAATGACGGCGTCGGAGTGGTCGTAGGGCTGACCCGTCGTGCGTACCGAGCCGTTTCCCACCGCGACCCACAGGTTGCCGGCCGCGTCCACCACGGGGGCGGCACCGCCCATCCAGATGCCCCCTTGGTATTGACCGGGCTGGCTATCAATAGCGAAAGAGCGAACCGAGGAGCCATCTTCCGACGCGCTAAAGAAGTGCCCGCGATAGAAGGCGCAGTCACCGTCATTCCCGGCCACGCCGAAGTAAATGTGGTGCCCTACCAGAGCTAGCCCGGTCCGTCGCAGGTAGTTCCGCGGCGTCATACTGGCCGTGTCGATTACCTTGCGAAGTTCGACCTTGCCGGTATCGGTCGATACGCCGACCAGTTCGTGGGCAACCGTGCCGTTCACCTCAACCTCGGCCACCGCAAAGAGTTCGTGACGCTGAGGGTCAATTACGGGCGTGCCCGTAATACCTACCGTGGGCGCCACGTCCCCGCACGGGAGGGAGGACGCCGGCACGGCACGGCCCACGCTGGTCTGCCACTGCACGGTGCCGTCCGATGCACGCAGTGCGTAGATCGAGTCGTTTTCGGTGGCGACGTAGACCAGCGAACCGAACACCACGGGCGAGTGTAGATCGCGCCATCGAGCGTCGGCGACGTCCAGCTCGGCGCGCTCGTCGCAACGTCGTGCTGTCCGACGACCAGTCCGTTGGCCGTTCCGCCGTGATAACTGAGCCAATTCGACGTTGACTGCGCTTTCGTTCCGCCCAGCGCCGGTACGGCGCTGCCGACGACGAGAAGGGCGAGCAGGCTGAGGGAGGTCGCGATGCGCTTCACCCCATCAACCTAGGAACCACCAAGCCGAAATTTCGTAGCGTCCTTCCGTCCTCTCGCCACACCATCGTCGCAGGATGACGCCATGAGTTCGCAGGCGTCGGTGCGCTGGCGCCACGTCGCCACGTGGTTGCTCGTTATTGCGGCCGCCGGCCTGTTCTGGCGGGAGGCGTCGTTTCTCATTGGACTGCACACCCCACTCAATGGGGTCTTTCAAGATCTAACGGGGCGGGTGCGAAATATCGAGGCGTTGCGCCGCACCGGCAACATCTACCGGAGCTTTCAATCAGAAGCCTTTACGTACCCGCCGGGGGCCATTGGTTTCTTCCGGCCACTGCAGTGGACCACCAAGGCGGCGCGCGACTTCTACTGGACCGTGGCCAGTCTGTTGGCCTTGATGACGTTGCTCGCGATCGTGTTTCGTCGCGCTACGTCGTGGCCACTCTCGACCAGTTGGCTCGTCGGTGGCGTCGTGGCCATCATCACCGCGGTCGGGTGCAACCCCGTCCTCGAGTGCCTCCAGTGGGGACAGACGGGACTGCTGCTCCAGCTCCTCATTGTGGTGGACGTTCTGGTGGTGCCAACGCGCTACCGCGGCGTCCTGCTCGGCCCCGCCATCGCCATAAAACTCTTTCCCGCTCTCTTCCTCGTGGCGTTTGCACTGCGGCGGGAGTGGCGAACGGTCAAGATGGCAATCGCCAGTGCCGCGCTCATTACGGCGACGTCAGCCTGTTTGTGGCCCACCTCCGCGTGGTACTTCGTCCGCACCATCGTGTTGGGTGGTAACGAATTCTCACACTTCAACACGCCATCAAACTTGGTCAACGACACCAGCATCGCCGCCTTCCTTAATCGCGGCCCCTTCTTCAACGGCACCGAACCCCAACTGGCGCGCTACGCAATTTGTCTCGCCCTCGCGCTCGGTGGCCTGTTCGTGGCCCACCGAGCCTGGCGCGCCGGCTACGACGTGACGTCGCTCTGCGTACTCCTCATCACCGACGCGGCGGCTCTGCCAAACGCGTGGATTCACTACGACGTTTTCGTTCCCCTTCTTTTTGCCGCGACCCTCGAACTTCGACCCCGACGAGTATCGATTGCCATCGTTCTCCTAACCCTCGGACTCTGCGTCCCGTGGGTGTACTTCCGAAAAATCAGCGGCGTCAGTGTGTGGCATATGGCGGAACTGCGCGTAATTTACGACGCTGACGCCGCGCTGGCATTGTCGATTGTTCTCGCCGTCGGGCTCTTCCTGCCCGCACCAGCTCGCGGGGCTCGACGCCGGCGAAACGCACGCTCACCGGCCCTTCATCTGCGCTGACGTCGACGGGTGGTTGCTCGTCGCATCCCCGCAAGATCCTCGGGCCGTCGCTAGAGTTACGTAGCGACAGGACGGCGCTCCAAGGAGGCACGCAATGTCAACTTCTACTGATCTCGACCCGATAGTGACTCTCATTGTCGTCATGTTTGTCGGCGTCATCATCGTTGCCTTCATCAAATCCCGTCGAGCCAAGTCACCGAACTTCGACGACAAGGAATTAACGCGCGCTGAATTCCTCGCGAAGACGCCGGAAATAAAGCCTCGGTTCGTGAATCTCAAGGGCCGCCGAATGTTGGCTCCCAAATTTTCGACCGGTGAGGTTGTCTACGACGTCGCCGCCACCGCCACGGATGCACCGGGCCACTAGTCGAGCGATGATCTGGACCGGCTCGCCCAACCCAGCGACGAAGCAAACGAGCAGTAACCACGTCGTAGGGCCGGTGGGGATCGAACCCACGACCCAGGGATTATGAGTCCCCTGCTCTAACCACTGAGCTACGGCCCCTCTACTACTGCGGCGACTTCGCCAGCGCCGATTCATCAACGAATCGTGCCGTGAGGCGCTTGCGTCCAACGTCCCGTCGGGTCATTGCACGCGCCTCATTCTACTCACGCCCCTTCGCCGGCCCTCCCGAAACACCGCCGCACAAAGGACTGGTGGTGTTGGTTCTGGACGTTAGGTCCGGTAACTACGCCACAGGGCGACGCGGGTCTCACTCTCGGTGCCCGCCGCCACGGCGGCCGCAATGGCGCAGCCGAGGTCAGTGCCGTGGCCACAGTTGGTGAAGCGACACGACAGCGCCAACTCGTCGAGATCACTGAAGTCGGGCTCGGCGCGGTTGGCGTCGACCACGGCACGGGAGAATCGAATGCCGGGTATGTCGAGTAACACGCCACCGGACGAGAGGCGATAGAGCTTTCGAGTGGTCGTTGCGTGGCGACCCTCCCCCGTTCGACTTAACGTTCGAGTCAGTTCGTGGTGCCCCCCAAGCGCGTTGAGCAACGAGGTCTTGCCGGCACCCGAGGCGCCCAGCAGCACACCGGTCACCCCCGGTCCAAGGAGAGAGCGAATCTCGTCGACGCCGTCGCCGGTCACCGAACTGCACTCCACAATGGCGATGGGGCCAACCAGGTCGTCAACGTGGGACCGCAGGCTGGCGACGTCGGACGAATCGCCCTCTTCGTCGACCTTGGTGATGACGACCACGGGGGTCGCGTTCGCGTCGCGGGCCATCGTGGTGAGCCCCTCAATCATCCGGTGGTGCAGTTCGGAGCGGAGGGGAACAACGACGAAGACAACATCAACATTGGCCGCCAAGACCTGAGCGGGGCGTCCGTGGGTTTGGGTGCGCCGAAGTTCGTTGCGTCGAGGGAACACCGTGGTGACCCGCTCGCCCTTCACCGCTACCCAGTCCCCCGCCACGGGTGTGACGCCGAGCGTTCGGGCCAGTCGCAGACGGCCCGAAACTTCGCATTGCGATTCATCGGCCCAGATGGCGTCGGCTTCGCCGCTGTGCATGATGGTGAGTCGACCAACGAGGTCGCCCGGTCGAGGAGTAAAGACATCGGTCGCTTGGCGACCCAGGGTGGTCAGAACGTCACTCATGCCCGACGCAGCATTCGTCAAAAACAATCCAGAGGACGAAGGAGGAGAAGCTGCACAACGGCTAAGGCTAGCGCCGGCGAGTTAGAGATTGTCAAGCCACTGCTGCATCGCGGCGTCAAATGACACTTGGTCACGCTGAAGCTCCTGTAATCGTTGCAGCGAAACTGCCTCGGAGTGCAGACCCAGTGGCACGATGGACTCAACGTCGACTAACTCGTTCCGCAATGCGTTGACGGCCGGCGCAAAGAACCGGCTCGAACCCGGTTCGATGGAGCGGACGTTAACAAGAAGCGTGTGCGACGTGGTCACGGCGGTGATGAAGGCCGCAACGGACGTGTTGGTCAGACCGCACTGATTCACTGGCTGGGGTGCGCAGTTTTGCGGCAAAGCTTCGATAGTGGCCACCTGATCGCTCATCGACTGCCGGGCTGCGCTGAGAGCGATCGAGGCGACCTCGTGGCGGATAGTCGACGGCACGCTGCGCGTGACGTAGAGATTCAGGGGAACGCCAAGCACCACCGTCGCAATAACCAAGCCCCGAAGAGCGCGACTCGTGGCAACGGCACCCGGGCGATCGGCGAGGGCCACCGGGTCACCAAAAAGTCCGCGGAAGGGCTGCAGCGGCGTGAGCAACAGTACGAAGCCCGACAGCCGCAGGGTGAATCGCATCACCACGACACGCCACTGATGCAAGAGCACGGGCTGACAACCCGTCACCAGACCCCACACCCACTGCACCGCCTGCAGCACGACGCTCACGTAGGTCAGCGACCACGCGATGAGTGACGCCGGGAGGGCCAGGAGCACTCGCGCAAACACGGCCCACCGGCGATGCGTTACCGGACCGGTACTGACGCGCACGGCGGCCCCCGCTCGGGCATTCCACTGCACCCCCGGCCAGCTGCCCGTCACGAAGCCGGCGTAGGCCTGGTTACTGGCTCGCAGTCGGTGGTATTTCGTGAGGTAGCGCCGGGCGCCATTTGGCACCCGACTGGTGACGAGCGTGGCGACCCAGGCCCACGGCACGACGACAATGAGGCCAATGGAGAACCATGCCTGGGCCAACAGCAGTGGGACTATCGAGATGAAGCGAAAAAGGATCGACCATCGGGACTGCGGCGACGGTTGCGACGGGAAGATAACGGCGAAAAATTCGTCGCCCGGAAGCTCGGCCCCCGTCGCCGAGGTCGCGTCGGTCCCATCGAGTGCCGGTAGTGGCGGCATTGGTTGGCGGGCGCCGCAGACACGGCAG
>Ga0007804_1000652_pt1 | contig 12406 bp, 19 predicted proteins | sample CryBogCBE25Aug07_FD_60367 | JGI IMG/M metagenome (GOLD analysis project Ga0007804, IMG submission 60367) | Freshwater microbial communities from Crystal Bog, Wisconsin, USA - CBE25Aug07 | ecosystem: Environmental > Aquatic > Freshwater > Lake | place: Crystal Bog, Wisconsin, USA | collected... | reverse complement strand
GGCGAACGGCGACAACCATGCCACGAATTTCTGGACGATCTTCTTTGATGACAACGTCACCAATTCTCTTGAGACCAAGAGAGCGCAAGGTCTCGCGATGCTCTGGACGAGCACCAACCTTGGAGCGAAGTTGAGTAACTTTTAGACGAGGCATTATGCACCTACCTGTGCTGCGATGGCACGAACAGTTGCTGCAGGTGCGACATCTTCGAGTGGACGGTTACGACGGGCAGCGATTGCCTGTGGGGCTTCAAGAGCCTTGAGCGCAGCAGCGGTTGCGTGAACCATGTTAATTGGGTTGTTAGAACCAAGTGACTTGGTGAGTACATCATGGATTCCAGCGCAATCAAGCACTGCACGAACTGGACCACCAGCGATAACACCGGTACCAGGAGATGCTGGGCGCAGAAGAACTACGCCTGCAGCAGCTTCACCCTGTACTGGGTGAGGAATGGTGCCATTGAGAACAGGAACCTTGAAGAACTGCTTCTTAGCATCTTCAACTGCCTTAGCGATCGCTTGTGGAACTTCCTTCGCCTTGCCGTAGCCGACGCCGATTGTTCCCTTCTGATCGCCAACAACGACGAGAGCTGTGAAGGAGAAACGACGTCCGCCCTTAACAACCTTCGCTACGCGGTTGATGAAGACAACGCGCTCTGTGTATGGGCTCTTCTCTTTCTCAGGTGCGCCATCACGACGATCGCGGCGTGGGCCACGGTTATCTGACTTTGCTCCATCTTCACGAGGAGTTCTTACTGGAGGAGTTGCCATTAGAAGTCCAATCCATTCTCGCGGGCTGCATCAGCAAGCGCTGCAATACGACCGTGGTACTTGCTTCCACCGCGGTCGAAGACCACTGTAGAAATTCCCTTTGCCTTCGCGCGATCTGCGATAAGTGCACCTACGGTGCGAGCCTTAGCTGACTTATCTGCGGTAGCGCTACGAAGATCTGCCTCCATGGTTGAAGCAGAGACAAGTGTCTGACCGATTGAGTCATCCACGATCTGTGCAACAAGGTGACGAGATGAACGCGAGACAACAAGGCGTGGACGCGATGGGCTTCCTACAACCTTCTTGCGAACGCGGAAGTGGCGACGACGGCGGGCATTCTGTGCCGAGCCTTTAACAACCTTTACACCGATAGCCATTACTTCTTACCTGTCTTTCCTTGCTTACGGCGAATCTTTGCGCCTTCGAGGTGAAGTCCCTTGCCCTTGTAAGGATCTACCTTACGGAGCTTCTGAATCTTCGCCGCGACTTCGCCAACAAGCTGCTTATCAATACCGGAGATTGAGAACTTGGTTGGAGATTCGACCTTGAAAGTGATTCCTTCTGGTGCTGCGAATGGAACGTTATGGGAGTATCCGAGTTGGAACTCAAGATCCTTGCCCTTTTCGGCTACGCGATAACCAACACCAACGATGTTGATGGTCTTCGAGTAACCGTTTGTAACGCCCTCAATCATGTTCGAAACCATGGTACGTGACATACCGTGGAGGGAACGTGCGGTTCTGCTGTCATCCGGACGAACAACGAGAAGCGTTGCATCTTCCTTGGTAGCAGAGATTGGCGCGACGAGATCAAATGCGAGTGAGCCCTTTGGACCCTTAACCGCAATGTTCTGTCCAGCAATAGTGACTTCGACTCCAGCTGGAATCGCAATAGGTAAACGACCGATACGTGACATCAGATCACCATACGTAGGCGAGAACTTCTCCGCCTACCCCTTGCTTGTTAGCTTGCTTATCAGTCAGCAAGCCAGATGATGTAGAGATGATTGCAACGCCGAGTCCACCAAGAACCTTAGGAAGCGCAGTTGACTTTGCGTAGACGCGAAGTCCTGGCTTGCTAACGCGGCGGAGACCTGCGATGGAACGCTCACGGTTAGCACCAAACTTCAGTGTGAGTGTGAGTGTCTTTCCAAAGCCGTTGGCATTTGTCTCGACTTTGAAGTCAGAGATAAAGCCCTCCTGCTTAAGAATTTCGGCAATGCGAACTTTTACCGATGATGAGGGCATTGAAACCTCATTATGGTAAGCAGAGTTCGCGTTGCGCAGACGTGCAAGCATGTCTGCGATCGGATCTGTCATTGTCATTCGGTTGGCCTCTGGCCTTTCTCGGGATGGTTTCCAGTCATCTGACTGGACCTTTCTCGTAGTTGTGGGTTGATGAAAATTATTTAAGTGCTGTTACTGGTAACCCTGGGTTATCAATCCCTGGGATTACCAAGAAGCCTTTGTGATACCTGGAAGCTCACCACGGTGTGCCATCTCGCGGAAGCAGATACGGCAGATGCCGAACTTCTGGTAGACCGCATGTGGACGACCACAACGCTGGCAACGTGTGTAACCACGTACCTTGAACTTAGGCTTACGTGAGGCCTTAACCTTGAGTGATGTCTTTGCCATATTAAGAGCCTCTCTTAGTTCTCACGGAATGGAAAACCGAGTTGCTTCAAGAGCTCTCGGCCTTCTTCATCTGTCTTGGCGGTGGTTACGAAGGTGATATCCATACCACGGGTACGGTCAATCTTGTCCTGCTCGATCTCAGGGAATACAACCTGCTCGGTAAGGCCGAAGGTGTAGTTACCGTTTCCATCGAACTGCTTTGGTGAGAGACCGCGGAAGTCACGGATACGTGGCAATGAGATGGAGAGTAGGCGGTCTGCGAACTCCCACATACGATCATTACGAAGTGTGACGTGAGCACCGATTGGCATGCCTTCACGCAACTTGAACTGCGCGATCGACTTACGTGAGCGCGTGACTTGTGGCTTCTGACCGGTGATGATGGTGAGGTCGCGGATAGCGCCTTCGATCAACTTCGAGTCACGAGCTGCCTCGCCGACACCCATGTTCACGATGACCTTGGTCAAGGTAGGAATCTGCATGACATTCTTGTAACCAAACTTCTCTTTAAGAGCAGGCTTGATTTCAGCACGGTAGCGCGTCTTAAGACGTGGTGCGCTTACTGTTGACATTAGATGTCCTTCCCGGTGCGGCGTGAGACGCGGACATTCTTGCCCTCATCGTTGACGCGCGAACCTAAACGTGTTGCCTTGCCATCGCTATCTACCAACATGACGTTGGAGATATGAATTGGGGATTCGATGGTGAGAATTCCGCCGACCTTGACGCCGCGCTCTGTGGTGTCTTCCTTGGTGTGCTTAGTAACACGGTTAACACCCTCAACTGTGACGCGGTCGCTCTCCTTGTTGACATTGAGGACGGTGCCGGTGAGGCCCTTATCCTTGCCAGCGATTACGAGAACGGTATCGCCCTTCTTAATCTTCGCCATTTTTAGAGCACCTCCGGCGCTAATGAAATGATCTTCATGAACTTCTTGTCGCGGAGTTCGCGAGCAACTGGTCCGAAGATACGAGTTCCACGAGGTTCGCCATCAGCCTTCAAGATAACTGCTGCGTTCTCATCAAACTTAATGTATGAACCATCAGGACGACGGTTCTCCTTCACGGTACGAACGATGACAGCCTTAACGACCTCACCCTTCTTTACCTGTCCGCCAGGAATTGCATCCTTGACGGAACACACGATGATGTCACCGATACCGGCATAGCGGCGCTTGGAACCACCAAGTACACGGATACAAAGGAGTTCCTTTGCACCAGTGTTGTCAGCGACGCGAAGTCGCGATTCTTGTTGAATCATTTCTGCCCCTTACTTTGCCTTCTCGATAATCTGCACTACGCGCCAACGCTTTGTCGCGGAGAGCGGACGGGTCTCCATCAAGAGAACGCGATCGCCGATACCGGCGGTGTTGTTCTCGTCATGGGCCTTCAGCTTGCGAGAGCGAGTCATAACCTTGCTATAAAGACCGTGCTTGACCTGATCTTCGATGACGACCACTACGGTCTTATCCATCTTGTCGCTGGTCACAACGCCTTCACGAGTCTTGCGGAATCCGCGTGTTGTCTCGGTCATGCTGCGCCTCCAATTCCTAGCTCACGTTCACGCAAAATGGTGTAGATGCGTGCAATCTCTTTGCGGACCGCAGTCAAGCGACCATGGCTTTCGAGTTGACCTGTTGCTGCTTGGAAGCGAAGGTTGAAGAGCTCTTCCTTCCCTTCGCGCAACTTGATCGTTAACTCATCTGTTGAGAGCGCACGAAGCGTCTCTGCACTAACAATGTTCGCCATTAGAACTCCTCACGCTTTACTACGCGGCACTTCATTGGCAACTTGTGCATTGCACGAGTCATTGCCTCTGTAGCGATATCTTCTGCAACACCAGAGATTTCAAACATCACGCGACCAGGCTTGACGTTTGCAATCCACCACTCAGGTGAACCCTTACCGGAACCCATACGAGTTTCAGCAGGCTTCTTTGTTAATGGACGATCTGGATAGATATTGATCCAGACCTTTCCACCACGCTTGATGTGACGGGTCATTGCGATACGCGCTGCCTCAATCTGACGGTTTGTCACATATGCAGGCTCGAGCGCTTGAATACCAAAGTCACCGAATGCAACTACTGTGCCGCCCTTAGAGCCGCCACCACGCTTTGGGTGGTGCTGCTTACGGTGCTTAACACGACGAGGGATCAACATTAGTTCTCGCCTCCTTCTGTAGTTGTAGCTGATGTCTCAGCTGGTGCTGACACAGCTGCGGCAGGTGCTGCCTCGCTGCGTGATTGTGCTGGGCGTGAAGGACGTGATGGACGTGAAGGCTTTGGTGCACGAGCTGCTGAGAGAGCATTTGCTGCACGCTCTGCACGTGACTCGATAACTTCACCCTTGTAAATCCAGACCTTTACACCAAGGCGGCCGAATGTTGTATGTGCCTCGAAGAAGCCATAGTCGATATCAGCGCGAAGTGTGTGAAGTGGAACGCGACCCTCGCGGTAGAACTCTGAGCGAGCAATTTCAGCTCCACCAAGACGTCCACCGACCTGTACGCGGATACCCTGTGCGCCAGCCTTGAGAGCTGCCTGCATTGACTTACGCATTGCGCGACGGAAGGAGACACGAGCAGCGAGCTGCTCAGCGATTCCTTGTGCAACGAGCTGTGCATCAATCTCTGGGTTCTTTACTTCGAGAATGTTGAGTTGGACCTGCTTGCCGGTGAGCTTCTCAAGATCCTGACGGATGCGATCAGCTTCAGTTCCGCGGCGACCGATAACGATTCCTGGACGAGCGGTGTAGAGATCGATACGAACACGCTCACGTGTGCGCTCGATTTCAATGCGGGAGACGCCTGCGCGCTCCATGCCCTTACTCATCATGCGACGGATCTCGATATCTTCCTTCACATAATCCTTGTACAACTTCTCCGCATACCAGCGAGACTTGAACTCAGTTGTGATTCCAAGGCGGAAGCCGTGTGGATTTACTTTTTGACCCATTTACTCGGCCTTCCCTTCTGCTGAAACTGCAACTGCAGCCTTCTTATTTGCAGGCGCCTTACGTGGACCGTTAGAACGGAATCCGCGATCATCAGAGACAACGAGTGTGATGCTTGATGTGCGCTTACGAATGGTGAAGCCGCGACCCTGAGCACGTGGACGGAAGCGCTTCAAGGTGAAGCCCTCATCGACGGTTGCTTCAACGACCCATAACTCTGATGCGTCGCGAAGTGCTGGGTTCTTCTGCTTTGCATTGGCAATAGCAGAGTTCAAAAGTGTGAAGAGGTCTGCACCGATCTCCTGTGGTGCGAACTTCAAGGTTGTGAGGGCGGTATCAGCGCGCTCACCACGGATGATGTTGACGACACGACGGGCCTTCTGAGGTGTGCAGCGAATATTGCGAAGGATTGCCTTAGCAACAAGCTGATCTGCAGCTGGAATATTTTTAGCCACGGTTAGCTCTCCGATCGTCACCCTTGACGTGACCCTTGAAGGTACGAGTTGGAGCAAACTCACCGAGCTTGTGACCAATCATTGCCTCTGTAACGAATACTGGAACGTGCTTACGACCATCGTGCACAGCGATTGTGTGACCAATCATTGATGGGATGATCATTGAGCGACGTGACCAAGTCTTAATAACATTCTTGGTGTTCTTCTCATTTTGAGCATCTACCTTTTTGAGGAGATGGCCGTCCACAAATGGACCCTTCTTTAAACTACGTGGCATCTGAAGTGGGCCCCTTATCTCTTCTTATTCGACTTGCGACGGCGGACAATCATGGAATCTGAAGCCTTCTTCTTGCGAGTACGGCCTTCAGGCTTACCCCAAGGAGAAACTGGGTGACGTCCACCAGAAGTTCTACCTTCACCACCACCATGTGGGTGATCAACAGGGTTCATAACAACACCACGAACGGTTGGGCGCTTGCCCTTCCAACGCATACGTCCAGCTTTTCCGTAGTTGATATTTGACTGCTCTGCGTTTCCGACTTCACCGATGGTTGCACGGCAACGAACGTCGACGTTACGGATTTCGCCGGAAGGCATACGAAGTTGTGCGTATGGACCTTCCTTCGCTACGAGCTGAACTGATGCGCCAGCAGAACGAGCGATCTTCGCTCCCCCGCCTGGGCGTAGCTCAATTGCGTGAATGACGGTACCAACTGGGATATTGCGAAGCGGAAGGTTATTACCTGGCTTGATATCAGCTGCTGGACCATTCTCAATCTTGTCACCCTGTTGCAACTTGTTAGGAGCAAGGATGTAACGCTTCTCGCCATCTGCATAGTGAAGAAGAGCGATGCGCGAAGTGCGGTTTGGATCGTATTCGATGTGGGCAACCTTTGCTGGAATGCCATCCTTATCGTTACGAGTAAAGTCGATGAGACGGTAGGCACGCTTGTGACCGCCACCTTGGTGACGAACTGTGATGCGACCGGTTGAGTTACGACCACCCTTTGAGTGAATTGGACGAACCAATGACTTCTCAGGAGTTGTACGTGTGATCTCAGCGAAATCAGGAACGCTTGCACCGCGTTGTCCTGGTGTCGTTGGCTTGAGTTTACGTAGCGCCATTTTTTATATTCCTCTGCTTCTTCTAGACCCCGCCCCGTTAGGAGACAGGACCTCCGAAAAGATCGATGCGGTCACCGGCTGCGACATGAACGATTGCGCGCTTTGTGTCGTTGCGCTTTCCAAAACCAACCTTGGCGCGCTTGCGCTTGCCTTCGCGGTTAAGGGTATTCACGCTGAGAACCTTGACTCCGAAAACCTTCTCGACTGCAATCTTGATCTCAGTCTTATTTGAATCTGGAGCAACGATAAATGTGTACTTGTTCTGCTCAAGGAGTCCATAGGACTTCTCTGAGACAACAGGTGCTAGGAGGATGTCGCGATGGTCTTTCATGCTGAAACCTCTACTTCACTTTCACGCGCGATTGCAGATGCAACCTTTGCTGGACCGGCGATGAATTCGCGGATAGCAGCCTCTGAGAAGACGATGTCATCTGACTTGAGGATGTCGTACGCGTTAAGTTGATCGTTCACAATGAGGTGTGTGTTCTCTGCATTGCGAAGTGAGCGCCATGCAAGATCCTCTGAGCGAGCAAGAACGACGAGGAGGTTCTTGCGATCTGAGAACTGGCGAACCGCTGAGATAGCTCCCTTGGTTGTTGGCGCAGATGAGATGCTGTCAACAACGTGGATGCGATCTTCACGCTGACGATCGCTGAGGCAACCACGGAGTGCTGCAGCAATCATCTTCTTTGGGGTGCGCTGGTCGTACTTACGTGGAACTGGTCCATGTGATACGCCACCATGACGCTGAAGTGGAGCACGGACAGAACCCTGACGGGCACGACCTGTTCCCTTCTGCTTGAAAGGCTTCTTACCTGTACCACTAACCTCTGCGCGGGTCTTTGCCTTTGCAGTTCCAGCGCGAGCTGCTGCGAGTTGAGCAACTACTACCTGGTGGATGAGTGGGACATTAGTCTGAACGTCGAAGATCTCGGAAGGAAGATCGATGGATCCAACCTTCTTACCTTCTGCGCTCTTAATGTCTACTGTTAGCGCCATTTATTATGCACCTGCCTTATTTACGTGCGTAGAAACCGCGTGCTTTGCTGCAGAGCGGAGGAAGACTGTTGACTTAGTTGCGCCTGGAACTGCACCCTTAACAAGAATGAGACCAGCAGCTGCATCGATTGAGTGAACAACGAGGTTCTGTGTTGTTACCTGCTCATTACCCATACGACCCATCATGCGCTTGCCCTTGAAGACGCGACCTGGGGTTGTACGGTTACCGATCGAACCTGACATACGGTGCTTACGGTCAACACCGTGAGAAGCTCCGATACCACCGAAGCCGTGACGCTTCATAACACCAGCAGTTCCCTTACCGCGGGAGGTGCCGGTTGCATCGATCAATTCGCCAGCGGCGAAGACCTCAGCGGTGATCTCTTGTCCGACAGAGTATGAAGAGACATCTGAAACACGAAGCTCTGCAACTTCATTACGAGGCGTTACGCCAGCCTTCGCGAATTGTCCAGCGACAGGCTTGGAAACTTTACGTGGGTCAACGGCACCGAATGCGAATTGAATAGCGGTGTAGCCGTCTTGCTCGACGGTACGAATAGCGGTGATGACGCATGGGCCAGCCTGAATAACAGTTACTGGAACAATCTTGTTGTTTGCATCAAAGACCTGGGTCATGCCGAGCTTGGTGCCAAGGATTCCCTTGATGGCAGCGCCCTGTGATTGGATAGTTGTCATTTTGGCAGTCCGTCCTTAGAGCTTGATCTCAATGTCAACGCCGGCAGGAAGATCGAGACGCATCAATGAATCAACAGTCTTAGGTGTTGGGTCGATGATGTCGATAAGGCGCTTATGTGTGCGCATCTCAAAATGTTCGCGGCTGTCCTTGTACTTATGAGGAGAGCGGATAACACAGAAGGTGTTCTTCTCTGTTGGTAGCGGTACTGGGCCAGCAACGGTCGCACCAGTGCGCTCGACAGTCTCGACGATCTTCTTCGCCGATGTGTCGATCACTTCGTGATCGTAGGCCTTGAGCCGAATGCGGATCTTTTGTCCCGCCATTTGCTTCTCCTTTAATTCTTGGTAATTAACAATCTATTTCTACTGCTTGCCACCCTTTAAGTGGAGGCGACCAGGTGATCGCCTCCACTTTTAACAGGAGGACTTTTTTTACTTGTACTGAATTACTTGTTGATCTTTGTTACGCGACCTGCGCCGACGGTACGACCGCCTTCACGGATAGCGAAACGGAGACCCTCTTCCATCGCGATTGGTTGGATCAAGACGACTGACATCTCTGTGTTATCGCCAGGCATAACCATCTCGGTACCTGAAGGGAGTGTTACAACGCCGGTCACGTCAGTTGTACGGAAGTAGAACTGTGGACGGTAGTTGTTGAAGAATGGTGTGTGACGTCCGCCTTCATCCTTTGAAAGGATGTATGCAGATGCGTTGAACTCTGTGTGAGGTGTGATTGAGCCAGGCTTAACGACAACCTGACCACGCTCTACATCTTCACGCTTTGTTCCACGGAGAAGGAGACCGACGTTCTCGCCTGCTTGACCCTCATCGAGGAGCTTGCGGAACATTTCGACGCCTGTGACTGTTGTCTTCTGTGAATCTGGGCGGATACCAACGATTTCAACTTCTTCGTTGACCTTAACGATTCCGCGCTCGATACGACCGGTGACAACTGTTCCACGACCTGTGATGGTGAAGACATCTTCAACAGGCATAAGGAATGGCTTATCAACTTCGCGCTCTGGCTGTGGGATGTAAGCATCAACCTGGTTCATGAGCTCCATAAGAGCCTCAACCCACTTTGGATCTCCTTCGAGAGCCTTAAGAGCTGAGATACGAACGATTGGTGTGTCATCGCCTGGGAACTCGTACTTGGAGAGAAGTTCGCGAACTTCCATCTCAACGAGCTCAAGAATTTCTTCGTCATCGACCATATCTGACTTGTTAAGAGCCACGACGATTGATGGAACGCCAACCTGGCGAGCAAGGAGAACGTGCTCCTTGGTCTGTGGCATTGGTCCATCGGTTGCAGCTACGACGAGGATTGCTCCATCCATCTGTGCAGCACCGGTGATCATGTTCTTGATGTAGTCAGCGTGGCCTGGGCAGTCAACGTGCGCATAGTGGCGCTTCTCTGTCTGGTACTCGATGTGAGCGATAGAGATGGTGATACCGCGTTGACGCTCTTCAGGCGCCTTATCGATCTGGTCGAATGGGGTGAATGGGTTCACATCAGGGTACTTGTCGTGAAGTACCTTTGAGATCGCAGCAGTAAGAGTGGTCTTACCGTGATCGATGTGACCGATTGTGCCGATGTTTACGTGCGGCTTTGTCCGCTCGAACTTGGCTTTTGCCACTTTGTGCCTCCTGTTGTTTTATCCTGTTAGGGTTTTATTACGGGTACTGCTTGTGCTGCTGGTAAAGATTTATTCTCCGCGAACCTTCGCAATGATCTCCTTCGCAACCGCTTGTGGAACCTCGGTGTACGAATCGAATTGCATGCTGTATGAAGCGCGGCCCTGAGTTCTGCTTCGAAGATCTCCGACATAGCCGAACATCTCTGAGAGTGGAACAACTGCCTTGACGACGCGAGCACCTGATCGCTCGTCCATTGATTGAATCTGTCCGCGACGAGAGTTGAGATCGCCGATGACATCACCCATGAAGTCTTCAGGGGTAATAACTTCTACTGACATCACAGGCTCGAGGAGAACTGGGTTCGCCAAGCGAGCAGCCTCTCTGAATGCAGCGATACCAGCAATTTTGAATGCGAGTTCAGAAGAGTCAACATCGTGGTAAGCACCATCAAGAAGGGTGACGCGAACATCAACCATTGGGTAGCCAGCGAGTGGACCGTTCTGGAGGGATTCCTTACAACCAGCATCAACGGATGGGATGTACTCACGTGGAATACGACCACCGGTGATCTTGTTGACGAACTCGTAGTGGAGCTCAGCGTTATCAACGATTGGCTCGAGTGCAATTTGAACCTTTGCGAACTGACCAGAACCACCAGATTGCTTCTTGTGGGTGTAGTCGTAGCGATCGACTGCCTTGCGGATGGTCTCGCGGTAAGCAACCTGTGGCTTACCGACGTTAGCCTCAACCTTGAACTCGCGACGCATACGGTCTACGAGGATTTCAAGGTGGAGCTCACCCATACCGGAGATGATGGTCTGACCGGTCTCTTCATCGGACTCAACGTGGAATGTTGGGTCTTCTTCTGAGAGGCGCTGAATAGCGACGCCAAGCTTCTCTTGGTCACCCTTGGTCTTTGGCTCAATAGCAACCGAGATAACTGGATCTGGGAAGTCCATTGACTCGAGGATGATTGGCTTTGCTGGATCACAGAGAGTGTTTCCTGTTGTGGTGTCCTTAAGACCCATAACAGCAACGATCATTCCTGCGCCAGTTGATTCGATTTCTTCGCGCTTGTTAGCGTGCATCTGGTAGATCTTGCCGATGCGCTCTTTCTTATCTGTTGTTGCATTAAGAACGGTTGAACCGGTCTCAAGCTTTCCAGAGTAGACGCGAACGAAGGTCAACTTACCGAGGTGAGGATCTGACATGATCTTGAATGCAAGACCAGAGAATGGCTCAGACTCTGAAGGTTGACGTGAATCTTCTTCTTCAGGGTTGCCGTACTTGTGACCGACAATTGCCTTGATATCAAGTGGTGATGGAAGGTAGCGGTTAACAGCATCAAGCATTGGCTGTACGCCCTTGTTCTTAAATGCAGAACCGGTAAGAACTGGTGTGAGCTTATCTGCGAGTGTTGCGCGGCGGATACCAGCGATGATCTCATCCTCTGAGAGATCCTGGCCATCAAGGTACTTCTCCATGATTGCATCGTCAGCTTCAGCAAGTGTCTCGATAAGAGCGTGGCGAGCAGCCTTAGCAGCCTCAGCCATATCTGCTGGAATCTCTTCGACGACGTAATCTTCGCCCTTCTTTGTCTCTCCGCGCCATGTGAGAGCCTTCATTGCGATGAGGTCGATAACTCCGATGAAGTCAGCCTCTGCACCGATAGGAAGTTGGAGGACGAGAGCTGTTGCATTAAGACGTGAACCGATCATGTCAACGCAACGTTGGAATGATGCACCGGTACGGTCAAGCTTGTTAACGAAGCAGATACGTGGAACGTTGTAGCGATCTGCTTGGCGCCATACAGTCTCAGACTGTGGCTCTACACCAGCAACGCCATCGAATACGCAGACTGCGCCATCGAGTACACGGAGTGAACGCTCAACCTCAACTGTGAAGTCAACGTGACCAGGTGTATCGATGATGTTGATCAAGTTGCCCTTCCACTGACATGTGGTCGCAGCAGAGGTAATGGTGATACCGCGCTCTTGCTCTTGCTCCATCCAGTCCATGGTGGCGCCGCCATCGTGAACTTCACCGATCTTGTAGTTGATACCGGTGTAGAAAAGGATGCGCTCAGTAGTCGTGGTTTTACCCGCGTCGATGTGCGCCATGATTCCAAT
>Ga0007804_1000650_pt1 | contig 12425 bp, 8 predicted proteins | sample CryBogCBE25Aug07_FD_60367 | JGI IMG/M metagenome (GOLD analysis project Ga0007804, IMG submission 60367) | Freshwater microbial communities from Crystal Bog, Wisconsin, USA - CBE25Aug07 | ecosystem: Environmental > Aquatic > Freshwater > Lake | place: Crystal Bog, Wisconsin, USA | collected... | reverse complement strand
TTTAAACGCGCTGTGCGGGGTCGTGTCCCCCGCGCGACGTACCCTATGGGTAAACTCATTTTAAACATACGATGAGGCTCGCGCCAAATGCATTTTGAACGCACTATTAAATTTCGATTTAAACGCAATATTAAATTTCGATTTTAAACGCACTTCCTTTGCATTTTAAACGCACTAATTTGAATTTTACCGGAGGTACGTCGCGCGGGGGTCGCGGTGAATGTTTGAAATTAAAATATTGTATTGAGTTAATGGAGAACGTAGATATCGAGTTCACGAAAAAGAATGAATGTTTGAAATATTGCGAATCAAATAATTTACAATTTTTTCAACGAGATATCAATGTCAGTTGCGCTAAATTATTCTTGGCCACTACTTATAAAAATATATGGCAAAATATTCAATCACGCGGTGTTTTAAAAGCCAATTACTATGAAAGCTGGTCCTCAACTCAACCAGTTAAACTTTTTATAGATTACGATAAAAAAATGGAAACAGTTGATCAAGACATGGGAGATGCTAATCATAAAAGTGATATACTTAATATTATTAATACAATCAAAAATTTAATTCCAGGTATCACAAAAGTTTCTATTTTAAAAAGCATCCCCGATACAACTAAAAAAAGTTATCACATTATTTTCTCGGGTATTCATTTCAATAAAATTAAAACACTCGACACATTCATCGAAGATCAATTGAAACCCAACTTTAAAGAATTGTTCGATAAAAAAATCGTTGATACTAGTATTTATAAACCCATTTGTTTCCGCAGTCTGTTGTGTACCAAACATTCTCAAACACGCGCGCTGTATCTCCTCGAAACGGAACCCTTTTTAACTGAATTACAAGAAATACCTAAAACACCAGAAGAAACAACATTTGAAAACTTTTTAGATACTTGTATTACACATATCGAAGAAACCTCCAGTTTGTATCACTACAAAACAGAAAAGAAAAAAGACACTTTTAAAAGACTTAATGTCGAAAATGAAGACATCTTTACCGACCGAGAAGTTATTAAAAAATACCTCGATATCCTCGACCCAGTCCGATACACCGATCGCCCTAAATGGCTCAATATAGGATACATTCTTAAATCCATTAACCCAGACTACAACGACCTTTTTCATTATTTCAGTTCCAGATGGGAACATTACAGTACAGCTGAAGTTAACACTACATGGGATTCTTTAAACAGCGAATATATCTACACAATCGAAAATTTGAAATACCTCGCTAAAATCGATAATCCAGATGATTATACAGAAATTACCAAAGATATCCCTAATCATGATATTAAATATTTGCGACCCTTTGACAATATATTATCTAAATTAATTCACCGTTTGTACGGAGATCGTTTTGTTTGCAGCGATTGTGAACGAAATGTATGGTATTATTTTAATGGCACCCGCTGGAAATTAGAAAATAAAAGTTATAATCTTCGCGTTTTAATTATCAATGAAGTTTTTAACAAAATAGAAAATTATCGCCGACAACTTGTTAAAGAAGGCTCAAGCGATGAACTTATTCGCAATTATTACAATATTCTTCAAAAATTAGGAAGCGGTATTAAACTTAATTGCCTCGAACTTGAATTTTATAACTCCAATTTTGACAAAATTATCGATCAAAATAAAGATCTGCTCGGGTTTGAAAATGGTGTCTTTGATTTAGCCGAAAACGTCTTCCGACTTGGTAGATCCAGCGATTATGTCTGTATGTCAACAGGTTATGACTACGTCGAGTATACTCCAGATTCGCCAGAATACATGGAATTGTATGAACTGATTTGCAAAATTTTACCCGATCATGATACTCGAGAATTTACTTTGAAATCGCTCGCAACTTGTTTAGACGGACACAATCGAGATGAAAACTTTTATATTTGGAGCGGCAAAGCCAATACCGGAGGAAACGGTAAAAGTACTTTGTGCGATCTACTTTTAAAAGCACTTGGCGAATATGCTTGTATCAGCCCTGTTTCTTTGATTACTGGAAAACGCGAATCGGCTAACAGTGCCAATAGTGCTTTAGCAAATATCCGAAATAAACGTGCTGTCATTATGCAAGAACCGGCCGCAACCGACGTTATTCAAAGTGATATCATCAAATCATTTACAGGAAATGATAAAATCAGTACACGTGAAAATTACGGCAATCAAATTGAATTCAAACCCTGTGCTAAATTTTTTATGGCCTGTAATAAACTCCCTAATGTATCTGAAATGGACGGTGGTGTCACACGTCGTTTAAAACTAACAGAATTCACCTCGCGATTTGTTGAAAACCCAGATCCAGAAAACTTGAAACGTGGTATTCACGAATTTAAAATAGATAAAGAACTGAAAACAAAATTAGAACATCGCGGACCCGTTTTCATCAATTTACTTATTCATTATTATCGTAAATATCGCGAAGAAGGTCTTGTTCCACCTGAAGCCGTTGTCGCTGTCACTAAAAAATATGAAGCCAATAACAATATTATTAAACAATTTATTGATGAAACCGTTGTTACAGGCACTAATAAAGATTTCATTGTCAAAGATGATCTTAAAACCATTTTTAATCGCGATTATATCCTTAAATCTCATTTCGGTAAATTTAGCAATTTTATCAGTCAACTTGAAACAGCCTTGTTTTCAGAATTTCGTTTAGATGAAAAACGAAAAATCGTTAAATTACAAGGATTTTATATTCGTCGTGAAGGCGACGATGACGACACTGCAGCCGATCTTGATCCTGAATGCGACGACGATCTTTAAAAGGGCGCGCTGGACGGGCGTAACAGGTAACACACCGTCGGGCACAAAGCACAGGTGCCCGTAAATAAAAAAGTGAATTTTAAATAAAAATGTCTTTATTTAAAATGTCAATCATTAAAGCAACCGATTTGGATCTTAGTAAAATTACTTTTAGCGATGTTAAACTCGATAATCATGGACGTAAAATGATTTATGTCAACTACAATGGTGGAAAAATTATGATTCAAACTCCCAAGATGTATGTCCCCAATGGAATCAAGCGATGGCGAAAGAAAGATGCAGTTGACAACAAGGACGATTCCTTTGAAATGGAAATGAGCTTTGGCAGCGACAACACCGAGATTCGTGAATTCCATAAAAAAATGCAAGGTTTCGATGAGCTTGTCAAGAAAGCGATCATGTCCCATTCTAAAGAATGGCTTGGTAAAAGCAAGATCAGCATGGATTCAATCGAAGAAGCCTTTTACGCTCCAACTGTTAAAACTCCAGTTGACAAAGATGGCAATGTCTTGGATTATCCTGACAGAATAAAGGCTAAATTGGATCGTGAACTTGAAGGCGACAACTTTACCGGTCGCTTCTTGAGCAACAAGCGTTTCAAAACCCCTGTCTTGATGTTTGACGACTCTAAACAACCTTTGGATCTCAATGAGTCCACTTTTGAAAATGTCGTTTCTAAAGGTTCTCAAGTTGTAGCTGTTCTTGAATTGGTCTACCTTAGCATCACGACCAAGGTTTCTCCAAAATGGAAACTCATTCAAGGCAAAGTTTCCAGAAATCAAGCCTCCATTACCGGCTATGCGATGTTGGACGACGGCACCGAAGGTGTCGGTAGCACCGAAGGTGTCGGTAGCACCGAAGGTGTCGGTAGCACCGAAGGTGTCGGAAGCGGTGTAGTTGGTGTCACTGGAGTAACCGGTGGCGATGTTGAAACTGAAGAAGATCTTGACACTGTTGGCGAAACCCCCGCAGTAGTTGAATCAGAAGACGAAGTAGATGATGATGAAATTTCTGTCGTTGATAGTCTCGATGAACCTGAACCCGAACCAGTGAAAGTAGTCCCTGTTGTTAAAACTACCAAGCCCCGTAAGAGAGGAGCTGTTGCTTAAACAAAGATCACAAAATTCCATAAAAAAGTTTAAAATTCCACAAAAAAGTTTAAAATACACAAAAACATATGTTAGCTCAAATAAAGAAACCTTTATTTGGGCTTTTTTAATTTAAATTTAATTCTCTCATTCTTTGGAGTACTCCTTCATCCTCAGATCGTTGTTTGAAATAAAATAAGATGTCATCTAACAGTTCTTGAGGACATGCTTCAGTAGGAACAAGTAAACCAATATCATTTTTTGTTACATGTAATCGAGGTGAATAAGCATGTTTTACAAGGATTTCCCAGCGCTCTGCATACCTGCGATTCTTTTTAGAACCATGGAAATTATGACGAATGACACCTGGAGTATACCCTAATCTCGCATTGTTCAATTTTGATTGAAATTCGAGAATTGAATCAAGGTAATCAGGATGTACATGTTCATTTAATGAAATGTTTCCTCGGTCAATTAAACTGAGTGCCATATTATGATCTCCAGCACCCAAAATAGATAAATCATATAAACCACCCATTCGGTCATACAATTTTCTAGTACATGCCCACGCATAACCAGGATGCCACATCTTTAAAACTCCTGTTTTGGAATAAACACGCTTTTTTGTATATTGAAAGCCAAAACTAGCAAATATGTTCATCGCATCTTCATTTATATCCATGTCTATACAATGACTAAATAATTGGATGATATCACGTGTTCCATTTAGTATCTTTAATGAGTCGAGTGCCCAATCGGGGTTTTCAAATTCAATATCAGCATCTATCCACGCTACAGCTTTCCAGTTTTCTGGCAACAATCGTTTGATTCCTATATTAATTAAATTTTCTTTATGCCATAATGGCGCTGTGTTTGTACAGATTTGTAAATGTCTAGGATTTTTAGAATCTGTTACATAAAATTTTTGATCACGATGCGCCAATTCTACAACATATAATTTAGTATTCGGTTCATGCTCCATTCTTTTAATAAATGCTCTTGCTAAAATATACCTTTGTGCAAATTGACATGGATTTGAAATAACTGTAATGACATGAAAATAGGGTTCTATAGGATCATTATTTTGTATAGCCGATTTGATCTCATTTTGTATATAAACAATATGATCAATTTCTATACCATTTATTATTGTCATTTTATATATGACAATAATTTTTAAATGCTGATTCTGACGCATTTAATTAATTTTAATTAAATTGCAGATTAAACGGCTGATTTAGTTAAAAGGTGACGCAATTCTTTTGGAATCAAAGACTCGTTTAATTCGATTGTATTATCAAACTTTTCTAAAAGAGTTTGACGAGACGGTTTTTTACGATAACGTTCTCCCCAGAATTCTCTAATAATAGTAGAAAATTTTTTACTTTTTAAATGTTTAATCAAAGATCTCATTTCAGTTTTAAACTCTTTTGGAGCTTTTGAATAACCTTTAGATGATTTAACTAACTCGTTTATGTCAAATGATCGATTTACCTTTTTTGAATCGTATCGTTGACGAATAAACCAACTTTGAAAAAAATCAGGAATCCATGCATGCCCAAAATCAATAATGTAGATTCTAAAACCTAAATTTGGAAGATAGTAATCGACATCGTCAATGTGATAATGATAATAACCACCCGGTTCAACACGTTTTACTAGAATATTTTCATCATGTAAATCTAAATGTGTCATATTAAAATACTTTCTCAACGCATACAAAGCAGTTGTGATTTGAAAATAGGCATTATACCACATGTCAATCGAATGTTCTTCGCGAACCCAATCTCCCCATGTTTGTGAATTGTAAATGTATTCTATGAAATGATAACCGGTATAAGGATATTCTTCGTTGCAAATACCATCTCGTTCTTTGTAATCATAAGTATAACTCACTACAAAATGTGGAGAAACACCCGTGAAAATAAGCTGATTAATTAATTTATCAGCAGCTAATTCAATAAAATGCCCATATTTTAATGCACCACGTTCATATGGCGTATCGATATATCGACTTTCAAGATTATTTAAATAACTTTTTTTAATAGCGATCGAAACACGGTCATTTGATGCTTTATAAACTTTACCTTGACCCCCAGAACCTATGATTTCTTCTTTTTCGAATTCATCTAAATTTTCTCGAACATCAAAATATAATCGTTCTCGGTTTATACTATTCATTAATTTAGATCAATAAAAAAAGTTTAATTTAATTCCAAAAATCGTTTACCATAACGATTGTGATACACTGTTCCATGTTTACTTCCACGATAATGTTCCGGCAATGGCTCCCCGAAATTTAATGGCTTTTTAATACCACATTGCGCAAGTGAACGAGTCAATTTACTAAAAGTAGTATCCGTATAACGATTGTTAAAGAAACTAAAAGCAAGTTCGGGAGGATAACTTAAAACCGGGGAAAGGATGTATTCCTTTGGAAGCCAATAACATCTCAATTTATTAATAGCCAATGAAATGTTGAAAGCATATTCCAAGTTTTTATGTTGATTATCTAGACGTTTATTGAATTCTGACCATATTTGCAAAAATTGTAAAACCGGTTTGGTGTAACTAAAAAAGTAAAAGTTGTCATTCAACGTTTTCAAAATACGCAAATCAGAACACGCAGGATCAGTAATATGCACTGCATCTAAATTAAATGTCATGAAATCCATGTTTTTGACACGCAGTAACTCAGGATCTTGTTTTATTTCAAAATGTGGATCTAAATAACAAATAGCACGTTTATAACGTTTTAAAACAGCATGAAAGAAATCTGGTTTGGAAACTATCTTTTTACCCGATTCAAAAACAATGTAATTTAACTGATGTTTACGACAATTTTCACGAAATCTTTTAATCGTTTCGAGCGTTGTGTCCTTTGTTACAAGTGTAATAATTAATGCGTAATCTGGTTCATTTTCAAGATCGATGTGTCGAACTTTTGGAAAATGTCGAATCGTTTTGATCGGGCGCAATTTAACATTTTCGTATACCTTGGCATTGGCACGATCTCGGAAATCAACACGATAAGCCTTTCTTTGTTCTTTGGTTAAATTAAAATCAAGATAATTACGATAAATGACTCGTTCACAACGCAATTTTTCACCTAATTGACGATATACATTAGGAGGCCATCTGCTTTTTTTCCCAACACGTTGTTCAAATACATCATCCAACATACCCGTTTCAAAATCTTCGTGAATAATGGTAATGTCGCTGATGCGATAGTCTTCATTTTCAATGTCTTCTTCAAGCGTTGATACATGCGTATATCGACCCAGTTTAGGATCATATTTATGTGTCTGAAACATGTACATATAATTATAAGGTAACCAAACACAGCGCAAATAGGTATTCATAAAATGCCTAGTGATAATACCAGAAAATGATTTATCTTCTGCAAGATGAAGATGATTGATCATATATGCATTTAAAATAGATAACATCGTTTTCGCAGCATGATTATTGGCAAACCCTAAAATACCACCGGGCAATTCAATTTGATATGGGTTGTAACATTTGAATTCATATTCATTCCAATTCAAGAAAAAACAATCGGCATCAATTTCGAAAAGGTGCGGATATCTCAAAATTTGTAAATCCGCATCTAGAAAAATCACATTGTAATCAGGAAATTCATTTAAACATTTCATGATAAACTCACCTTTTAAACCGAGGGCAATTTGATAAATTTTACGTTCGGCAAAAATCGGAAATTCAACTACATTGTAATTAAGATTTAATCGTTTACAATTTTCGACAAGACGATCAGCTTGTTGTCCGTAAGTCATGCCCTTAATAGAGTTTCTGCTTCGGTTATTACGGCCCCAAAAATAACTACAAATAATAAATCGACTTTTAGGATTCAATATTTCACTTTGAGAGATACCATCATTTAAATAATTTCTAGGATCTGCATACGGATCTAATAAAAAATCCATTCTTATTATAACAATTTAAAATTAAATTTTTAATTTTAATTTTTTTAAATTTGACTTTGTGTTTTACTACTTCGAGCTGCGCTTTTTAACACTACGCTTTTTAGAACTTTTCTTAGTGCTACGTTTTGGAGATCTCTTTTTAGCAGATCGTTTTGGAGATCTCTTTGTAGCAGATCGTTTTACAGATCTCTTTTTAGCAGATCGTTTTACAGATCTCTTTTTAGCAGATCGTTTGACAGATCTCTTTTTAGCAGATCGTTTAACAGATCGCTTGACAGATAGCTTGACAGATCGCTTGACAGATCGCTTGACAGATCGCTTTTTAATGCTGCGTTTAATAGATCGCTTGACAGATCGCTTGCTTCGTTTGCTGCGTTTAACAGATAGCTTTGTAGCAGATCGTTTGACAGATCTCTTTTTAGATTTAGTTAAACCACTACCATACATTAAAGTCTGACTTCTAGATGTCGTAGAAGTGAGATTAGCTAATCTTCTGGCGTCCATTTCATTTTCTCGTTTTGCTTGTTCTCGTTGCATTCTTTTATATTGATGACGAGGCGTTTCACCAAATTTCCAGGCATATTTCAAAATTTTGTAAGCATTTTTCAATGTTAATTTAGGAGGAGGTTTAAAAGTATATGGTGATTTGAAAACATGAAATTGGTATGTGTTGTCTACAACAACAGTAGGTTTAACTTGTTTCAAGTAAAGTTTATAAAACGATTCAAAGAGATCATCCATTTTCTCCTTGAGATCTTCAGCTTCTTCCAAAGTCAAATTGGAAAATTCTCGTCTTAATTTTTTTGGCAATTGGTCTAAACGTTGTTGTTCCGATAAAATAGGCTCCGATTGACTACGTTCCATTAAAATAACTTGATAAAATAAATTAATTTAAATTCACTATTCAAATCTGTCCAATTCGCTTTGCAAATTCAATTCTCTTTACAAATTCAATTCGCTTTACAAATTAAATTCGCTTTACAAATTCAATTCAATTCGTTTGAAACTGTTATTCAATTCGTTTTACGAATTGTGATACGAAGTAGTCAATTGAAAATTTCGATTTATCCAAACGTTTAAGGTATTTATAAGTTTTGTAAATGTTGTGATCTGTCAAGATTTCAGCAACTTGATTAATCGAATCGTAGTAAAGAGGGTAATCACCTTTTAATAGTTCTATAACAGCAGGATGTCTATTAATTACAATAGGTGTGTTACGTATGATACATTCAATTACTGTATTTACGGCAGATGCATCTACTAAATTTAAAAATACCACATTTTCAGCGAGTAACAAATCGTAATCTTCATTCGATAATTTATTAATAATTGAGACACTACCGATAATTTCATTCGTGTAATCAAGGAAATGATGATACCAATTATTCGTCGGTTCTCCTGCATTTTGTGAAACGTTTTGACAAGCATTTTGACACGCGTTTTGACACGCGTTTTGACAAGCGTTTTGGCAAGCGTTTTGACAACTATTTCGACTCGCATTTGGACATACAGTTTGATTTGAAATCGATCTTAAAAACCCTGACAATTGTTGTGTAAAATGGTCACCAGGATAATAATTGTTCATACTTGAACCTTTCAAGGCAACTTTTCTTAAATTACATGCCTTTGAACGTCCTAATAAATTAATACAAACCCCTTTCAAGATACAACCCCCCATTTCAACAGGTTTCTCAATTTGTCGAGGCAACTGTAGTTGATAAAATGAAAAAATATTACGCAACCAGCCTCCTACATTGATCAATTTTGGATCTGGGTTTCGTAAGAATCGTTTAAATGTAAACTTGATATCCGTTGATTCAGTCGGATGGATCAATGAATGTACAGGAACAAAGATACCTTTAGATGCCAAACGATTTCTGAATTGGTGTTTAAGATAATCAGATAACACAAAAAGTCCTTTGCAACTTTTTAAACTTTCTATAAACAATGGGTTTTCTACTAAATTTTCACAATTGTATTCACTAAAAGTAGTATCGAAGGTGTGATGTATAAATCCAACCCAATCATGACGATATGGTATCAAGCCGATGATTTGGTTAATTTCCTTGTTCCAATGAAAGGTACGGTCAAGATATAAATCAAGATAAAGATCACTTGATTCATTGTGAAAACACTTTAAATTTTCATAAACATATTGCCAACCCGCACGATGAACACCCGAATAATCAATTTGATCAATGAAATTAATATTAAAGATGCCATCAGGATTGCTTTCGAGACGATCTGATCGAAGATAGCTTGCTCGGAGAATCCATTTCCATTCCGCAATGTAATCATAAGATTGGTTAAACATTTTCTGAGAAAGCCCGTAATTGTATTTTGAATTAGGCGTTTTGGTCAAGAAATAACTCACGATATTGACGATAACACGCTGTTGCTTTTGATCGCGGGTGTTTCTGAAATCTGATTCAGGAGTTGCCTTAAGGTATTTGTTAATACAATCTACGGTTTGTTGAATCAAACGATCTTGGCGAGAAACCGTATCAAATTTATTGTATTGTGTTTTAATCACCGTTTCAATCTGTGACAAATCGCAAGTGACGAACTTGGTTGACAAATCGTTTTTTAATATAGTGTAATCGTTCAAGATTTCTTGAAATGTCGTTTGTAATAACGTAAAACTAAGGTCAGTTGGAAGATCAAAATCATCGGTTGGCAATTTTACCGAGTTTTCCCATTCAATATCCAAGAGCAAATTATGGATTTTTCTTGTCGTGTAAATAGGCAACATCGGAGTGTTGGTATAAATCGAAAACAAACATGCATGGAAACGCATGGGAATCGAAATGTACATTAAATCGTATAAATGAAGTATTTCTTGGGTCGTCAGTCGGAAATCAATGTTCAAAACTGAATCTAAATTTTTGAGTTGATTGTAGATATCCGTATGGAATAAAATGTCGTTATGGTTTGATTCTGTGCAAAATGGGAAAAAGACGACGAAATAATTTTCTTGAACAAGATATTCAATAAATCTTGTGTAAACACTGAGAATGCGCGGATATTCACTTGTTGCGCAAATGTGTTGATTCAAGGAAACACCAATCATTTTTTTTGACGTTGTTGAAACGGCATTGATCACTAATTTAAATTTGGATGAATGCATTTCTTGAGTATAAGGATAAAGTTCAGTTAAAAACATGGAAATATCAGGTAAATAAGCAATACGAGTAGGATCAAAGAATTCTTCGAATAAACTGAGATCTTGTCTAGTACGAATAAAAATAAAATCAATGATATTTAATTTGTTTGTGTCCATTAAAATCGAGAGATAAGGTAATCCAACTGAAATGGCAATGATCTTGTTATTTTTCTTTTCGAATTTATCAATAATTTGATCAATGAAATATTCATTTAAAATATCGCCTCCACCAAGGACGATTAAATCTGTTTCTGAAAAAGTACGATCTTTAAGAGTATCGCAATCAATAAATTCAATTTCGTTCGCAAAAGGTTTCAAAATTTTGATAAAAGTTATTTTGTACTGGTCATCACCTATATTATTATGATCGTAATAACCTATTATAGCGATTTTATCGTACATAATATAAAATAAACACTTAAAATAAAATTGTGCTAAATTTATTTTAAATTGAAATTGAAAATTAAATTCTGTAAAAACGATTTGAAATTGAAATTAAATTAAATTCTCTTACGCAAATTGATTTTCAGCCTAGAAATTAAATTCTCTTACGCAAATTGATTTTCAGCCTAGAAATTAAATTCTCTTACGCAAATTGATTTTCAGCATACACTCTAGCAGAAGGATCTGATGTTCCAGACCATTTAGGTTCCCAGTATTTCACAGTACTTTGTGCTTTTGCACCAAAAAGATTTGTAAAGATCGCCTTGAAATACATTTTTTCTGGGGTTTCGCAATTGTAAATGGCTTTGCAGTGTGCTTGAAGTTCAGTGATCCAGTTTTTATTATCATTACCTGCGAATTCGCTCACTTTATTCCGATCGGTGCTCGCGAATTCGCTCACACCGTCACTAAATTGTTCTTTTTTACGATAAAGAATGTCATTTGGAAGATATCCTACAAAAGAATCACGCAAAATTTGTTTTTCCATATTTTGAGGATTCAACTTTCCAAATGCCTTTAATGTTGCATCTAAACTGAGGATATATTCTACAAAATTGCGATCTGTAAAAGGAACACGTACTTCAATTGAATTTGCCATGCATGTTTTATTGGCTCTTAAACAATCAAATTGATGTACGTTATTCACTAAATTAATTGTTTCTCGTTGATAATCTGTATAACTAGGCGCATTGGCACCGTAAAGATAACAAAGTAGTTCATCAGATAATTCACCTGAAAAAAGGACTTTTAAATCAGGATAATCCTGTTTAATCTTTTTGGTCAGTAAATACATGGCCGTTCCTGCACGAATCGTTGTTGTATCAAATGTTTCGGTATAATAAATAACATCTTGTATAGCAGCGATACCTTCTTCAATTGTAAAGGTATATTCATGATGTTCGCCTAGGTTACTTAAGCATTTAGTCACATTAATGAACAATATGATTAAATACAGAAGTTGCATGCGGAGATCAAATGATGTCCGACTTACAGGAGCTAGGCCTCAACGCTCAATGCT
>Ga0007804_1000647_pt1 | contig 12435 bp, 13 predicted proteins | sample CryBogCBE25Aug07_FD_60367 | JGI IMG/M metagenome (GOLD analysis project Ga0007804, IMG submission 60367) | Freshwater microbial communities from Crystal Bog, Wisconsin, USA - CBE25Aug07 | ecosystem: Environmental > Aquatic > Freshwater > Lake | place: Crystal Bog, Wisconsin, USA | collected... | reverse complement strand
TCTTCTCGAAGAACGACTCACCAAGACCACTTCGGATTACACGAAAGCAACTAAATCACTCGCAATCAATGCTTAATAAATCCAGTAATTAAATAAAAGCATAATCCAGGAAAAGGATTAGTATGCAACACTAAGTCAGTCCGTAGTTGCGGAATCTCGTGTTAAAATAGAGGAGGCTAACGCAAAATACGTCTATGCGTAAAAATAGAACATGGTTCTAGCTGAAACCTAATAGTGGTATGTAAACTTTAAGCGAATGATCAACTCTGATTTACCCAACAGACCCCAGTTCATAACAAGAGAACTCAATAAAATCAACGAATTCCTAAAAGCCTAGCTTGTTGATATAGAAGAAGAAGCTGCGAAAGTCGAAGCCAGGCTCCCAAATAATATGAAAAGCAAAAAGAAGTTAAAGGCAGCATACCAGCCCAGAACACTAACCAGCAAGGTCCGCATATAGATGTTAGAAATCTACAGAGACAGACAAAACCAGATTTTCAAAGAAATGTAGACGATTATCAGTTCGCACTAAAAAGCAGATGTTATGCTATCGAAACAGGTTAGTGCTTCAATACGCGAACAGGCAGTGAGGCTAGAGCTAAAAGCAATCGAACTAATGAAGGAAATGTAAAATCTTAACAGCGATATCGAATCTGGGACGGAACGTACACAGGAAGAATACCTGAATTTTAACAAAGCATAAACATAGGTACAACAAAAAATAATCGAGCTCGGTCTTGAAAACTCTGTTCTACAGAAATAGCTTACAACAGAGGAAATGAACAAGCGATCGTTTAAAGAGCTTGAGACGTTTAATCTTCTAGAACCCTTGACAATGGAACCCCGTGACACGGGTGTTACGAGATCTGCCTAGGATGCAACCGGATCTCTCGCAGAGACACCTAATCTAAAAGGCACCAGAGATCTAGAATCAAAATACGAACAGCAAAGGGCCAAGCTAAGTGTGTATAACCAAATGGCAGCAGCAGCTCCTCCTCCGAAGATAAATTCTATTAACGTGACAGCGTTTATGACAACACAGGGGCTTTCTAATCCGTGGGCTTTCTGCGGGATGTAGCAGAGACTCAGAAATCAAGAATACGCTATTCCGATAAATGATATAATTACACCCGATTTTAATATGATGATGCCGGTCTATCTGCCATCTGAGCGAAAAGGAATTCTCCGACGATCAGAACTCTATATCAATATATATAACCAATTCCTTAACGATGCCGGAAAAGACCTTCTCCTTCCCTCTGACTATTTAACCGAGGGAGGGCAATATCTCCAATTCATCATTGTAGACCTACCAACTGTTGAACAGGTTCCTATCTATATAAAGACCTTCAACGAATGGGAGAAGAAAACCCAACAGATCACGGAAGCTAGCATTTTCGTCAATACAAATAGAGACCTGTCTGTTATTGAGCCGATATATATGCCTCTATAGCCAAATGCTTCGGCAGTAACGTGGCTAAAAGAAGTAGAAAGCACGAACAAGACAGAAGAGCAAAAAGTTTAAATTATTCAGCAGGTAATGTCTAATGCCTAGAATAGTGAGACTAAGGGTAAATAGGCTCGCATAACTTCTAAGTACACAGGCTCGCTATTCAGACATGTTTACGAATCAGTTCTAGGCAAAAAGAATGTAGATAAGTATTCACGACCTATGGAAAAGGTTCTAATGACTAGAGTTACCCCCACTTCTAATATTTAAATATGAATCCGATATTATCTTTTGTGTTTAATATAAATTATTTTAACATTTTTTCTGTTCGTTGAAATGGAAGGAATAGAGGTAGAAGAACTGGGTGCCGAACCAGAGTAGTTTATTCATAAAGATGAAGCCTCGACATTTTTCGACGTGACCACATTCTAATAAGGAATTGGCTAGGTCAGTGCAGACTTTTTTTCCGATCCGTATACATTTCTCGATCTTAATCTTTATAGCATACTGAGTTTATCCGCTGACGCCAGAGGTAGATACCGAGACCTAGCAAAACAATTCGAGATGTTTAATTAGAGTACCGTTTAGCAATACAAGCAACAGTTCGATAACCTGTTTTAGATGATGATTCATCTCTCCGATGGCTAATTTGGCGACTACTTCGCACCCGACGCCAACTATCTCCCCTAATCAATAGTCGGATTATCGATTGCATGGGAAACGTACAAAGCAACACTCATGGCAGCGGATCCTGAACTGTAGTCCCTTATTCAGACTACATCCGAGTAAGAGGGCGGCATTCTTAAGCAACAGGAATAGCTAGCAAAGGCAGTATTTAAGCTCACAGACGATGCATTGACAGAAGCCAAGAATACGTTAACGGACGCGTAATATCTAGACTACTCTAAAGCCAATAGAACAGATATCAGCGCAGGTGCTTCATCACTTTAAGCACTCAACACAGCCGCATCAACATTCTAGGAAATGACTTATCTATGGAAACAAGAAGTTGCGAGGAACAAGGGTAATTTCCGAGACCGCGAGAGATTGTTGAAGGCGCAGCATTAAGCATCAAACCAGGCGAACGAAATGCGCATAAAAGAACTACAAAGCAAACTGCAGAATACAGACACAGAAGCCAGAAAGCTTAGGCTGTTAATGACCGAGAAGAATCTCCAGTATAACAAGATTTTAGAATCTGAGAAATAGCTGCAACACAGAGTATCCAGCCTTCTAAACGATATAGAATCATTAAAAAACTAGCCGGCTGCAGTTCAGCCATTTGTTCCAGCCCTCATCGTTCAGGCACCGACTACCGAATCCACAAACGCGCAGATCGAGCAGGAAAAAGAAAGTATCCAAAAAGCAGAAAAAGAAATATCCGTAATAACATATACGTCCGAAGCTATACAGACCGAACTGGCGACCGACCCCGATCCCATGGTTGTCGCCGAATTAAGAGCCAACCTAGACGAGCTCCAACTACAATTCGATAAAAACGTTAAGATAATAGAGTCTAAACAATCGCGAATTCTAGAGCTGGAAAAACTTCAAAGCGACGAAATGGAAAAAGTTAAAGATCTCGAAATGAAATTTGGATAATAGAAAGAACAGATCGCGGAATTTGAGCTACAGCGTTCTAAACAGCAGTCATCTATTACACAGCTCAAGGATTAGATCCTCAAGCAAGAAGAAAGTCAGAAAACGCTAAGCAACCAGTACAACGAAGCATCCGCCTAGATTACAGAACTATAATCAAAACTAAGAGCCAGACAGGGGGATATTTAATAAATCGAACGTAAATTAGCAGACGTAAATAAGACCAATACAGAAAACTAGGGAATTATCGCGTAAAAAAACATCGAAATCAATAAGTTGAAGTTGGAAATGTCAGAGGCCGGAACTAAGTTAGAAGCAGCATAGGCCAATCTCAGTCTTGAAGCATCTATACAGAAAACATCGGCGACTATAGAAGCAGCTAATAAGGTTTAGGAAATTAGTTCCCAGATAAAAGACTTTAAAACACAAGAAGCAGATGCCTTTAATGCGACAATAAAGTCTCTCAACGAGACAATTGGCGAACTAAGGGCAAAGTCTTTAGAGACAGAGAAATTAAAGTCGCAGAGTTTGGCGGACATGTAGAGCTCGATCAATGAGCTCCAGTCAAAACTCAGGATTGCCATAAAAGAAAAGGAGATTGCCACCAACGAGTCCGAAAAGATAGCTGTTAGGCTCGATCAGCTTAAGCAGGAATAAAGCGCGGAAGCTGAACTGAAATAAAAACTCTCGTAATCAGTTTAGTAATAACAGAGCCTAACAACGCAGCTAAACCTAGTCACAATTGGTAAGGCTGCGAACGAATAGCAGCTAGCTGTGTATGTCACGGAGAACCAAAAGCTATCTGCTGACATACAAGGCTACCAGAGATAGATAAACGAACTTCAGATTGAGCGATAACAGGTATTTTTATAGTTCAATGAATCGTAACAAAAACTAGAAGCCGTAGCGCAGATAAAGGAACAGGCTCTTCTGTCATAAAGAGAAGTATCCATACTTAATAACCAAATCCAAGAATTTCGACAACAGGCCTACCAATTTGAAATTTAACAAAGTAATAGCTAGCAATAAATAGATAATCTACAGCAACGTATGGCCTAATCTGCTCAAATCGAATAATAGGCATAGAAATTAGAGATGTAGAGTAATCAATACTATAACGAACTTCAATCATAAATATACACTGCCGAATCGTATAAATAGCAGGCCGAATAGGGACATTAACGATAACAGTAAAGTGACGATCTCATTCGCAAAATGTCGGTTTAGCTATTTGAAGCACAGAGAGATATGGGTAATGCTGTAGCCAAGTTAAACGCACTTGAATTTCAATAGGCCATGAGTTCAGATTTGAGATAAACTGACAAGGAGCAGGTCGAGGCCCTAAGGTAGCAGACCGCGTAATTCAGAGCAGAACAAGAAGAGCTGCAGAAATCGTCGTACGCAGCCATTCAGCAGGCCAAAGAAAGTAGTGCGCAGATGCTAAAGGAATAACTGGACCGTGCAAGATAGCTACACACCGGAGAATTAACCTCAATGAGAGAAAGACAGCTCAGTGAAATAGCTAACATGAAATAGCTCAGAGAAAGTGTAGAAACTCAGCTGTAAACGTCAAGATCATTGCTACAGGATAAAGAAAAGACAATTATGGAGCTGAGGAGTCAGATTAGTTAATAATCTAGCCAGCTTCTTGTGCTGCAATCGGCTAGCGATTCACTCAGCCTAGCCAACCAGAGAGAAGTTAGCCAACTGCGCTAACAAATGCAGTTTTCCGACTAGCAGTACGAATTACAAAAGGCATAGGTTCGCCAAGAAGCGGATATGGAACTTTAGCGTCTTAACTAAGAACTTTAGCTACTCTAAGCCAGATACTAGCAACTAGATGAAATAAGTAAGGACTAAAAGCTATCGTTTACAGAATCTCTAAATCAGATGAAGGCCAACTACAACAAATAAGATACTATTGAAAGCGTGAAGACTACCATACGCCTCGAATTCGAGCAGGAAAAGCAGCTAATGTAGGAAGAAATCAGATCAACCGCATAGGAGGTAGCAAAACAGAAGGTCGCAGCAGAGTCGTGTTTAGCGCAAATAACTGAACTACAAAGCAAACTTGCCTACGAGCAAGCAGTTACCAGTTCTATGATACCAAAGACCGAACACGAGCAAAAGATGCTACTGTAATAATAGGCTCAGCTTGAACTTTAAAAGCAGATTGTAGTGCTGCAAAAGACGGTAGCCGAACTTCAGGTCAAACCAGCCGAATAGATTTAATATCTCCGCAAGTTTATTGCTTCCACGATGAAAATATCCGATTTGCTGCTCTAATAGGGTGCAACCAGTGCTGAATCGTGGAATTTTATCAGCGATATGTTTAACATAGACGCTTCTCTGCGGAATGTTTATAAATCGCGATATGACGGTTTGCTGCAACGAATAACATAGGATACGAATAGCGAGGAACTATCCAGACTAGTTCATGACATGTTTATTATAATGTTATCGTTTATGGATAATTTACAATCGACAACCATCTCCCAGCAACAGTATTCTTTAATCTCTCAGGAACTCTAAAATGCTGCAAAGGTCTATTAAGATGTATAGAACCGTCGTCGGATGGAGACTCGTATAGTTGAACAGATGGAGTTCGGCACGAGCGCAGAAGTTGACGAAATGAGTGATATGCAGACCGAGACAGAAGCAGTTGTCGATAAACGTCAAGAACTAATTGCACGATTAAAAGCTTCGACACAGGTCATCAATCTCACGACCGAAAAACACGAGACTATCGGCTAAATGGTAACTAAACTCGAACAAGCATCGACAAATACTACGGATACGTTCGAACAAATCGTAAACCAGGCTGCAGCCAAGCTTATGAACCAGGCTATCGGTGAATAAAAAACAAAAACATAAACAGCCGAGCGGGCGCTTGCAGAAGTGTCGGCCAGAATGGCCGAATAGACACAATTACTGGATGCCATGCAATAGAAACTAGCTGTCAGGGAAGCTATCAAGACAATTCCGCTTGAACGACCTATGACATCAACCGATGCTCGTCTTCTAGTGTAGACGTTAAGCAAAGATGCGGCCGACGCAAAGCCTGCCGTTCAAACTTCACCTCAATCACAGAGTGCCGCATCCACTGATGTTACAGATCTCTCTAAATCGATCCCTGCTGCTTCCAATAAACCTCCCCCAGAGTCACTTCCGCCACCTGATAAATAGCCGGACGAGCACGAAAAGAAGTTGTTCCAGGAGGAGGAAGAGGAAGAAAAAGAAGAACTGGAAGAGGATTCAGAAGAAGATCTGGAAGAAGGAAAAGATGAAGAGATAACAGCTCAGCCGGGAGGCGTTGATAACATGTAAAATGCGATAAAGTTCGAAAACGAATACGCCTAGCGCTAAAAGGAGGCAATCGATAGAATCCGATAGCAACAATAAGACTAGATTGAGAACTTTAGAGAGAATGTGCTTGCGGGGATTGGTTAAGTTGATGTTGGTGACGGAGAAGCAGATCTGATTAGTATTCTTAAGGCATTTAGGAAAAAGTCAAGATAAAATTATATAAAGTACCGTCCTGTGTGGACCGATTTGCAAACAATTATCGAGCAATCTATCGGTCACTCGATTTCCGTCGTTCACAAATGGAACAAGGCAGCAAGGGATAAGGAGATTAGCTATATGAGGAGCATGTATAACTGAACGATCACCCGGGGCTCAGATAAACGGGAGACTTCCGTTTACGAAAAACGGAGAATAAGGAAGAAGTCAAAGAAATAGAACATCAGCCGTAATAGAAAGCCGTTTAATAGTAACTGGACGAAAGAACAATCATACAAAAGCTGTAGGCAATTCTTAAATCATTTGCAATGGAGATAGAGCGCATCCGCAGACATACAGGCATTCGACATATGCAGAGAAGACATTATTTATTGATCGGCGATATAATTGCGAAATTATAAACATTTGACAAATATTTAAAAATCAGGGAGTTGGAGATCGTCCGAAGCAGTTTCTGAAAAGTAATGGATGGCGTATTAGCAGGTTTCGCTATGCAGGTGAGAACTCTTGACGTAAAATACGGAAGGAACGCATCGGGAACAGTATTCAGACATCTGTCCCGTATCAGAGGAATTATCGCACAGGATGCGAATGCGCAGAGACAAGCCGAACTACTTAAAGTGAGAAGTGACTTTTGATTATATATATAAATATTAGTATTTTCGTTTGTTACATATGTCTTCGTTCACGTTTAGCGACCTCTCAAAAAGGTAGGCCGCGCTATAGGCGTAAGCAAGAGCTGATACGGAATAAGCTGCTAAATCGTTTTAAGACGCGTTGACGTATCTTAAGGTCGCATAAGGGAAACAGTCTACCGTGCACATACCTGAACTTCCAAGATTTACATACAGCACACTTGAGGATATAGAGTATGTAACTTAGGAGTATAAAAAGGTCTTGCGACATGCGTTGTCGAATATTCCCGTTGCCACTAGGCAATAGGTCGATAAAATGTACCCCGACGTGTGGAAAGAGTTGGTCGTCTTTCTCAATAGTTAGTATACACAAGACCAGGGAAATAGTCTGAAACCTCTAATATAAATCGCCAAGAATGAAGCAATCAAAAAGGAACTATTTGAGCGAAAGGTACAGGACTACAGGCGTCGCGCTTTCTATAATGAAGAATATAAAGCAACAGAAGAGGACGTCGAGCTATTTTAAGAGCTTGGTTATATTCCACATCTATAAAAAAAAGAAGATAAATTTTAGGAAGGGACTCTTCAACCGTCAACACCTGTACCACGAACCTCTACACAACCAACCACAAGACCCCGGCAAGGCAGACAAATGGAACAATCACTGTTGTAAAATAGTAAACTATTCACCGATGCCAACTAAAAGTATTCAATGGGGTCTATGATCAAATCAAGACTAGAAACCGGCAATGCTACAGTTACTACCCTTGATAATTCTGCTATCGAAAGTCTGACTACGGTTGCACAGCAAAAGAAATCTAGAATCGATGCAGCCATTAAAAATGTTGGAGGAGCACTCGACTCTGAAGATCCCATCGTTTTACGACTTAAGGCACAAAAGGCGCTGAAATCGGGGCAAGAGTTTTAGAGGAATCTAAACTAGGTCGAATACGTTGACGGAATGCAGAAGGCTTTCCAGAAGTTATTCACGCTTCTTGAACCCTATGGTAAGACCTAAATTGGGAATATCGTAATAAAGCAATGCAACTAGATGCTGGAAGACTTTGATCGCTCAATGCAGATTAGAGAGGTGAGCAAGGGAGGCTACGAGGCCGCACAGAAGATCGCGATGACAGCAAGGATATCACAGCAGAAATAAAGACAGCAGGCGATTATCGCAAGACAAAACTCGTGGAACCTGTTTAATTGATTTTGGAAACAAATAATTATTTTTTTCTTTTTCCTTTTTAATGGTTGACTCCAGAAAGCCGAATCGTCGGCAGTTTATCCAGGAATTTAAATTCGCCGGTAGTAATCTATTATCTATACCACTTAATAAATACAAGTCGTATTCACTTACAAAGGATTATGTTGTTCTTGGAATAGATTACTGTCGAACACAGTACAATCAAACCTTTAACGTGGTAGATCTTATCTTCACCGACTCCAGCGGCAAGGGAGTATTGCCTATTGTTCCACTCGTCGAAAAAATCGACTACGTCTCAGTCTTCCTCGGTGATAATGTTAATATCGATACGGGTATCATTTCATTGATTGGAGACGATACGCCTAACAAACTGCTGTTTGAAACTAAGCAGATTAACGAACAGGAGAATAATAGCGGCAATCCAGAGCTGTTCGGGTGGTATTGGTACAATAATAGCCATAGCCAGCAGATGGAGAATAGGTTTTACAGGTGCTGGAGTTAACTCGAGCATCAGCTTTAGAGCAATCTAAATCAGAATCTGGACGGAATTAAGGAAGCAGATCTCGATCTCAAAGACAATGAGGTTCTTCTCAAGGTTCAGCAAACCGAACGACTTGAATTGAAGGTCCAGGCTGACTGTAGCAACATATCGACTGGCGTTCATTTTGGATCTCACAAAGACGAAGTCAACATATTCAGTGAGAAATCTAATCTCGACTACTCAAAGAATACTATGAATTACGGAAGTCCTTTCGTAATTTCTGCAGAGGCCTCCTACCCCGACACCTAATAGACATTTCCGTTCTTCCAGCCAGCTCATCGCAATGTTGACCTTGGTGTTTATATACGCACCCCCTTTTGAATCATTACCCCTACGTATTGTATTACCTAAGTAAACGTTATTCGCAAATAATTAATCATAAAGAACGAGCACGAAGATCAGAGATTATTTTCGTAGAATGAAACGCTGCTGTCAACCGGGTTGACTGGAACGGTGCCTGTCTGCGTGCGATCTCCGGCAAATATTGAGTTGACTGTCGGAGTCTATACAGGCTGAAGTGATCCAAACGAAGCTGCATTGTCAGCAGGTCGTGACAGCCACGCAGCAGTGCCTAGCTACATGTACGGAGAACCGTTGAGGCCGTATACGTACCCATCAAATCCCCGACCTTGATGGTTTGCGGCCGTCTGCGATACGTCTGCTACGCCGCCTCCGTAGCCCGTTTGGTCAGGCATACGCGCTGTCTGCTGGCCGTATGGACCGTACTGGGTCATGTTCATTAGACCCCCGGGCGTGCCGCTCACGGCATTATCCATGTACTGAGTTGGTCGTCCTCCTGAGGCGTACATGGGTTGGAGGGAGGGGCCGTTGCGCGTTAATCGCGACTAAATCGAGTTTGATCCCTCCTAAACAAACTGAGCCACCTGCGGCATAAATGTCTCGCTTTTGTACTGGTCTATTTGACCCTTAACATCTCCGAGTACGTCGGTTGATAGCTTTTTAACCGAACCTAATAGGTCGTCGCTGTTTGGTCCGCCCGTTAGCGTAGACGTTAGCCATTCCGAGCCCCTCGCTACCGCTCCCTTGGCAACGGATTTACCAAGAGAGGCCAGGCCAGGAAGAAAAATATTCTTGGCCGTGTTTATCAACGGCTTCGCGACGCTCTTTAGGGCTCCCCATAATGCTCTCATTCAATCTTGATTTTTTTTTGCAGAATTTCTTCAGTATCCTGAGAAATCTTCCGCTAAAATCCGTAATAAATTTACCCGTTCTCCATGTTGATGTAGACGAACTGTTTGGGTTTTGAGAATATCTGCTTGACAATACGTGTGACCTCTGTACTGAGTTCGGACGCTCCGTGAAGCGTTTCTTCCTGTATGTTCTTCCAGTCTTTGGGAGTGCAGTTGAAAACAATGAGGGATGTGAGGTTGGACCTGAGTGATTTAGGTAGTTCGACATAGTACTAGGTGGTAATTAGCAGACTTACGCACCCGTAAGGAATCTGATGTCGCCTATTGAAGAAGAGATTCTTGAGAAACGGATCGTATTGATGCTTCTTCAGATCTGCGATACAGTCATCAAGTACGATCAATGCGTTAATGGGGTCTACGCGTTGTCCGTACTTCTTTTCTAGCGAATCTTTGGTGGGATATCTCTCCTGGATTTCACGGGAAAGGACTGATATTTGTTCCTAAAGCCAAGCCAGAGAAAATTGCTATGAGCAGTGGGGGTTTCCAGCGAGACTTAGATTTCCTATTTTTGAGAGCGGTGTAATAAAGATAATTCTATTAAATTTATGGGCGTACATATCCGGGTTGGTGATATATTCGTACAGAAGATGACTTTTCCCGCTATCTGGACGGCCTACAATCAGCGTAGCGAAGTGAGTCTAGAGAATTCCGCTTGTTAAATTCTTAATTCCCTTTTCTCTGACTTCGTAAACAGGAGGTCGTATATTGACAGGTTTTTCTTCGATGCTAACAGGTTTGAATTCGGCAACCATCTGAGACGGAACATCGACCACCTGGACATCGTCTTCTTCTTCAATGTCCGAATCCGGTAGCTATTCGATAGCCTTTTCGACAGCCTTTCTCTTCATCGAATAATAACTCTATGAGGTTTGTAGAAAACAGTATGTGTTGATACGAGATAAAGATTCAAGAATTATGCAGAGAGAAAGAAAAATCAGAATTTGGATTAAATAAATTGACAATAGTTGCCGATGACTGTCGGCCCTGTGTTGCATAACCAATAGCGCCAGTAGTTAGAGTCGAGTGGGTTTTCGAGGTCGCCGTATTTAGTCTCGTTGCGCTTTCGGTGCTGTTCGTCGTGCTTGTCGACATAGTCTTTGCCCTCCGTGCTTCCGAAGCGCACAGTTGCCTCTCGTAGTTTGCTGGTTTTATCTAAGTAAGTGAATCTAATTTAATATTTTTTCCGCTTAACCATGTGCTGAGCAGGGATTAGAGTCGGCACATTTATGTTAATGATTCGGCAGTCTTCTGTCCATTTTTCACGAAAGAGATTCGTCGCATTGCACGGTGTCTGAGCTTGTTCGGACTATGACGCTCTGTTCTAAATCGTCTGACTGATCTCCTGATTGAGAGGGGCCTTGCCCAGGGGTTTCGCCTGGACCGGAATCGTTTCCGCTGCTGTCACTTCCTGAGTCTGACTCTTGTTGGATTTAAGTGTTCTCATGTTCTGGAGGCGACTGATCCGTTCCTGCTTCAGTTATTCCGGACTTTTCTTCGTCTTCTATGAGACAGTCAACTATGAAATTTTACCTTTCATAGAAACACCAACATGGGGAGTGTTCTATACAGGCATTTCCTTTTTGGTAATAGCCTTATGAGCCCTCTCAAGTTATTTGTTCTTAAGTTCCTCAATCTAGCGAGCAATGTCAGAGTCCTCGTCCGACTCAGACTCTTCGACCTTATCCTCAACCAGCTTCTTTCCCATTTTTTATTTTTTTTTTTTAAGAATTGATTATAGCTAGGTGAACAGGATTTATGAGTTAAATACGTCAAATGCAGAGCATAGAGATACGAACGAGAATAATAATAATGGTTAGACCAATCAAAACATCTAGAATGTCATTTAGTATTGAGATCAATGACTCTGTTGGACTTGTCTAGGTGTGTCCAGTCTGCCGTCCGTCCCTCGCAGATGTCCCCGATGAAGGTAAGGATTAGCTTGTTGAGTTCCTCGTACTCCTTTCGCGGAAAGTGATGAAGATAATAGGATGTCGTAGCACAATCTGATTAATGCTAGACTCTGAGATGATAGGGATTACCGTAACGAAGAATGAGATCGCGGGTGCTTGCCATGAGGCAAACCTCGATGCCGTCGCAGACATAGTTCTTGTGCTGGTTCGGGTTTGTTCTTAGAGGCTTCTGAATATCCCAATTGATATAGCAGGCGCCGAAGACAGTCTGGTCCTCTCCCAGCTCATTTCGGAGAAGGAATTCCTTGACGGCGGGGAGAAGCTCATTGCCGGCGTTGAAGGGGGCGATCTTGGCGCCAG